>ODAI013154422.1_pt1 | contig 77637 bp, 81 predicted proteins | sample 1539321 | NCBI WGS metagenome assembly ODAI01 (sample SAMN02144231, study PRJEB22623) | gut metagenome | biome: sheep rumen | host: Ovis aries | place: New Zealand | reverse complement strand
CCACCCCATGATGTAACGCCACTTTAGATAGCAGTATCTATTGGGGTTAAAGGTCGGAGACGGAAGTCGTTAGTACGACTGGGCAGTTACAAGCCCATGACCTTTAGGTCGTGGGTAGTTGACGTAAAATAATTAAGATTAAAAGAGGGGGATAAACATGCTAAATCAGTTTTCTAGAACAGCCCTCATCATTGGTGATGAAGCACTTGAACAATTGCATCAGAAGCGTGTAGCTATTTTTGGTATTGGCGGCGTTGGTGGATATGTAGCCGAAGGTCTAGCTAGGGCAGGGATTGGTGCATTTGATTTATTTGATGATGATAAGGTCTGTCTGACAAATATCAACCGTCAGATTATTGCGACAATTCCAACTGTCGGCCAGTATAAGGTCGATGTCATGGCCAAACGTATTCATGAAATCAATCCCAAAGCGACCATTCATGTCCATAAGGTTTTCTATTTGCCAGAGACAAAGGATCAGTTTGATTTTCATGATTATGACTATGTTGTTGATGCTGTCGATACAGTAACGGCTAAGCTCACAATTATAAGTGAAGCGAAAAGAACCAAGACACCTGTCATAAGCTGTATGGGAATGGGCAATAAGATTGATCCAACGAAAATCAAGATTACGGATATTTCAAAAACAGAAATGGATCCATTAGCCCGCACGATGCGTTACGAAATGAAAAAACGTCGTCTTGGAAAACTCAAAGTAGCTTTTTCAACAGAAAAGCCAATCAAACCTGCAACCTCAGAAGCAAATTCTTGCGCTTTCCATTGTATCTGTCCACCAGGCACAGAAAGAAAGTGCACAGATCGCCGAGATATTCCTGGCTCGATTTCCTTTGTACCAAGTGTTGCTGGACTGATGATTGCTGGGGCAGTTGTTAATGATTTTATTAAGAAATAGGGTATACAATGATATATCCTTTTTTTGTATATGATTGTCTGTATCTTTGCTGGTGTGATAGAAAATATTTTATTATTTTAAAGGAAAATGAAAGCGTTTCACCTTGTGACGTTGTGAAAATTTTGCTATAATAATGAAAGATATGGAGGTTATGAATTATGGGTGGTAAAGTAAAGAGAATTGCCTTGTTGTCTGGTGGAGGCGATTGTCCAGGCTTAAATGCAGTTATTAGAACAATCACTAAAACAGCAATTCAAAAATATGGCTGGGAGGTTATCGGTTATGTTTTTGGATATCGAGGATTATATAACAATGATTATATTGAACTGACATTGGATAAAGTCGAAGATATTTATAAAGAAGGTGGAACAATTCTTTATTCTTCAAATAAGGATAACTTATTTGATTATCTTGTTGATGATGGTCATGGTGGAAAAGTCAAGAAAGATGTATCCGATGTTGGTGTCGCAAATCTTAATAAGGATGGCGTTGATGTACTTGTTGTTCTTGGCGGCGATGGGACATTAACGAGTGCTCGTGATTTCTCAAGAAAAGGTGTCAATGTCATTGGGGTACCAAAGACAATGGATAACGATCTTGCAAGTACTGATGTCACTTATGGCTTTATGAGTGCCATGAGTGTTGGTACAGAATTCATCGATCGCTTACAGACAACAGCAAAGAGCCATCACCGTGTCATTCTTTGTGAATTAATGGGCCGTGATGCCGGCTGGATTACATTATATGCAGGCTTAGCTGGAAATGCTGGTGTCTGCTTGATTCCAGAAATTCCATTTACTGTTGAAAATATTGCTAAGGCAGTTAAAAGACGTGATGAAGCTGGCTTGCCATATACAGTTATTGCCTGTGCTGAAGGTGCAAAGTATGCCGATGGTACTAAGGTCATTGGTAAGATTGTAGAAGATTCTCCAGATCCAGTAAGACTGGGTGGTATTGCTAAGCAGCTTGAAGCTGATCTTGAGAAAGTGATTCCTGATCATGAAGTGCGTTCTGTGAACCCAGGACATATTATTCGTGGTGGTGATATCAATGCCTATGACCGTATCCTTTCGATCCGTTATGGTGTTGCTGCAGCTGATCTTATTAATGAAGGTAAGTTTGGTAATGTTGTAACAATCAATCATGGTGAAATGGGCTATACTTCTCTTGAGGAAGTTATTGGTGCTGCTAAGATTGGTCAGCAGAAGCATGTTGATCCAAAGGGTGAACTTGTTATGGCGGCTAAGGCAATTGGTGTTTCATTTGGTGATGAATAATTAAGAAAATGACCTTACTTTCGTAAGGTTTTTTTCATTTTGTTTGTATGTTGTTAATCTTTTTGTTAAGATACACAAGAAGGAGGGATCTTCGATTGATTGAAGAACTCATGAGTGAAGGACAGTTTAGTGCTGCTCTTGAAAAATTAAATGATTTAAATGATGAAAAGACACGTTATTTGCGTCTTGTATGTTTAAATGCAATGGGTGAATATCGCCAAAGCATGATGGAAGGTGCCAATGCGAAAGCAATGGCCAAAGAGACCTATTATGATGTGCTTGTTGCTTATCTTGAAGCTTTGAAGGAATGCGAAGAATATGAGAAAGCAATCGATATTCTTGTTGAAGAATTAAGTATGCCTTATATTCCTTATGAATATGAATCACTCTTTAATGAGGTCTATGATCAGATTCTTTTAGAAAAGCAGGAAATGAATGCCCAGCTTGATCGTAGTCAGATATTCTCCATTGAAGAAATTGAAAAGCTTTTAGATCGCAAGAATGTGAATGATGACTTGCTTTATATGGCATTGGACCAAATGACACAGCTTAATATCCGAATGCTTTTACCAGCATTGCATCGCTATCTAGAAGATGATTTAAAGCCGGCTTTTGCCAAGACGCTGATTATGGAAACCTTAATTCAGCAGCAAATAGATGATGAATTTGAGGTTCATAAAAATGGCCATATTTATGATTTCAATCCAGCCATCAGTGCGCTTGTCTTAGAAAGAGAGTGTTATCAAGGCATCGGAAAGCAGCTTGTACGTGTTCTTGAAGATGACAATCCCGCATTAATGAATCAATGTATTGATTATCTTGAATACTTTCTCTATGCCTCATATCCACAAGAAATATATGAAGATGAATATGCATTATATGCTGCAGGTATTCATTACTATGTTGCATCAATGCAGAATATTGATGTGTCAGAAGTGGATCTTGAAGTCGACTATAATGTGAATTTAGAAATGCTAGAAGAAGTGCTTTTAGCACTCAAATCTATTGAGTGATAATCCTAGTTGCAATTGTTGAAAAACTGTGTATAATAAGCATGTAATATAATTTAAGGAGAAATATGTAATGAAAACAGAAGTTAAGAAACTTGAAAAATCTCAGGTTGAAGTCAAAGCTGTATTTGACAAAGAAGAATGGAAGGCTGCTCAGGATAAGGCTCTTGATAAAGTAGCTGCTAGCGCCCAGTTAGATGGCTTTAGAAAAGGTCATGCCCCAAAAGGCTTAATTAAAGCTAAGATTGGTGCTGCTGCATTACAGTCAGAAGCTGTTGATGTTATTTTATCTGATAGCTACAGCAAGATTTTTATCGACAATGGTATTAATCCTGTTGGTCAGCCATCAGTAAGCATTGTTAAAATGACAGCTGATGAATTAGAATTGTCATTCACAGCACCTGTTGCTCCTGAATTCAAGTTAGGTGAATATAAAGGCTTAGATGTTAAAAAGAAGAGAATAAGAGTTACTGAAAAGGAAATCAATGAAAAATTAGAACAGTATCAGAATGAATTCGCTGAACTTGTTATTAAGGAAGGCGAAGATGCTGTTGCAGAAAATGGCGATACTGTAACTATTGACTTTGAAGGCTTCAAGGATGGTGTTGCTTTCGAAGGTGGTAAAGGTGAAAACTATCCATTAGAATTAGGTTCAGGCTCTTTCATTCCTGGCTTTGAAGATCAGGTCGTTGGTATGAAGGTTGGCGAAACTAAGGATATCAATGTGAAGTTCCCTGAAGAATACCAGGCTAAGGATTTAGCTGGTGCTGATGCAACATTCAAGGTAACAGTTCATGAAATCAAATCAAAGGTATTACCTGAATTAGATGATGAATTAGCTAAGGATGTTAATATTGATGGCGTTGAAGATTTAGAAGCTTTAAAGAAACATATCAAAGAACAATTAAAGAGTTCTAAGGAAGCTGAAGCTGAAGAAGCATTTAATGAAGAAATCATTGATAAGTTAATCGAAAATACACCTTTCGAAGTACCTGATGCAATGGTTGAAACAGAAGTACAGAATATTATTTCTGAAATCAATGCTAACTTACAGCAGCAGGGCTTAACTCTTGAATTATATCAGCAGATGACAGGTCAGACAATGGATCAGTTAAAGGCTGATGTAAGAGACAATGCTGAAAAGAGAGTTAAATATCAGTTAATTGTTGCTGAAATTGTTAAGGCTGAAAATATTGAAGTTTCTGATGAAGAACTTGCTGAAGAAATCAAGAATATTGCAACATACTATGGCCGTGAAGAGGAAGAAGTTAAGAAGATCTTTGCTGGTCAGGAAGATCGTATCAAGGAAGATGTTGCAAGCAGAAAAGCAGTTGATTTAGTAAAAGAAAATGTTGCTAAATAATTAAAAGCTATGAGATAAGACGCGCAAGCGTCTTATTTCTTTAAAGGAGGTAAATGACATGGATGAAGTAATGACAATTGATTTACCGGTTGTTTGTACGCGTGGGATGCTTGTTTTCCCTGGTCATGAGATGTCTATTGATGTTGGTCGTCCATTCTCATTAGCTGCTGTTAATCAGGCTATTGAGAATTATGATAATAACATTGTTTTTGTCTCACAGATCCGTCCTTTAGACGAGGATACAAATTTTGATGCTATTTATCATGTAGGTACGCTTGCGAAGGTTGTCAGACGTGTAAAAAAAGATAACCATGGGACTATCAAGTTAACTGTTAGCGGCGAAAAGCGTGTAAGATTACATGATTTCTATGAACAAGATGGTTCTTACTTTGCCAAAGTAGAATTGCTTGAGGATATTAAAGGCGATGAAATTGAAGAGACTGCACTTGTGCGTAAAATACATTCACAAATGCAATTTGTAAACCGTGGCGGAACAATCTTCCCAAGAGAGCTTTTTGCCAATATTACTCAGGGTGTTTCAGCTGGAGCACTTGCTGATACGATTGGCAATTATATGAATATTGACTTAAAAGAAAGACAGCAGATTCTTGAAGAAACTGATGTTAATAAGCGTTTGTTGTTATGTCTTGCTTGCATGCAAAAAGAAAAGACAATTAATGAAGTTGAAGCGAATATTAATACGCGTGTAAAACAGTCAATTGATGAAAATCAGAAAGAATTCTATCTTCGTGAGAAGATGAAAGCTATTAAAGAAGAACTTGGTGATGTCCCAAATGGAGCAGATGATGTTGAAGCTATTCGTCAGAAATTAGAAAAGAATCCATATCCAGATAATATCAAGGCTAAAGTGAGAGAAGAACTTCAGCGCTATGAGATGATGACAGCATCTTCACCTGAAGCTAATGTCATACGTACTTATATTGACTGGGTTTTAAAGACACCTTGGTATCAGGAAACTGCTGATAACCAGGACTTAAAGAAGGTTCAGGAAATTCTTGATGGCGATCATTATGGTCTAGAAAAGCCAAAGGAAAGAATTATGGAATATCTTGCTGTTAAGCAGATGACAAATTCTTTAAAGGCACCTATTATTTGTTTAGTTGGTCCTCCAGGAGTTGGTAAGACTTCTATTGCAAAATCTATTGCCCATGCTTTAAACAGGAAGTTTGTCAAAGCTTCTTTAGGTGGGGTAACGGATGAATCAGAAATCAGAGGACATCGTAGAACATACCTAGGATCCATGCCTGGTCGTATTATTCAGTCAATGAAGAAGGCAGGAGTTATTAATCCTGTGTTCTTACTTGATGAAATTGATAAGATGAGTTCTGACTATAAAGGTGATCCAACAAGTGCAATGCTTGAAGTACTAGATCCTGAACAAAACGAATTCTTCTCTGATAACTATATTGAAGAACCATATGATTTATCAAAGGTCTTATTTATCGCGACAGCCAATGATTTAGGTGGTATTCCAGGACCGTTAAGAGATCGTCTTGAAATCATTGAATTATCAAGCTATACAGAACAAGAAAAGATGATGATTGCGAAAGAACATCTTATTCGTAAAGAACGTGATGCCAATGGCTTGAAAGAAGATCAGTTGACAATTACTGATGATGCTCTCATGTATATTATTAGACACTATACAAGAGAAGCTGGTGTCCGTCAGCTAGAACGTCTTATTGCAGCAATCTGTCGTAAGGCTGTCTTGAAGATCTTAAGAGATGGTCAGACAAATGTCACAGTTGAAGAAAAAGATCTAGAGGATTTCTTAGGAAAAGCTCAGTTTGATCATACAAAGAAGCTTAAGAAGCCTACTGTAGGGGTTGTAACAGGACTTGCATGGACACAATTTGGTGGGGATATCTTACCAATCGAAGTAAACCATTTTCCTGGAACAGGACAGTTCATTATTACTGGTCAGCTTGGTGATGTGATGAAAGAATCGGCATCCATCGCTCTTGACTATTTGAAGGCACATGAAAAGGAATATGGCTTAAAGCCTGAAGATTTTGAAAAACAGGATATTCATATTCATGTCCCAGAAGGAGCTGTTAAGAAAGATGGCCCTAGTGCTGGCGTTACATTGACAACTGCGCTATATTCTGCCTTCACAGGCAAGCCAGTAAGAGATGATATAGCCATGACTGGTGAAATTACTTTAACAGGCGATGTTCTACCAATTGGTGGTTTAAAAGAAAAATCTATTTCTGCAAACCGTTCAGGCATCAAGACAATCATCATTCCTAAAGACAATGAAAAGGACATTGATGATATTCCTGAATCAGTGAGAAAAGAACTTCACATTATCTTGGCAGATAATATTGATACTGTGCTTGAGAATGCGCTGGTGAAATAGATGTATACAATTAAAAAAGCAGAATATTTGTTATCGGCTGCATGGACAAGTCAGTGGCCTGATGAATCCTTGCCAGAAGTTGTCCTTGCGGGTCGTTCAAATGTCGGAAAGAGTTCTTTTATCAACACGATTACCAATGTGAGCGGACTTGCAAAGGTTTCAGGAACGCCTGGTAAGACACGTACATTGAATTTCTTCAATGTTAATGATGAACTGCGCTTAGTCGATGTACCGGGATACGGTTATGCGAAAGTTCCCCAGAAGATGATTGAACAATTCGCTGAAATGATTGATGTTTATCTGACAAAACGTAATAATCTTAAGGGGATGGTCTTACTTGTTGATTATCGCCATCCTCCTAAAGAAGACGATATCAATATGTATCAATATGCCAAGTATTATGATATTCCTGTAATCGTTGTTGCGACTAAGATGGATAAACTCAAAATGAATGAATTAAAGCCTCATGAAGAACGTATCAAACGTGACCTTGACTTTGATGAGAATGACACATTTATTCGTTTCTCTTCATTAAAGAAAAAAGGTGTTGATGAGACCTGGGATACAATTTTACATTTAACAGGGCTTAGAAAAAAGGCTTAATGCTTTAGCAGTTAAGCCGTAAATTTTAAGGACGACACAATGCCTTGATGGCATTAGCCGTCCTTTTTTAGAGGTCAATTTAACTTTGAAAAATGAACGACATTCGCTTTTCTCATTTGTCATCATGGCTTATAATAATGTCAAGAAAAGAGGAATGTTTTATGGTGAATATTTTATTACTTTGTGCATCTGGCATGTCGACGAGTTTGCTTGTCGAAAAGATGAAGGAGGTTGCTGATGATCGTCACATTGCGGCCAATATCTGGGAAGCACCAGCTAAGGATATTGCAGTTGAAGCAAAGAAAGCAGATATTGTCTTGTTAGGCCCTCAAGTTCTCTACATGCGTGATAAGATAGCTTTTGAAATAGGCCGTGATATTCCCGTTGTCATGGTCCCAATGAGAGAATATGGCATGATGGATGGAGCATCCGTGCTTGATTTAGCTTTTGAACATTTGGATAAGAAACATTAAGCATAAATTGACAATTACTGAGGCTTTTGATATTATTATGCTATCGTTGATGAGGAGGAGTAAATAGCTTCTAGCTTTAAAGAGAATCCCGATTGGTGGAAAGGGAGAAGCGGAACTGTTGAAGGTAGCCTCGGAGAAGATTTCATGAAAGTAAGTAGTGAAGTCCGTATGACTGCGTTAAAGTCTTAAGGCATAGCAATATGTGAATTAAGGTGGTACCACGAGACATTCGTCCTTAGCGAATGTCTTTTTTTTATTGGAGGAGGAAGTTTTGAGCAATAATACTTTAGTCAATGTAATCGTCTGGAGTGCCTTTTTTATCATCATGTTGATACTTGTACCATTCTTGTTAAAACGCCTGCGAGAAAATCGCAAATATAAAGCAAAGCAAGAAGCACAATATCAAAGTGATCGTTTAGAATATGCACATCTTGATGAAAAGAAATTAGATGCACTCTCAGGAGAAAAGCTTGTTGAAGCAGTCATTTATCAATGTTTACGCAAAGAAGATGAAGATGATAATTATTTTCAGCATTTAAGTGAAGCGGAAAAAACGATTTATGCGATTTATCAAGTCAATCAAACCGTTAGCTCGAATGCTGGCTTGAGATCATTCTTTATTTCCCCAGCAAGTGAACCATTTCTAAAAGATCTTGTGACTTACTATAAGAATATTGGTGCTTTTGATGTCGCTGAAGTTGTAAGAAATGCAGAAATTTTAAACAAGATCATGGAGACGGATGATGATTCTTTAGAAAAGGATATGTCACCTGAATATGTGACTTATAACTTTTCTGATTTAACACATGAATATGTAACATTGGTTGTTGGGACAAACTTCACAACGAAGATGGCCCAGTATGTTGAAGAACATAAAGAGGAATTTATTGAAAGAGGAGCAGAAGATGAAACAGTTAGCAGATAAGTACGATCATCATATGGTCGAAAAAGACAAATATACAAATTGGGTAGAAAAAGGATATTTTGAAGCTGGAGATTTAAGCAAGAAACCTTACAGCATTGTTATTCCTCCACCAAATGTAACAGGCAAATTACATTTAGGACATGCCTGGGATACAACATTACAGGATATCATTATTCGTTATAAAAGAATGCAGGGCTTTGATGCTTTATGGCTACCAGGTATGGACCATGCCGGCATTGCGACACAGGCAAAAGTTGAAGCAAGAATGCGTGAAGAAGGTATCAGCCGTTATGATATTGGTCGTGAGAAGTTCTTGGAAAAAGCTTGGAGCTGGAAAGAAGAATATGCATCAATCATTCGTTCCCAATGGGCTAAGCTAGGCCTTGCCTTAGATTATTCAAAGGAAAGATTTACTTTAGATGAAGGTTTGAGTGAAGCTGTTAAGACTGTCTTTGTCACACTTTACAATAAAGGCCTTATCTATCAGGGCGAAAGAATTATTAACTGGGATCCTGTTCAGCGTACAGCTTTAAGTGATATTGAAGTTTATCATGAAGATATCAAAGGCTATATGTATTATTTCAAATATAAGATTGTTGATAGTGATGAAGAATTAGTTGTAGCGACTACACGTCCGGAAACAATGTTTGGTGATACGGCTATCTTTGTTCATCCTGATGATGAAAGATATCAGAAATATGTTGGCATGAAAGCTATTAATCCAGCTAATGGGGATGAATTACCAATTATGGCTGATGATTATATTGAACTTGGCAAGGGTACTTCTGTCATGAAATGTACACCTGCTCATGATCCTAATGACTTTGCTTTAGGTAAGAAATATGGTTTAGCTATGCCAATTTGTATGAATGATGATGGCACAATGAATGAGTTAGCTGGAAAGTATAATGGCATGGATCGTTTCGCATGTCGTGATGCTTTAGTCAAGGACTTTGAAGCAGCTGGTGTTGTCGATCATATTGAGGAAATTGTTCACCCAGTAGGACATTCAGAAAGATCACATGCAATTGTTGAACCAAGACTTTCTAAGCAATGGTTTGTCAAGATGAAGCCATTAGCACAGGCAGCTTTGGATAATCAGAAAAATGTGGATAATCGTGTAAACTTTGTTCCGGATCGTTTTGAAAAGATCTTCACACAATGGATGGATAATATCGAAGACTGGTGTATTTCTAGACAGCTCTGGTGGGGCCATCAGATTCCAGCTTGGTATAATAAAACAACTGGAGAAGTCTATGTTGGCAAAGAAGCACCTGAAGACATAGAAAACTGGAAACAGGATGAAGATGTTCTTGATACATGGTTCTCTTCAGCTCTTTGGCCATTTTCAACAATGGGCTGGCCTGATACAGATAACGAACTCTTTAAACGTTATTTCCCAACAGATACATTAGTAACAGGATATGATATCATCTTCTTCTGGGTAAGTAGAATGATCTTCCAGTCACTAGAATTTACTGGCAAGAGACCATTCAATCATGTCTTGATTCATGGCTTAATCCGTGATGAACAGGGAAGAAAGATGTCAAAATCTTTAGGTAATGGTGTTGATCCAATGGATGTCATTGATCAATATGGGGCTGATACATTACGTTTCTTCCTCACAAATAATACTGCTCCAGGTCAGGATATGCGTTATGTTCCTTCAAAGCTAGAAGCAATATCACACTTTATTAATAAGATCTGGAATTCTGCCCGTTTCGTAAAGATGAATATTAGTGAAGATATGACATGGGATGATGTCAAGCTAGAGAATCTCAACTTGCCTGATCTCTGGATTCTCAATCGTTTGAATGAAGTCATTCGTGATGTTAATACTAATATGGATAAGTTTGAGTTTGGTAATGTTGGTAGTGCGTTATATGACTTTATCTGGAATGAATTCTGTAGCTGGTATATTGAATTGGCTAAGGAAACACTTAATGGCGATGATGCAATTGCGAAAAAGGCAACACAGGATACACTTGTTTATGTTCTCAATGCGATTGTACGCCTGCTTCATCCATTCATGCCATTTGTTACTGAAGAAATCTATCAGTCTATTCCACATGCAAGTGAATCCATTGTCATTGCGAGCTGGCCAGAAGTCAATGCTGACTTTGACAATGATAAGATTGATGATCAGTTTGCATACTTAATGGATATTGTTAAAGGTATTCGTGAAATCAGACATCAGTATGTCATCAAGAATACTGTCGAAGTTGAATATACAATTACTACAAAAGTGGATGGCTTAGAAGAACTATTAGCTGATATGGCACCATTTATCTCTAAGCTTGTCAATGCCAAGGTAGCTGGCTATAACCTTGAAGTAGGTAAGAATGCAGCTAATATCATCATTAAGGGTGGTAATACACTTTCGATTGACTTAGGCCAGTATGTTGATATGGAAGCAGAAAAGGCTAAAGCGCAGAAAGAACTTGGAAAGCTTGAAAAAGAGTTGGAAAGAAGCAAGAAGATGCTTTCAAATCCTAACTTTGTCAATAAGGCACCAGCAAGCAAAGTGGAAGAAGAAAAGAAGAAACAAGCTGACTATGAAGCAAAGTATGCTGCTTTAAAAGAAAAGCTTGCCAATATGTAATTGTTGAATCACTCCCCAAGGGGAGTGATTTTTTTAAGAACTTTTCTAACATTGCTGTCAAAGCGTGAAAAGGCTTACATATTAGACTATAATGGAAGTGAAAAGAAAATGTAGAAAGGCTGGGGATTATATGATAGTTTTGGAAGAACTTTCTTTGTTTGAGATGCTGGATCAGATTTACTCGTTAGAGGGTATTCATAAATTAGCTGATGTGCGCGATATTTCTTATGATGAAGATGATACAAAGAAAAAGATTATCAAGGATATTGTTGATTGCTTGCTTGATGAAGACTATTTTCGTGAACATCTCTATGTCATCAGTGATCAGCATATGAAGATTATTCGCAAATTATTGAAACATCAGGATCGTTTTATACTTTCAAATCGGAGTAAGGAAAATGAAGCTTTTATTGAGCTTGATGCCCTTGATTATGTCGATATTGATGAAGAAAGAGAAGAAGTTTTTATTCCAATGGATGTTCGTAATCTTATTTTAAAGATTGATAATCATGAGTTTGAGAAAACACGCAGAAAAGTCTTTTGGCTTCATGCTGTGCTTTATCATGCTTTCTTCCTTTATGGCCTCGTTTCCATTGATGAAGTTTGTACAATGTATAACAGCAGAGCAGGCTTTAATGCCTCGCGTGAGGACATTGAATACTATTTTTCACTTATTCCTCTTGATTTTCAAAAGTTTGTTTATATGGATCATAATTTCATTGCTTTTGATCTCTTAAAGAAGGATTCTTTAGAATCAACAAAGGAACTGCAGCAATACTATGAAATAAAGTATCCACGAACAGATCAAATTCTTGATCACTATAATGAAGGTTATCCTATTTCATCTATTTCATATAATAGAATTGACCAGTTCATTCGTACAAAATCTCTAAGTGAATATAAAGAAAAAAAGTTCATGAGAAAACTGTATGAGAGTATCATTCAAGGAGAAAAGCTAGCGAAATTGCTTGATTATTTTGATGGCTATCTGAAAGATGAGGATGAAGTGCTCTTTATAACAAGAAATTTAAAAGAAGCAATTAAGGAAACACCACAATATAAATATCATGGTCGTAATGAGTATGAGATATAATCTTTCAAATGCTGAAAATTTGAAATTTATGTGAGAAATTTGCATTTTTCTAACGAATACATATATAGAGGGGCAGGAAGGAGAAATTCTATGTGTGAATTAACTGAAATGGAAATGCAAAGTATTAATGGAGGTTCAGCGCTTGTTTATCTTGTTTATGTCATTCTTGGGGTTGGTGTTTATAAGCTCATACGTTCAAAACGTGGCCGTATTGGCTTACCACGATTAATTCAAATTGAATGGAGTTAAGTTTGAGAGAGGCAATTTATTGCCTCTCTTTTAAAAGGGGCGTGAGCTAATGATTAAGGATCTTCCAATTGAAGAAAATCCACGTGAGAAGGCTTTAATTAATGGCCTTACATCACTTACGAATATTGAGCTTCTTGCACTGTTGCTCAGAACGGGCAACAAACAGAAATCCGTATTGGAACTTTCAACAGAAGTGATCAATACAGCAGGGGGCATGAGCCAAATGAGATATCTCAATTACAATCAACTGACAGCAATAAACGGTATTAAGAAAGCGAAGGCGATAGAGCTGCTTGCGGCTATTGAACTTGGCAAGCGTGTGATAAGTGAGAAGACACTCGCATTTACTGTAGAGAATCCTGGTGATGTCTATCATTTCCTAAAGAGTGACTTGATGCTTGAGACACAGGAGCATTTCGTTATTCTCATTCTCAATTGTCGCCATGAACTTATAAAAAAACAAACGCTGTTTATTGGGACGGCTGATTGTTCACTCGTCTCAACAAGGGATATTTATAAAGCAGCATTAAGTGTGAATGGTGTGGCTATTATCTGTGTTCATAACCATCCAAGCGGTAAGGCATCACCTAGCGACGATGATTATTTGATTACAAAGAATCTTGAAGAATCAAGCACGATTATGCATATTGAATTTATCGATCATATTATTATTGGCATGCATGAGTATTATAGCTTTAAAGCGGGCAGGGTGTTTAGCGTAGCAGAATAACCTTCGATAAATGTCAATTGCTTTTTGCCTGTGGTTTTATTATAATGCTTTTTGAGGTGGTACCTTTGTACAACAATGATAAGAAAAAACGAAGCAGCAGGATGATTGCTGTCACAATTATATTAGTCGTTGTTTCAGTCTTTTCACTATTAGCGAATGCTGACATTCCTGGAGCTTATATTGTCAAAGATAGTGTAGCTAACATTGAATATTATATTATTAAGGCACCAATTAGCTATGTGCGTTCAGTGTTTCAGGAATATGTAGATTTAAAAGTCGTTTATCGTGAAAACAAGCGTCTGAAGAAGTCGCTAGATGGCTATGCTGGTGAGCTTGCTATGAATAATGTGCTTACAAATGAGCTTGAAGAAATGAAGAAACTGACTGGTATTAAAAATCTTTCAACGGATTATGAATTGAAATATACCAATATTATTGAACGTGATGCCAATAACTGGAGCAATGAAGTCACAATCAACATTGGCAGTAATTCTGATGTTACGAATGGCATGGCCGTTATTACAAGTAAGGGTATGATAGGCACTGTTACAAAAGTTACGCCTGTCTCTTCCACAGTTACTTTATTGACGGATGAAAATGCGAAAAGCCAGCTACCTGTCATGATTACCGACGGCTCAGCTACATATTATGGCTTACTTAACAGCTATAATATTAAGAGCAAGACATTTAATGTCTCCATTCTTTCTACTGTTGATAAGATTGCCAAAGGTGCAAGCGTTACAACAAGTGGCCTAGGCGGTAAGGGCAAGAGTCCTAAAGGATTGCTTGTTGGAACAGTTACTTCGTTTTCTAGTGGTGATAATGCAACAGGGAAAACAGTTACAGTTAAGCCGGCAGCTAATTTTGATGATTTGAATTATGTTGCTGTTGTTAAGAGGACGGATTCATGAGTAGTCAGAATAAGCCATTGGTAAGAAATTTTATAATTATGCTGATATGTTTTATTGTTGATAGCACGATTGCTTATTTCTTACCACTTAATCTAGATAAATCATCAATTACTGTTGTGCCAAGTATTGCATTAATGATGTTTGTACCTTTATCGATGACATTACCGGATGCACCAAGTCGTTTCTTCTTTGCGACAGTTTCTGGTGTTTTCTATACTTTGGTATATGGAAGGGAATTATCAATCTATGTCTTAATCTTTTTAGGCATAACATTTGTTCGTAGTTATATTTACCATAGCGATAATTTATCGCTTGGGGAATTTCTATTTCTTTGTATGCTAGCAATTACTGCCAAAGAAGTCATTGTCTACATCATGTTGCTTTCAGCCAAGATTACGCATATGGCTATTTTAACTTTTGCACTTAAGAGATTGTTGCCAACGCTTGGGGTCAATTTATTGTTATCACCAATTGTCTACTTGATCTTTAAATCCTTTCATATCAAGGTGGATATTAATCCCTATGATGATCTTGAAAATTAATCAGGTTGAAAGACCTGATTTTTTTGTTATGTATATGTAAGATTTTCTTGACTTTATCATTGCTTTTGTATTGTCAAAATAAAATGAATATGCTAAGATACATGAGGTGTTTTAAATACACACATCATGGATTCAGCATCCTTGTGCCAATATTTGGTGGATGTTGTTAGAAGTGATGGAGGAAAAAACGAAAAGGAGGAAATTACAATGGCTGTAATTTCAATGAAGAAGTTATTAGAAGTTGGTGTTCATTTCGGACATCAGACAAAAAGATGGAACCCTAAGATGGCTCCATACATCTTTACATCAAGAAATGGTATCTACATTATTGATTTAAAGAAATCATCAGATAAGATTGATGAAGCTTATAAGGCAATGATGGATATCACTGCTAAGGGTGGTAAAGTATTATTCGTAGGTACTAAGAAACAGGCTACTGAAGCTGTTGCTGAAGAAGCTACACGTTCTGGTTCTTACTATGTTAACTCTCGTTGGTTAGGTGGTACTTTAACAAACTTCAGAACAATCCAGAAGAGAATCAAGAGATTAATCGAATTAGAAAAGATGGAAGAAGATGGCTCTTTAGAAAACTACACTAAGAAAGAAGCTATCCTTATGATGAAAGAAAAGGCTAAGTTAGAAAGAAACTTAGGCGGTATCAAGGAAATGAAGAAGCTTCCTGATGCAATCTTTGTTGTAGACCCTAAGGTTGAACACAATGCTGTTGCTGAAGCACACATCTTAAACATCCCAGTATTCGGTATCGTTGATACTAACTGTGATCCTGATGAAGTAGACTATGTTATCCCAGCAAATGATGATGCAATTCGTGCTGTTAAGTTAATCACTGCAGCTATGGCTGATGCAATCTGTGAAGCAAAGGGTGAACCTACTACAGTTGCTTATGCTAAAGATGAAGATGGTGACAAAGAAGTTACTATGAACGATGCAGTTGCTTCTGTTGAAGAATCTCGTAATAGAGGTCCACGTTATAAGAATAACTATAGAAATAGAAATAACGGCAAGAACTTCAAAAACAACAACAATAAGAATGCTTAATAGAATAGGGAAGTCGTTACTTCCCTTTTCTTAAATAAAATAATGGAGGAAGAAAAAATGGCAATTAGTGCTAAGTTAGTCAAAGAACTACGTGAAAAGACAGGCGCAGGCATGATGGACTGCAAAAAGGCTTTAGATGCTACTAATGGTGATCTTGAAGCAGCATTTGACTGGTTAAGAGAAAAGGGTATCGCTAAGGCAGCTAAGAAAGCTGACAGAATCGCTGCAGAAGGTTTAGCAGCATTCGCTATCGATGGTGACAAGGCCGCTTTAGTTGAAGTAAACTCTGAAACTGATTTCGTTGCTAAGAATGAAGAATTCAAGGAATTAGTTAACATGATTGCTAAGGCTGTAGCTGAAGCTCAGGTTAATACTGTTGAAGAAACATTAAAATTAGTTGTAGATGGTCAGGACTTAGATACAATCATCAAAGAAAAGACTGGTAAGATTGGTGAAAAGCTTTCTTTAAGAAGAGTTGTTGCTATGAGCAAGTCTGAAGGCGAAACATTCGGTGCTTATTCACATATGGGTGGTACAGTAGCTGCTTTAGTTAAGGTTGCTAATGCTGATGATGAAAAGGCTAGAGATGTTGCTATGCACGTTGCTGCCTCTGCACCACAGTATATTTCAGAAGATGAAATTCCTGAAGATGTAAGAGAAAGAGAATTAAATGTCTTAAAGACTCAGGCTTTAGAAGAAAATGCTAAGGCTGCTAAACCAAAACCAGAAAACATCTTACATAAGATTGTTGAAGGTCGTTTAAAGAAGAACTTCAAGGAAGTATGCTTAAACGATCAGGCATTCATCAAGAATCCAGATCAGACAGTTGCTCAGTACTTAGGCAATGGCAAGGTTGAAATGATGGCTCGTTTCAAAGTTGGCGAAGGTATCGAAAAGAAAGAAGAAAACTTTGCTGCTGAAGTAGCTGCACAGATGAAAGCATAAATGATGCATAAAGCGATGGCAACATCGCTTTTTTTATCATTATTTGATGAATTATGACGAAAACAAAAAGACTCGTTACGGGGGCACTTATGCTTGCCTTAGGCATGGTGCTGCCCTTTGTAACAATGCACATACCTTTTCTTGGCGTGATGCTTTCACCCATGCATATTCCTGCTTTGCTAACGGGATTCTTATGTGGACCAGCTTTAGGATTGCTGATTGGTTTTATCATGCCTTTACTTCGCTCTGTTCTTTTTGGTATGCCAGCATTCTATCCCAATGCCATGAGCATGGCTTTCGAGCTTGCAACATATGGTTTTGTCTCAGGTTTTATCTATCATCGTTGGAAAACACAAAATCTCAAAAAGGTCTATTTAACGCTTCTTGTCAGCATGTTATTAGGGCGAATAATCTGGGGTATTACAAGAGTTGTCATGCTTGGTATGATGAAGACGCCTTTTTCCTGGCAAATCTTTATTGCCGATGGGTTTATTAGGGCCATACCTGCAATCATTCTCCAGCTTATTCTTATTCCCTTCATCCTTGATCGTCTCAATCAAGCTCGTATTCTTCCCTATAAATAATGGCCAACCTTTTTTCATTGTTGTCTCTTGAGACAACTGCCTATATAATAAAATAGCGAGGTAAAATTATGAGGTATCATGTTTCATCTAAAAAAAGATTAAAATATATGCATCATATGAATAAATTACGCTATTTAGAGAACGGCTATTTTCATTTTATCCATATGCTTCAGTTTTTGGTTCCTATTTTAGCCTTCATATTCTTTGCAATCTATGATATACGCTTTTATATAAGAAATCAGATAACACTTTTATTAATTGGTAGTGAACTATTCTTTATTATCATATTATGGGCCTTGATGCGTTATATATCAATCTTATCAACTGGTGAGAGCTATAATATGAAAGAAGAAGCATTAGAGTTCTATAAGGGTGGTTTTATTTATAGCTATCTTGATCACCATGATAAGAAGGAACGCAGTATTGTCTCGTTGAGTGTTCCCTACAAGGATATTAAGTACTTTGAATATGATGATTATACGGGCTTTATTAGGATTGTTGGCATCTTTTCCTATACCTACTATGTTAATGGACATATTAGTGAAAAGAGTATGAGAAATGAAATTCATATGATTAATGACTTTGAGAAGGACTTTGTGAAAGTGTGTTCAAAGAATGGTGTTCATATACACTATCAGACACGCGAAGGCTAGTCCTTCTTTTTATCAGGAAAATTCCTATTATTTAGCACTCATGTATTGACTGTGCCAGCAAGTTCGCTATAATAGACATTAGCAGTTAGTTATGATGATTGCTAAAAGGAGAGTGTAAACATGAGTGATAAAAAACAGTTTAAAACAGAATCAAAAAGATTGCTTGATTTAATGATTAACAGCATCTATTCTCATAAAGAAATTTTCTTGCGTGAACTTATTTCCAATGCTTCCGATGCATCTGATAAGCTCTACTATAAAGCATTACAAGAAAATATTCAGGGAATCAGTCGTGAGGATATGGCAATTTATTTAAAGGCTGATAAAGAACAGAGAACTTTAACAATTGAAGATTATGGTATTGGTATGAGCAAGGATGAATTGGATTCTTTGCTTGGTACAATTGCTCATAGTGGTTCAGATGAGTTCAAGAAAGCTTTAGAAAAAGGTGTTGATAATGTTGATATTATTGGACAGTTTGGTGTTGGCTTTTATTCAGCCTTCATGGTAGCAGATAAGGTTGAAGTATTCTCTAAGAAATATGGTGAAGAAAAGGCTTATGTCTGGGTCAGTGATACAAGTGATGGTTATGAGATTAATGAAGCAAGCTTAAATCATCATGGGACAATGATTGTTCTTCATATGAAACCTAATACTGAAGATGAAGACTATGATCAGTATCTTGAACAGTATCGTATTGAAGCTCTAGTCAAGAAGTATTCGGACTATATCAGATATCCAATCAAGATGGATGTGACTGTTTCTAAGAAAAAGGAAGGCACTGAGGACGAATATGAAGATGTAACAGAAACACGTGTGCTCAACTCAATGGTTCCTTTATGGAAGAGAAATAAGAAAGATATCACTAAAGAAGAATATGATAACTTCTATAAAGCAAAGTTCAATGACTTTGAAGATCCACAGCGTGTTATGCATAACCGTGTTGAGGGTAATGTCACATATGATTCATTGCTTTTCATTCCAAGTCATACTCCACAGAACTACTATTCAACAGATTATGAAAGAGGCTTACAGCTTTATAGCAGAGGCGTCTTTATCATGGATAAATGCAAGGATCTTGTTCCAGAACATTTCCGTTTTGTCCGTGGTCTAGTTGATTCAGAAGACTTAAATCTGAATATCTCAAGAGAAATGCTTCAGCATGACCGTTCATTAAAAGTGATTGCTGATCGTATTGAAAAACGTATTTCTTCTGAACTCGAAAAAATGTTGAAGAATGAGCGTGAAGAATATGTCAAATTCTTCAATAACTTTGGTATGCAGCTTAAGTTTGGTATTTACAATTCTTATGGTATGCTGAAGGATAAATTACAAGATTTATTAATGTTCTATTCTGCCAACAAGAAGGAATTGATTACTTTAAGAGAATATGTTGATAATATGGCTGAAGGTCAGACTGAAATCTATTTTGCGAGTGGTGAAACAACCAATAAGATTGACTTATTACCACAGGTTGAAGCTGTTAAGGACAAGGGTTATGATATTCTTTATTTGACTGATAATGTTGATGAATTCTGCTTACAGATGATGCATGATTATGATTCAAAGACATTCAAGAATGTCACTCAGGGTGATTTAAATATTGAAACGGAAGAAGAAAAGAAGAACCTTGAAGAACAGACAAATGACAATAAAGATATGATTGATGCCATTAAGGAAGCCCTTGGTGATAAAGTACAGGATGTGAAATTAACAGCACGTTTAAAGAATCATCCAGTCTGCTTAACAAGTGGTGAAGGCTTATCATTTGAAATGGAAAAAGTGCTGAAAGCTATGCCAGATGCCCAGGCACAAGAACTCAAGGCTGGCCGTATTCTTGAAATCAATCCAAACCATGAACTCTTTAGCTCATTAAAGAAAGTTTATGAAAAGAATCATGATGCCTTGAAGGATTATGCTTCTATCCTCTTTGATCAGGCATTGTTGATTGAAGGCTTTACGATTGAAGATCCAGTTGATTTCTCCAACAAGATTACAAAACTTATGATTGAAGCAAGTAAATAATACAGGTCCTAGCATTGTCTAGGACTTTTTTCTACTATCTTGTCTTTTCACTCTAATCATGGTAGTATAGCGTGCAATGGAGGGCTATAAGTATGAATGATTTCATTAATGCCATAATCAATGTCTATAATACCATTACGGGTTTTATTCAAAGCGTTTCAGAAACCATTTCCAGCCTACAATTACAGTTTTCTCACTTTAAATATATTTCTTTATTAAGACTGAAGAATTTCCTGATTCTTGTAGTTTTGCTTTCGATACTTATTCTTGTTGTCTTTGTGGTCAGAAAGATTCTCTTTATGCTTGTTGATGAACATTATGATGATCAAGAAAAGCCAAAGAAGCGCAGGATAAGAAGAAAAAAACAAGAAACTCTTTCACAAGATACAAATAACGATACGCATATTCATCAGGATGAGGATTTCTTTCAACAATTTGATGATCGTGATGATGATTTATGGTATGTGAATTCTAAATATCGTAAAAGAAGTGGTCGCTAAGAGATAGAATCTTTCATGATGATGTTGTAAAATGGAAGTGGAGGAAATAAACATGGAATTAAAAGATGCATTAGAAAAGAGAAGAAGTATTCGTTTTTATAAAGATCAGCCTGTTGACAAACAAACAGTTCTTGATATTATCGCCACAAGTCAGCAGGCACCAAGCTGGAAGAATTCACAGACAGCACGTTACTATGTTGCGTTTAGTGATGAAGCGAGAAAGAAGGTCATGGAAGGCTTACCTGAGGGCAATCAGAAGAAGGTTGAACATGCACCTGTTCTTATCGTTGCTTCATTTAAGAAAGACCGTTCTGGCTTTACGAAAGAAGGCGTTGCCGAAAATGATGCTGGTAATGGCTGGGGCTATTATGATAATGGACTTGCCCATATGTGCTTGATGCTTGGCGCAGTTGAGAAAGGTCTCAATACACTTGTGATGGGTATTCGTGATGCGGACATCTTGCGTACAAACTTCAACATTCCAGAAGATGAACTGATTACTTCTGTGATTGCTTTAGGCTATCAGGATATTGATCCAACAATGCCTAAACGTAAGAATGTGGAAGATATTGTAAAGATTCTATAATAAGTAGGTGGGGAAATGGCTATTAGAAAACTTAAACTCTATTCCAATATTGAAAAAACAAATGAAGATCTCGATGCCAATATGGAGATTGAACAAAGACTAACAATCAGTAATAATGGCAAGGTTGTCTTTTCTAGTTCACTCTATGGTGATGGCTATGGCCATTATCATAAAGGACGCAAGGAAGAAGTAACGATTTCACAGGAAGCCGTTGAGCAGATTTTTCATACGGTTGAAGAATTCTTTGCCTCACAGCCAAAATATAATATGCTTGCAGGATTTGGCATGTTTGATTTATCGATTCTTGGTGAGAAGAACCAGAATCATGAATATTTTGCATCAACTTCAGGCATTCATCACGAGCTTACACAATATGTCCAAAGACGCATTCCTATTGATCATTTGATTCTCTTTGGCTAGGCCACTTTTGTGGCTTTTTTTGTAAGGGATGTTTTCGTTGACGAGGTTTTCTTTTCATTATAAAATTAAAGTAAATGTAAAGGAGCAATAAAAATGAGCTATAAAAGAGTTTTACTAAAAATCAGTGGGGAAGCCCTTGCTGGTGACCAGGGATTTGGTATCAATCCTGATGTTGCATTACAGATTGCGAAGCAGATTAAGGAAGCACATGATGCTGGAACACAGATTGCGGTTGTTTGTGGCGGTGGTAACATCTTTAGAGGCCTAGGCAATAATTTAAAGATGGAAAGAGCTCAAGGCGATTATATGGGCATGCTTGCGACTGTTATGAATGGCCTTGCTTTGCAGGGTACACTTGAATCTATTGGCGTAGATACACGTGTGATGACTGCTATTGCCATGAATGAAGTCGCTGAACCTTATATTAGAAGAAGAGCTATTCGTCATCTAGAAAAAGGTCGCATTGTAATCTTCTCAGCAGGTACGGGTAATCCATATTTTACAACAGATACAACAGCTGCCCTTCGTGCTGCTGAAATTGGAGCTGATGTCATTTTGATGGCTAAAAATGGTGTTGATGGTGTCTATAGTGCCGATCCAAAACTTGATAAGAATGCGAAGAAGTATGATCATCTGACATACTTAGATGTTCTCAATAAAGATTTAAAGGTTATGGATCAGACAGCCATTACTTTATGTAAGGATAATAATATTGATCTTTGCGTCTTCAATATGCAGGAAGAAAATAATATCGTGAAGGCATGTGCTGGCCAGGTTAATGGAACAGTGATTTCAAAAGCGTAGGAGGGTAAATAATGGATAATGAATTAATTCTTTTAGAATGCGAAGAAAAAATGGAAAAAACGATTGAAGCATTCACACGTAATCTTGCAAACATCAGAACAGGTAGAGCTACACCTGCGATGCTGGATAAGGTTATGGTGGAATATTATGGATCACCAACACCGCTTAACCAGGTGGCTGGTCTCTCTGTACAGGAAGGACGTCAACTTGTCATCAAGGCTTATGACAAGAGTGCCATGAAGGAAATTGAAAGAGGCATCTATGAAGCTGATCTAGGCTTGACACCTCAGAATGATGGTACAGTCATTCGTATCAATGTACCACCTCTTACTGAAGATCGCCGTCGTGAACTTGTTAAACAGGTCAAGAAAGCTGCTGAAGATGCTAAAGTTGCCTTACGTAATGAAAGACGTAGAGCCATCGATCAGATTTCTAAAGACAGTGATGAAGATGCTGTAAAAGATGGCAAGAATGATGTCCAGAAACTCATCGACAAATATACGAAGAAAATCGAAGAAGTTGCTAAAGCAAAAGAAGACGATTTAATGACAGTTTAGTCATGATTACACTGAAGGTAGAAGATACTTTCAGTGTTTTTCTTTATGTAGAGGATATCTTAAATATTTGCATGGTTAATTACGTTTTATAATAAGGGGGGAGAATTGAAGGTGGTTGATATTATGAGATATACGCTGTGCCACTTGGGAATGTCTCATATAAAAAGGCAAAGAGATCATTCTCAGAAAAGACAAACAAAGATACTTGCATCCCATTATCCTTGTTCCAGAAAATCTAATAAATGATTCTAAGATTAAAGCTTTCACAAAAGGATCTGATCCTAAATATGAAATTATTACCATTCAATCTAATCAAAAGGTTTACTCTTTTCGACCAGAATTGGCCACTAAGAACGACGGCTGGATTATTAATCCAATAATGATCATAGATGGCAGCTCGCTTAATGATGCCTTTATTCCAATTAAAGATAAAGATATTGAGAAGGGGTTTAAGGAATTACTTAATAAATATGATATAGATGATAAATTATTCTTGAAAATGAGACCATCTGAATATTTCGATGATCATATGAAGTGGCTAAAAGAGGATGCTGTACGCTATCTTGTCATTTCTATATTCTCTTTGTTATTGGTGGCTATTGTCATTTATCAAAGTATTGTGATTTATTTTAAGCGAAATATGAAACGTATTCTGATACTGAAAGTGAATGGGAATTCTTTTGTAGAACGTTATGATATTTATTTTATAACTGATTTATCCTTATTTTTAATCATGGGAATCATCTCAGTGTTTTTAGGAAGGCCTCTTAATGTCGTAGCTTTATTTGTGATTTACCTGCTCAATATTATATTCTTGACTAGTACCTTAAGGCATGTTGAGTCAAGTAAGATAATTACATATCTTAAAGGAAGTGATAGCTGATGCGTATTGAACTCAAACATATTCATAAAGCTTTCGGTAATAAAGTTCTTTTTGATGACTTTTCTTATGGCTTTGAAGAAGGGAAGATTTATGCCATTACTGGTAACAGTGGCACAGGTAAGACAACGCTTCTGAATATCATCAGTTTTTTAGAGAAGGCGGATAATGGAGAAATCATTATTGATGGTAATAGCCATTGGTCAAACAAAAAGATAAGAGAACTTTATAAGCATAAAGTTAGTTTCCTTTTTCAAAATTATGCTCTAATTGATAACTATACAGTTGAAAAAAATCTTCAACTTATCTTAGATAAACATGATGATAAACGCATTGATGATGTCTTGGATCTTCTGCATATTAAAGATTTGAAAAGTCAGTGTGTTTATACACTTTCTGGTGGTCAGCAGCAGCGTGTCGCACTAGCTAGAGCATTACTGCATGATACGGATATCATGCTTTGTGATGAGCCAACAGGCAACTTAGATGAACATAATCGAGATATTATTATTGCTATTCTTAAAAAGTGGATGAAAGAGAATAAAATAATTATCATGGTGACTCATGATCTAGAGCTTGCCAAACAGTGTGATGTTCAGCTTGATCTCAATACACTTTCCTAATTCTTAAAAGTAATAACCACATATAGAATAGGAATGAGATGATTTCTTTCGATATATTAAGTTTTGATAGGGAACTTCTCTCAGTTAATTTCGTTAGAAGGACGAATCTAGCGTTATAACTGTCAAGGGCGTTGACGATGGCCTGATTGGTCATTGGCACGAACTGCCTGATATATCTCGCTATCTTCTCCATGAAGTGTTTTCCAGTATATCTTTGGTTAACCCTGTACTCCTGCTAGCAGCGGAAGGTTCCTCTTGCATAGGCCATTGTAGATGTTCCTGATGTTGTTCTCGAAGTTGCTGACTACAAGATTGAGCCACTTCATCTTATGGTTTCTGTCTTGATGGTCAACTCTTGAGTTCTCAAGCTCTACATAGTCTTCATCCACATAAAGCACGTATCATTATCAGTAGAAATCCTGCACTCCTTGTCCATGGTGACATGCTTGAACATGAAGTTCCCATATCTTTGATGCTTGTTGTCTTCACCAGTGGAAAGAACCATCAGCACTTGTTGCTTGTTCTTTGAGCCTTTTCCACGCTCACCGCCCGAATTCCACCAACCTCAATCACATGAGCCGCCTAGAATTATTTATACAAAACATACTTGCTAAAAATGGGAAGTTGATGGAAGAATGAAAAGGTTAGGAAAAGATTTCATAGGGATTTCTCTGCTATTAGTGATTTATATGTATGTCTTAAAGAGTGATGCTCAGGATTATGATCTGATTAGATGTCTCTTTCCAAAACGTTTTATCCATATAGCTATTGCCATCATTCTCAATTATTTCTATCTCAAGATTGTTTTTGATTGCATGCGGGATGATATTGAGATGGTGACATTCATTATGATCAGGCTAGGAAGAAAGAACTAGTGAAGAGACTTTTGAAAAGTGATGGCTTGTATACCATCAGTTTCTTGACTGTTTCGCTTGTTCTTGATGGTTTGCTTTATCATAATGTGTATTTCCCTGGTTTAGGCTTCTCGCTCATCTTAGAGCTAGCTTCTAAAGCTATGTTAGCTTTAGGCTATCGGCATTTGAAAAGCTATACTTTTATGACTGTGCTTGCTTTTATTGTGATCGTAAGATGGGTGATGTATGCCATTTTTCTTTCATTGAGATGATGAAAATATTGAGATAAAGTCCTTGAGTATGTGCTCAAGGGCTTTTTTGTTTTGAAAGAGGGTCTAACTATGATATACTTGCTTAAGTAGAGGTGAACATTATGGCATTAGAAAATGAAGATTATCAGCTCGATATGAATAATATTCCTAAACATATCGCTTTTATCATGGATGGTAATCGTACTTGGGCAAGAGCACATCATAAACCTAAATATTTTGGACATCATGAAGGGACAAAAGCCATTCGCAGAGTGGCTCTAGAAGCCAATAAATTAGGTGTAAAGGCAATGACTGTCTATGCTTTTTCAACGGAAAACTTCAAAAGAGAAGCTAATGAAGTCAACTATATCTTTAAATTACCTGAAGAATTCTTCAGCAAGTATATCAAGGAACTTATTGATAATAATGTGCAAATATTGACAATTGGACATCTTGAATTGGCACCTGAAAGCACTCAAAAAATCATTAAAAGAGCGATTGATGATACAAAAAATAATACTGGCTTAAAGCTTGTCTTTGCCTTTATTTATGGTGGACGTGATGAGATTGTCTATGCGACAAAAAGAATTGCTCAGGAAGTTAAAGAGGACAAGTTAGCTATTGATGATATCAATGAAGAGGTCTTTGAAAGTCATCTCATGACGGCCAATCTTCCTCCTGTTGATCTTATGATCAGAAGCTCAGGAGAAGTACGCTTGTCCAACTTCCTCTTATGGCAGTTAAGCTATGCGGAATTTATCTTTGATGATACGTTGTGGCCTGATTTTGATGAAAATGTCTTACATCGAGATATTTATATTTATCAGCAGCGTAGTCGTCGCTTTGGAGGAGGCAAATAATGAAACAACGAATTATTACTGCCATTGTTTTGTTGGCCATTTTTGTACCATGCGTTGTGTTAGGTGGCTATCCATGGCAGGCCATCATGGTCTTTGTTGGGGCTATGGCTGGATTTGAACTTCTTTCCATCTGTGATGGACCTAAGGCAAAGATTTATCTCTATCCATTACTTATATTCTATATTCTTTATTCTATTTTCATGCCTCATGAATTATTGATTCCGGTACGTTATATTACATTGTTCTTGATGGCATTACTTGTTGCAGGGATCTTTGATTATGGCATGCCATTATTACGGCTATCTTATTATTTCATGTCAGCGACACTTGTTGCCTTAGGCTTGCATATGATTTATTTCATGCGTGCAGAACTCGGCTTGAACTATATTCTTTTCCTAGCCTTTGCGACACTTGGTGCGGATACAGGAGCTTACTTTGTAGGTCGTAAACTTGGCAAGCATAAGCTTAATCCACGCTTATCTCCAAAGAAGACCATTGAAGGCTCCGTTGGTGGAACTGTTGTTGGCACTATTCTTGCCTGCATATTTGCTTATCTTTCAAAGATGAACCTACCTCTTGCTGCGATTATCATTATGTCCTTAGTATTATCGACAACAGGACAGATTGGGGATTTATCATTTTCATCTATTAAACGTACTTTTGAAGTCAAGGACTATTCACAGATCTTCCCAGGTCATGGTGGGGTATTGGATCGTTTTGATTCCATTATCTTTAATGCCATGGTGCTTGGCTTATTAATGCAGTATCTTACAATGTTCCATATCTTATAGGAGGCATAATATGAAGAAATTAACTGTATTAGGTGTCACAGGATCAATTGGGACACAGACAGTGGATGTTGTCTTACATCATCAAGACCAGTTTGAAATAGTCGCCATGAGCGCTGGACATAACATTGCCAAACTTGAAGAGATTATGTCCAAGCTTCCAGTCAAGCATATTTGTGTGCTTGAAGAAAAGGATCAGGCTTATCTTGAAAAGAAATATCCTGATCGTCATTTCTATTGTGGGCAAGAGGGCATGATTGCGATTGCCACACTCAAAGAGGCTGATATTGTCCTGAATGCGGTGGTTGGCTTTGCTGGCTTATTACCTACAATTCAAGCTATTGAAAGCCATAAGGACATTGCTATTGCCAATAAGGAAACACTTGTTGTGGCCGGTCATATTATTATGCCTCTGGCTAAGAAATATGGCATTAAGCTCTTGCCTGTCGACAGCGAACATTCAGCAATCTTCCAGTCATTGCAGGGGGCACATCATGATGAAATCCGCAAGATTCTCCTGACTTGTTCAGGGGGCTCTTTTAGGGACTATAGCTTAGAAGATTTGAAAGATGTCACGGTTGCTCAGGCACTTAATCATCCTAATTGGTCCATGGGCGCAAAGATTACCATTGATAGTGCCACGCTCTTTAATAAAGGCTTGGAAGTTATCGAAGCACATTGGCTCTTTGATGTTGATTATGATCAGATCGAAGTGCTCATTCACCCTGAATCCGTTCTCCATTCAGCTATTGAATATGTGGATGGAGCTGTTATTGGTCAAATGGGGACACCGGATATGCGTTTGCCAATCCAGTATGCCTTAACCTATCCTGATCGCTTACCTATTGGAGATAGTCAGTCCCTTAATTTAACAGCACTTGCATCGTTGCATTTCACAAAGCCGGATACAACACGTTTCCCTGCCTTGACGCTTGCGATTCAAGCAGGCAAGACTGGGGGTAGCATGCCATGTGTCATGAATGCTGCTAACGAAGTTGCCAACAAGGCCTTTAGAGATGGCAAGATTCGTTTCTTGGATATCTATCGTCTTGTTGAAGAGGCGATGAAACAACATCAACCTATTGAAAATCCAACGCTTGAAGAGCTTCTTGAAATCGACCAGAAAACAAGAAACTCTGTCTTGCAGAAAGTATGAGGATATACATGTCAATCATCCTAAATTTAATCGTTTTCTTTCTCATTATAGGTGTTATTATTACGCTGCATGAATTTGGGCATTTTATTGCTGCCAAGTTCTTTAATGTTTATTGTGGTTCCTTCTCTATTGGAATGGGACCAAAGCTTTATGAACATAAGGGCAAGGAAACAAAGTTTGAACTTCGTGCACTTCCTATTGGCGGTTTTGTCACAATGGCGGGAGAGGCTGATCAGGAAGACAACGAAGAGTTCAAGAATGTTCCATTGGAAAGAACATTAAAAGGGAAAAGAACTTATCAGAAAGTTATTATCTTTTTAGCGGGTGTCTTCATGAATTTTGTGCTTGCCCTTGTCATTATGCTGAGCCTTAATTTTACAGTTGGCCGCATGCCTGTTAATGAGGCAAGAGTGGGTTCTCTTGTCAAGGGGGAGGCAGCAAGCAAGGCTGGTATGAAGAAGGGTGATGTCATTATTAATATTGAATCACCGGTATCCAATAAATCTTCTTTAATCTCAAGTTATGAGGACATGAATGCGGCATTAACGAAGAAGGAACTTGATGTTGATGGTGATACTGCTAATATTAATGTTACAGTGAATCGCAAGAGCGAGAGTATTGTCATCAATATGAATGTCAAGTTTGATGAGAATCAAAATAAATATGTTTTAGGGATTACTGAAGCAACACGAAAAATGAATTTTACAGAAAGTATTCGTAATGCTTTTTCAACACTTGGGGCAATGAGTGTTGCCATTTTTGAAGCCTTAGAAGCATTAGTCTTGAACTTTACAAAAACAGTTAAGCAGATGAGTGGACCAGTAGGTATCTATCAGGTGACAGCCCAAGTGACAAAGACAGGCAGTATTTCCAATATTTTTTACTTGATGGCTTTGCTTTCGGTCAATATTGGGATCTTCAATTTACTTCCTATTCCAGGACTTGATGGTGCCCAGACGCTCTTTGCGATTATTGAAGGCATTATTCATCGTGAATTACCACTTAACGTGAAATACACTTTACAAATTATTGGATTAAGTCTAATCTTGTTATTAATGGTGATTGTGACATATCAGGACATTACAAAATTATTACGCTAGAAAAGAGGAACTTTATGGTTCCTCTTTGACATGAGGAGGAAAAGCTATGGATTATATGAAAATATTATTGCAGCAGTTGGCGATAGAAGATCAACCGGAATTACATGATGCTAAGCTTGCGAAAGTTGAGGTCAGCAAGAATGGGCATTATACTTTTGATGTTGAATCACATACACTCCTTCCTCTTGAAGAAGTTATTGCATTGCTGAAGGCAAAGGACCATTTTCCTTATCCATGTGATTTCGTTTTTCAGCCAGAACTTTGCGAAGCGCAAGATATCCTGACTTATGCCCGTTATATTTTTGAAACGCTCTCGTCTACATATCCTGAAATCAACAGTGTTAATCTCGATGAAATCCAGCTAGATCATTCTACGCTTGTCATAAAGGCGTGTAATGAGCTTCATAAAACGCAACTTGAAAACTTACAGGACATCTTATTGCAGCATTTTAGTGTCTTAGGAATTGATATTCATTTAGTTGTTGAAATCTCATCCAATAATAAGGACTATGAAAAGATTTCAAATGAAATGCAGAAGGCCAATGTTGTACAAGTTGATAAGAAAGCCATTGAAGCCATCCAGCATGCCTCAACAAACCCACAACCAAGCTTTACACCTAAAAATAATGGCTCATACAAGAAGGAATATACCTATACGCATCTCAAGGATCTTGATGCGACAATGCGTGATGTCGCCATTCAGGGCTATGTTTTTAGAAGTGAAACGATTACGACAAGAAATGGGCGCCAGATTCAGACCCTCTATGTCACTGATTATACGGATTCCATTCTTGTCAAGCGCTTTGAAGATAAGAACAAGAATGCTCCTGAAGAACTTGCAAAACTCGCTAAGGGTGGTAAATGGGTGAAACTTAAGGGCACTCTTGAATTTGACACCTATGCCAAAGAGCTTGCCATTATTACGCGTGATATTGATATTATTGATGAACCGGCAAGTGAAAATGTCATGGACAATGCCGAAGTGAAACGTGTGGAACTCCATCTTCATTCCAATATGTCCAACTTGGATGGTATCAATAAGATTGAAGACTATATTGCTCAGGCTCTGCGCTGGGGACATAAAGCCATTGCCGTCACTGATCATGGCAATGTTCAGGCATTCCCTGATGCCCAGGCAGCCGTAAAAGGCAAGGATATTAAAATGATTTATGGTGTTGAGCTGAATATGGTTGATACGGATTTCACCAGTGCCTTCAATCTCACTTCCATGCCTCTTGATGATATGACCTATGTTTCTTTCGACTTAGAAACAACGGGCTTATCGCAAATTGATGACTATATTACGGAATTTGGTGCTGTCAAGATTAAAAATGGCATCGAGATAGACCGTATGGATACGTTCATCAAATCACCAAAACCTATTTCTGCAAAAATCAGTGAGCTGACAAATATTACCAATGCGGATTTAAAGAATGCTCCAACAATAAGAGAAATCATGCCAAAAATTAAAGCCTTCTTTGGAGATCATTTACTCGTGGCACATAATGGACGCTTTGATATTGGCATGTTGAATATGGCCTGTCGTCAGCTTGGAGAGGAAGAAATCCACAATACCTGGGTTGACTCATTGCCGCTTGCAAGACACCTCTTGCCTCTCATGCGTTCCTATCGACTAGGGGCAGTTTGCAGCTACTATAAAATCACCTATAATGCCGAAGAAGCCCACCGTGCTGATTATGATGCTGATGTACTTGGTCAGGCTTTCAATGCCATGATTGAAGATCTTAAAAAGCGTAATGTTGTTAATGTGGATCAGCTCAACAGTCTGCCAATGGAAGATGATTATAAGCATGCATTTGGCTATCATCTGACTGCTCTAGCGAAGAATCATGATGGTCTTAAAAACATGTTTAAGATTGTCTCTGAAGCCAACACAAAGTATTTTTACCGCAGTGACCGCATTCCACGTTCAAGACTTGAATATTATCATGATGGCTTGCTCTATGGTTCTTCTTGCTTGAATTCACGCGTCTTTGATGTTGCGGCAACACGTAATGAAGAAGAATTGCGTCAGGAAATCGATTTCTATGATTATATTGAAATTCAGCCATTGATTGATGCACAGTATTTAGTAGAGCGCGGAAAGTTTGAATCGCTTGATGATATAGAACGTATCTATCAGCGTATTATCAAAGTGGCTAAAGAAGCTGGCAAGATTATTGTTGCGACAGGGGATGTTCATTTTCTTCATAAGCGTGATAAGGTCTTTAGAGAAATCTTTACCTCTAATGAAAAGATTCAGATCGGTGGCCGTCCTCATCCACTTCTTGTAAGAGGTAATCCGACAGCCTTAACACCTGAATGTTATTTAAGAACAACAGAAGAAATGCTACAACTTTTCCCTTATCTGAGTGCTGAGGAAACATATGAATATGTGGTCACAAATACGAATTGTATTGCAGATATGATTGAAGATAATATTCAGGTTGTAAAAGACAAGCTTTATCCGCCACATATTGAAAACGTTGACCAGAAATTCAAGGATCTCTGTTACAATACTGCCCATGCAACCTATGGCGATCCACTCCCACAGATTGTTCAGGAACGTCTAGATTTCGAGGTTGAAAATATCATCAAACACGGTTATGCTGTTATTTATTATATTTCTGCCTTGCTTGTTCATGCTTCAAATGATGATGGCTATCTGGTTGGTTCACGAGGTTCGGTAGGTTCTTCCTTTGCTGCCACAATGTCAGGTATTTCCGAAGTCAATCCTTTGCCACCGCATTACCATTGTCCAAATTGCCAGCATACCGAATTTACTGATGAAGTGGCTAATGGTTTTGACTTACCAGATAAGGCCTGTCCAGTATGTGGTGCCCATATGAAAGGGGATGGACATAATATCCCATTCCAGACATTCTTGGGCTTTAATGGCGATAAGGTTCCTGATATCGACTTAAACTTCTCAGGTGAATATCAGCCCAAAGCCCATGAATTCGTCAGAAAGATGTTTGGTAGCGATCATGCCTTTAGAGCAGGGACAATTGCCACTGTTGCCGACAAGACTGCCTATGGTTATGCCTTATCCTATGCGGAAAGACTAGGCAAAGAGGATAGTATGCGTGGGGCAGAGATCCAGCGTCTAGCTGATGGCTGTACAGGTGTTAAGCGTACGACAGGACAGCATCCTGCGGGTATTATCGTTATTCCGGATGATATGGAAGTTTTTGACTTTACCCCATATCAGTATCCTGCTGATGATGTCAATGCAACTTGGCTGACAACCCACTTCGACTTCCATAAGATTCATGATAATGTCCTAAAGTTTGATATCTTAGGACATGTCGATCCGACAGTGACACGTAAATTGCAGGACTTGACAGGGGTTGACCCAATGACCATTCCAACCAATGATCCCTATGTCATGAGTCTCTTCCGCTCATCAGAAGCACTTGGCATAGATTTGTCCTACTTGAACTGCAAGAGCGGGGCAATTGGCTTGCCAGAGTTTGGTACGCGCTTTGTCCGTTCGATGCTTGACGCCACTCAGCCAAAATCATTTAGTGATTTGGTTATTATCTCTGGCTTATCCCATGGTACCGATGTCTATCTAGGCAATGCGGAAACTCTGATTAAGACAGGGACATGTACGCTTTCTAATGTCATTGGATGTCGTGATGATATTATGGTTTACCTGATTGAAAAAGGCCTGCCTAACAAAGACGCCTTTGACATCATGGAGACAACAAGAAAAGGGAAGGCTCCAAAAGTCTTTCCACAGAAGGGCTATGTTGAACTGATGAAGAAATATAATGTACCGCAATGGTATATTGATTCGTGTCTGAAGATCAAGTACATGTTCCCAAAAGCCCATGCAGCTGCCTATGTTTATTCAGCTTTGCGTATTGCCTGGTGGAAGCTTTATTTCCCACGTGAGTATTACACGGTTTATTTCTCTAATCGTTGTGATTATTATGATATTGAAACATTGATTGCCGGCAAGGAAGCAACATGGGCAGCTTATGAAGCTATTCAGAAAGCTAAGCAGGAAGGGAATGCTTCCAATAAGGACGAAGGTTTATCAACAATCTTTGAGGTAGCTATGGAAATGTTTGATCGTGGCTATCATTTCTCCAACATCTCTCTTGATAAGAGCGATGGAACGACATTCACGCTTGATGAAGATGATAAGTTTGCGATTGTTCCACCATTCACGGCGATTGATGGCTTAGGCGATGCAGTTGGTATTAGCGTCAAGCAAGCTCGCGATGATCATCCATTTACGTCACTAGAGGATGTTAAGAAGCGCACGCGTTTGACAAATACACATATTGAAACATTAAAGCGTATGGGTGTGTTTGATGAACTCTCGGAAAGTAATCAGCTTTCTATATTTGACTTATAGTAGTATGTGTGCTATAGTGCAGTTAGTTAATAGTTTTAAGTTAACGAGAGGGGCAACCCTCTCGTTCTTTGTTGAATGGAGGAAGCATGTTAGAGAAGATCAAAGAAGCTATTTTACCTATTATTGAAGCTCATGATTGTTACCTGGATGATTTGGTTTATGAACAGGAAAAAGGTGAGATGTATTTACGTGTTTTCATTGAGAAGAATGAAGGCTTGCTGGATATGGATACTTGTGTAGCTGTAAGTGAAGCTGTAAGTGAAAAACTTGATGAAATTGATGTGATTAAGGATGAGTATTATTTAGAAGTATCTTCTCCGGGGATTGAAAAGCCTTTAAGAGATTTCAATGCGGTAGTGAATAATGTTGGTGAATATGTTCATGTCGAATTGAAAGAAGCAATTAAGGGATTTGATACGTTTGAAGGTACACTTGTAAGTGTTGAAGATCAGGCATTAACCTTCCAGTTCTTTGCGAAAGGGGCAAAGAAGAAGATTGTGACTGATTATGATAATATTGAGTTTATAAGACTAGCCGTTAAATTTTAAGGAGGTAAAAGATGGCTGCTAAGAAAAGTAAAACACCTAATTTTATTGATGCATTAAATTTATTAGAACAGGAACGTGGAATTGACAAGATGACTGTTCTTGATGCTCTTAAGGAAGCATTAGAAAAGGCTTATAAAAAGAACTATGCGGGCAGTGAATCAATTATTCGCTGTACTATTGATGGCGAAACTGGTCGTATTAGATTGTTTGATATTAAGCAGGTTGTTGATGATGTCATGGATGAAGATTACCAGCTTTCAGAAGAAGAAGCACAGGAAATCAACCCAAAATACAAGGTTGGTGATGAAGTTGTTACTGAAATCTCACCAGAAGTCTTTGGCCGTTTAGCTGCCATTCAGACAAAGCAGCTTTTAAGACAAAAAATCAGAGAAGCAGAAAAAGAAGCACTTTATCAGGAATATGTTGATAAGCAGGATGAAATCATCAATGGTCTTGTTGAGCGTGTTGAACCTAAATTTGCGATTGTCAATATTGGTAAAACAGGCGCCCTTCTTCCATTAAATGCTCAGATTCCTGGCGAGCAGCTCGTTGAAGGACAGCATTTGAAAGTTTATGTTTCTGTTGTTGAAAGAGGTACAAAGGGTACACATATTGGAGTCTCAAGAACTGATCCGGGCTTAGTTAAACGTTTATTTGAAATGAATGTGCCTGAAATCTATGATGGTACTGTTGTGATTCATTCTGTTTCAAGAGAACCTGGAGAAAGAAGCAAGATTTCTGTCAGCACAGAAAACCCTGATATCGATCCAATTGGGTCATGCGTTGGTCCTAAGGGCACGCGTGTGCGTAATGTTGTAACGGAATTAAATGGTGAACAGATTGATATTATTGAATATAGTGATGATCCAATCACATATATTTCTAACGCATTATCACCAGCTCGTGTTGATAAGGTGAAACTTAATGAGAAGGATACTTCTGCATTGGTTATTGTTCCAGATGATCAGCTTTCTCTTGCCATTGGTAAGAAGGGCCAGAATGCGCGCTTAGCCGTTCGTTTAACAGGCTGGAAGATTGATATCAAGAGTGAAACTGAAGCGAATGAAGCAGGTATTAACTTTGATGTTGATGATGACTTCAATGAAGAATTCCTAGAAGCTATGGAAGCTAGTGATGAAACGAATCAGAATGAAGAAGTTGCAGCTAGTGAAGAAGAAGCTAAGGAAACTGAAGAGAAGGTAGCTAAAAAAGTCAAGAAGAGCGCTCCAGTGAAACATGAATCACATGATAGTGAAGCGGCTGAAACCTTAAAAGAAAAGCTTGAACAGGGTAATGATGACGATCAGGATTATGTCAAGATTTTATCTGAAGATGAAGACTTAGATGAAGATGATGAAGAACCTGATTATGATCCAAAATATGATGAAGACATCGATTATGATGCTTTTGATGAATACTATGATGATTAGTGAGGTGGCTTATGAAGAAAGTACCTTTAAGAAGATGTGTGGTAACGAATGAACGTCTCCCAAAGAAAGAGCTCATTCGTATCGTAAAAAACAAGGAAGGCGAAGTCTTCGTAGATCCTACAGGAAAAGCAAATGGGCGTGGCGCTTATATCAAGAAATCAAATGAAGCTATTGATTTAGCTATCAAGAAAAAAGTGCTGAACCGTGTGCTGGAAACAGAAATCCCAGAAGAATTATATGAAGAATTGAGAGGTTACGTGAATGAATAATATCTATAATTTCTTAGGATTAGCATTTCGTGCCAATAAGGTCATTACTGGTGAAAGTGTCCTCAAGGGGATTCGTTCAAAAAGAGTTGACTTGGTGATTATCGCAAGTGATGCAAGCGAAAATACGAAAAAGAAATATATTGACAAATGCCAATTCTATCATGTAGATTATCTCATTCTCGAAGATAGCACTCATCTCTCTAACGCGATTGGGAAAGCAAACCGAATGGTCTTTGGCATTACTGATCGAGGTTTTAGCAAGACGTTAAAAGACAAAGTAAGGAGGTTAACGAATGGCTAAGAAGAATACAAATACGAATAAAAATAAGAATAATGGGAATAATAAAAAACGAAACAACAATCGTAATCATAAAAACAATAACTTTAAGCCAAGAAAAGAAGAGAATAAAATCCTTAATGATGGCATTTGTGAATATGAAGAAGGTATTACGGTTGATGAATTAGCTCAGAAAATCAATCATACGCCTGCTGAAGTCATCAAGGTTCTCTTTATGCTTGGAACGATGGTGACAATCAATACGGCATTAAATGATGAGCAGGTTGAATTGATCTGTCTTGAATATGGCTATGAACCTAAGAAGATTGCAACAGTCGATGAAACAAACTTTGAAGATCTCATTGAACCAGATAAAGAAGAAGATCTTGTTCCTAGACCACCAGTTGTCACAATTATGGGTCATGTTGACCATGGTAAAACAACGTTGTTGGACTATATTAGAAAGTCCCATGTTGCAGAAGGCGAAAGTGGCGGTATTACTCAGCATATTGGTGCCTACCAGGTTGATGTTAATGGCAAGAAGGTGACGTTCCTCGATACACCAGGCCATGAAGCTTTCACAGCTATGCGTGCTCGTGGTGCTCAGGTCACTGATATTGTTATTATTGTGGTTGCTGCTGATGATGGTGTCATGCCTCAGACAAAAGAAGCGATTGACCATGCGAAGGCAGCCGGTGTACCTATCATTGTTGCCGTCAACAAGATTGATAAACCAGGTGCATCTCCTGATCGTATTCGTACGGAAATGTCTGAATTTGGTCTAATGCCTGAAGAATGGGGCGGAGATGTTGTATATCAGGATATCTCAGCCAAGAAGGGTACTGGTGTTCAGGACTTACTTGAAGCTATTACTGTTGTTGCGGAAATGGCAGAACTTAAGGCTAATCCAAATAGAGCAGCTTATGGTACTGTTGTTGAAGCACGTCTTGATAAGGGCAGAGGTCCCGTTGCAACATTGTTAGTGGAGAATGGAACATTACATCCTGGAGATCCTATTGTTGTTGGTACAACATATGGACGTGTCCGTCAGATGACAGGGGATAATGGCCGTACGCTTAAGAAGGCGACACCTGCAACACCAGTTGCCATCACAGGTCTAAATGAAGTACCTGAAGCCGGTGACAAGTTCATGGTCTTCGATAGTGATAAGACAGCGCGTCATATTGGTGAAGCAAGAGCAGAAAAGAAGAAAGAAGAAGAAAGAAATACTACAAGCGCCATGAGTCTGGATGATCTTTATAACCAGATCAAGGAAGGCCAGCTTGCGCAGTTAAATGTCATTGTCAAAGCAGATGTTGACGGTACTGCTGAAGCCGTGAAGGCAACACTTGAAAAAATCAATATTGAAGGTGCTAAAGTCAATGTCATCCGTTCAACTGTAGGCGCTATTACAGAATCAGATGTCTTACTTGCAAGCGCATCTAAAGCCATTATCTATGGCTTCAATGTTCGTCCTACTGCTGCGGTAAGACGCAAGGCTGAAGAGGAAGGCGTTGAAATTAGATTGCATAATATCATCTATAAGATGGTGGAAGAAATCGAAGCAGCCATGAAGGGTATGTTAGCACCTGAATTAGAAGAAGTTGTTACCGGTCAGGCAGAAATTCGTGAAATCTATAAGGTTTCTAAGATTGGTAATATCGCTGGCTGTATGGTAACAGATGGTTGCATTAAGCGTGACTGTGGCGTTCGTCTGATTCGTGATGGCGTTGTCGTTTATGAAGGTAAGCTTGCTTCATTAAGACGTTTCAAGGATGATGTAAAGCAGGTTAACCAGGGCTATGATTGTGGTCTGACAATTGAAAACTTCAATGATATTAAGATTGGTGATATTGTTGAAGGATTTGTTATGGAAGAAGTAGAGGCATAATATGTCACAATTAAAAAAAGAACGTCTAGAAGCAACAATGCAGAAAGAACTTTCCCTTATTCTACGTGATGAAGTGAAGGATCCTGCATTACGTATGTGTACTGTTACATCAGTAACACTGACAAATGATTTATCGATTGCGAAAGTCTATATATCTTTTATGGAACATGAAAAAAGAGGCATGGATGCACTTGAAAGAAGCAAAGGCTTTATTAGAAGCAAGCTTGCGCATGTCTTAAAAATAAGAAAATGTCCTGAGCTTCATTTCGTTGTTGATGATTCATTGGAATATGGTAATCATATCGAAGAGCTTATTAGAAAATTACATAAAGCAGAAGAGGAGAAGCAATAAAGCTTCTTCTTTTTATTTGAAGTGTTATAATGTTGATAGGGTTTACAGGTAAATGAGGGAGGACATTATGATAAAATTAAAAAATGCATGTTTAGAGGTTGAATTAGAACAAAAGGGAGCAGAAATTTCAAAAATCATTGGTTTAAAAGATGGCATCAACTATATGTGGAAGCAGGATCCTGAACTATGGGGACATTCTGCACCAATTCTCTTTCCAATTGTAGGAGCTTTACATAATGGGAAGACTATTATTGAGGGAAAAACTTATAAGATGAATCAGCATGGCTTTTCTCGAAATTCGGAATATGAAGTTGTTGAAAATGATGATTATCATGTTGTATTCCATCTGCATGAAAATGAAGAAACAAAGACAATGTATCCATATGACTTTGATTTATATGTTACTTATACATTGAAAGATAATGTACTTGAAGCAAGATTAAAAGTCATTAATGATAGAGAAGATCATCTCTATTTTCAGATTGGTGGTCATCCAGCCTTTGCCTGCCCATTTGAAGAGGGTGAGGATGCAAATGATTACTATTTGGAATTCGAGAAAAAAGAAAGTCTGTCATCAAAAATCATCTATCCAGCTAGAGGCGGGATGAGTCATGAGACAAAGGCATTTTTAGAAAATGAAAGACATTTCTTTGTCAGACAAGCTCTTTTCAACAGTGATGCAATTGTAGTGGGAGATTTTAAGAGTGAATATATCGCCTTAAAAACACTCACAAGCAAGAAGTCACTTGTCTTCCATATGCATAACTTTGATCACCTCGGGATTTGGTCAAGCAAGCATACGGGTGGACTGCTCGCCATTGAACCATGGGTAGGTCATACGGATTATGTGGACTTCACAGGTGAATTTAAAGACAAAGTTGGTGTGCGTCGTTTAAATAAAGGTGAAAGTTTTGAATGCTCATTTTCTATTGAGATCAATCAGTAAAAAAGGCTATTTATGATAGCCTTTTTCTTTTGCTATGGTATAATAAGAACGGTGATGTTTAGTGAAAAAGATATTGATATTTCTAATTTGTCTAACACTTGTTGGGTGCGCACAAAGAACAAATAAAAATAGCAAATTAGTTAATAATATGTCGGAATATAATAAAATTGTAAAAAAGACACAATCAAGTAGAGGGAATGAAAATCCACCTTTTGATTATCGTCTCGTCTACTCACCATTGGATGATGGCTATCGTTATGACCTGATTATTCAAAATGCCTCAAAAACGATGAAGCATATTAAGGCATTAGCTTATAGCGATGCCTTAAATGATAAGTATTATCCAACTTTAGGCATATTTGAAGAAGCTCGCTATAATCTTAAGAAAGATTATGTCAACAAAAAAGAAGGGTATTATAAAGGCTTTGCTTTAAGTGGAAAAGTAAAGCGTGAAGGTGAACTTAGGCTCTATCTTTCCTATGAGAATGAAAACAAGCGAGTGAGTGAGGTTTATAGAATTCATTATGAGAATTGATAAATATTTAGCCAATGCAGGAATTGGCAGCCGCAAAGAAGTCAAGAAGCTGATTAAAGACAAGCATGTCAGTGTAAATGGAGAACTGGTCAGAAGCGATAAAATACATATTGCAGATCATGATGTTGTATGTGTTGATGGTGAAGAAATAAGCTATCAGGAGTATGTTTATTATATGCTTAATAAGCCAGCCGGCTATGTTTCAGCAACGGAGGACAACTTTGATCCAACTGTTATGGATCTTATTGATGATTATCATAAGGATCTTTTTCCTGTTGGCCGTCTTGACAAAGATACAGAGGGCCTGCTTTTAATAACAAATGATGGACAGCTTGCTCATCGCTTGCTTTCACCTAAACATCATGTTGATAAAACTTATTATGCAGTAATAGAGGGTATTGTTGACCAAAGCGATGTTGAGGCTTTTAAGGAAGGTATTCAGTTAGATGAATTTATGACCAAGCCAGCTCGTCTTAAAATATTGGCTTTAAAGGGTGAAAAGAGTGAGGTAGAAGTCACTATTCAGGAAGGCAAGTTCCATCAGGTCAAAAGGATGTTCATTGCCAGAGGGAAGAAAGTGCAATATCTTAAGCGTACAGCAATGGGACCTCTTGAACTTGATCCCGACTTACCATTAAGAGCATATCGTCCATTAACGGATGACGAAATTCATAGTCTAATAGTAAATGATATGATAAAATAGATAGGAAATAATTCTGGAGGAAAAAATGAGATTAAGAAATAATCCTGAAGCTTTAGATCACTTAAAAGACCATGGTGATATTGTATATATTAATCCTGAAGGGATGAAGGGGAAGTGGCATTCATGTTTTGAAAACCAGGATGCGCCTCTTTATATTGAAATTGGGATGGGTAAAGGAGATTTTATTCTCGAAAATGCTCGTCGTTATCCTGATATTAATTTTATTGGGATGGAGAAGTTTACAACTGTTCTTGATAAGGCACTTAAAAAGGCTTTAAGAGAAGGAATGCCAAAGAATCTTATCTTCTTAAAAGATGATGCTGTTCGATTGCCTGAGTTGTTTGAAAATGGTGAACTTGATCGCATCTATTTGAACTTCTCGGATCCTTGGCCAAAGAGCAGACATGCCAAGAGACGTCTGACATATCCAAGCTTTTTAGAGCTCTACAAGAATGCTTTAAAGAAGCAGGGGGAAATGATTTTTAAGACTGATAATCGCAATCTATTTGAATATTCATTAGTGACTTTTGCGAATAATGGATTTGTTTTTGAAGATGTATGTCTTGATTTACATCATCAAGAAGGTTATGAGGATAATATTCAGACAGAATATGAAAGAAAGTTTTCAAAGAATGGTCCTATCTATCGCTTAGCAGTAAGAGTGAAAGGAGAAGAAAATGGATAAGTTAGTAGAATTATTAAGTGTTGAAGATTATAAAAAAGCTATTGAAAATAAAAGTATTATTGTTTTTTCAACTTCATGGTGTCCTGATTGTCATTTCATGAAGACTTATATTGGTGAGATTGTTGATGAATATCCCAAATATAAGTTCTATTATATAGATCGTGATAAATTGCTTGATTTATGTATTGAACTGGAGATTCTTGGTATACCTTCTTTTGTGGCCTATGATCATGGTCAGGAGACAGGCAGATTTGTTTCAAAATTAAGAAAAACTAAAGCTGAAGTAGAAAGCTTTATTGATGGATTGGGGGAATAAATAATGGGTTGGCGTAGTTGGTTATTTGGTGAAGATGATGACGATGTTGTTGAAGAAAAACATGACATTGTTGATCCAATGGTTGAAGAACGTCTAAAAGAGAAATTTTCTTCACCACTCATTTATGATGATTTCGATGAAAAGCAAGAAGAAGTAAAGAAAGAGAAGAAAAAGGAAGGCAAGAGTGCGAATGTGGCTAAGCCTGTCACAACTAAAAGTGAACCATATATCATGCATGATATTATTTCACCCATTTATGGCGTGCAACAGCAAAAGCCAGTGAAAAAGACTGTTTCTAAAGCGCCTAGCAAGAAGAAAGTCATCAAGAAAAGTGATGAGCTTGTCCAGGTTATGTCTCCATTCTTTGGCCCTGCAAATGAAGAGGATAAAAAGAAAACAAAATTCTCTGAAAAAATCAAGGAAACAATTCATAAAGAAGAAACTATTGAAAAAAAGCCACAAGAGGAGGCTGCTGAAACAAAAACAAGTGAGCCTCCTGTTGTAGAAAAGCAAGAAGAAGTCAAGCAAGAAGAAATTAAAAAAGAAAAAGCACCTGAAAAAAAGGCAGCAAGAGAGATTGACAGTGCTCAGGTCATTGATTCTGTGGAAAATAGATTGCGTAATATTGCAAGCTTAACAGAGCAAAGTGATGATGATTTGAAGATTGTTGAAGAGAGAACAGGCAAATTCAAGCTTGATTTCAAAAAGAAAGATGATTCACTTATTGATGAAATCGATGATAATATGTCTCTTGATGAACTTATGAATCTTTACGAAAAGAAGTTTAAGGACTAATGAAGGGGATAGGTGTGGATTTAGTTGATTTAAATCGACTAGATCTTGAAAATGAGACATTTATTAAGCATGTTCTTTCAGAGAAAGAATATGCTTGTTTTTCCAAAATGAATGATTTAAGAAAAAGAGAATATCTTGGTGGACGCTTTGCAGCAAAAGAAGCATATCTTAAAGCTAATGGCTTAGGACTTGGCGGCATGCGTTTTAATGAAATAGAGGTGCTCAATAGCGAGAGTGGGGCGCCTTATCTCAATGATTCCAAGGCCAAGATTTCTATTTCTCATGAGAAAGACTATGTCATTGCTTTTGTCGTGATAGAATAGTATTTAATAAAAAAATAGGATGTTTTTGCCTTCCTTCAAGAAAATATGAAATGAAGAGAGATTGTTATGATAAAGTTGTCCTGTGTTTTTTAAGGAGGAAATAACGATGTCATCATTTGTATTTATTGAAGGAGAAGTGGCAACAATGCCAGATTTTGAAGTGCTTCATTCTATTCATGATGATGCACTTATGCATATTAGAGTAAGACGTCCATTTGACGATGTCCCAGGAAGAAGAGAATATGATTTAATTCCGGTAACGATGTGGAATGGTATTGGTTGTGAAATTCGTGATCGTTTTGAGATAGGTGATCGTATTAAGATTACTGGACGTTTACTGAATATTGAGAAACAGCCACTCTATGAACATTATCATGTCATGATTGTACGTGCACATGAATATGAAAAATTAGAATAAAGAGAAAGGTGTGAGTTATTTGATTGATCAGTCACTCATAAGAAATTTCTCGATCATTGCCCATATTGACCATGGTAAATCTACGCTTGCCGATCGTATCTTGCAGTTAACAGGTACGGTCGCTGATCGTGATATGAAAAACCAGATTTTAGACGATATGGATCTTGAGAGAGAAAGAGGAATTACAATTAAGCTGAATGCTGTTCAGCTTACTTATAAAGCGAAGGATGGTAAAACATATCTTTTACATTTGATTGATACGCCTGGCCATGTCGATTTTTCCTATGAAGTTTCGCGTTCGCTTGCCGCTTGCGATGGAGCAGTACTTGTTGTTGATGCAACACAGGGTGTCGAAGCGCAAACATTGGCTAATGTTTATCTTGCACTTGATAATAATCTGGAAATCCTTCCTGTTATCAACAAGGTGGACTTGCCTAGTGCGGATCTGGAACGCGTCAAAGAAGAAATTGAAGATGTCATTGGCTTAGATGCTCAAAATGCCCCATGCATATCTGCAAAGACGGGATTAAATGTCGATGAAGTGCTTGAAGATATTGTGAAGAATATACCAGCACCAACTGGATCAATCAATAACCCTACGCAAGCTTTAATTTTTGATAGTTACTATGATAGTTATCGTGGTGTTATTGTCATTGTAGCTGTTAAAGATGGTTCAATTAAGGTTGGCGATCATATTCACTTTATAGCGACAGATGCCACATATGAAGTAACTGAGGTAGGAGTGCGTACACCTCGTGAAATAACGAAAGATGAGCTTGTTACAGGTGAGGTTGGCTGGATTGCGGCAAGTGTCAAGGATATCAAGGATGTGCATGTCGGTGATACGATCACAACATTAGAAAATCAATCGAAGACAGCTTTGCCAGGATATCGTCGTATGAATCCAATGGTCTATTGCGGTCTCTATCCTGTTGACAATGCGCGCTATAAGGATTTGCGAGATGCCCTGGAGAAGATTTCACTTTCTGATTCAGCACTTACCTATGAACCAGAAACATCTCAGGCCTTAGGCTTTGGCTTTAGATGTGGCTTCTTAGGCTTATTACATATGGATGTTATTCAGGAAAGACTAGAACGTGAATTCGATCTTGATTTGATTGCGACAGCACCATCAGTAATCTATCGTATTGTAAAGCGTGATGGATCATATACATCCATTGATAACCCAGCAAGCATGCCTGATCCAGGAACATTTGACCATATTGAAGAACCATATGTCAAAGTATCCATCATGACGCCTGATGACTATATTGGAGCAATCATGGACTTATGTCAGAATAAGCGTGGGGAATATGTTGATATTGAATATTTGGATGATTCAAGACGTGAGGTTATCTATAATATGCCTTTATCAGAAATTATTTTTGATTTCTTTGACAAATTGAAATCAAGTACCAAGGGCTATGCTTCTTATGACTATGAACTTATTGGCTATCGTGAAAGCGATTTAACAAAGATGGATATTCTTTTAAATGGTGAGGTTGTAGATGCCTTGTCGACTATTGTTTATCGTCAGTTTGCGAGAACAAGAGGCAATGCGATTTGCGTAAAGCTTAAAGAGCTTATTCCAAAACAGCAGTTTGAAATTCCTGTTCAAGCGGCTCTTCAGGGTAAAATCATTGCCCGTACGAATATTAAAGCAGTTCGTAAGAATGTCCTCGCTAAATGTTATGGTGGCGATATATCACGTAAGAAAAAGCTGCTTGAAAAGCAAAAAGAAGGTAAGAAACGCATGAAGGCAGTTGGCTCTGTTGAAATCCCACAGGAAGCCTTTATGGCCATCCTTTCAGTAGATGAATGATGACTCATTCATCTTTTTCTATTTTTAAGAAAGGTGAAATTATGTGAAAAAGTAGTCTTAATTTACTTTAAGAAATATTTCATATATAATACATTAGCGAGGTGAGTGTATGCCTAAAAGACCGAGAATTCGATTTAGGGGTCAGAAAGAGGCAAATCAGGAAGTAGGTAATGTTTTAGGTAATGTTATCAAGCGAAGATACTATATTGTCATTGGCTTTGTACTGACGGTTGCTGTTATCTTTGCCTTGCGCTTATTTGTCTTGCAGATTTCTAAAAAAGATTTTTATAATGCTAAATTAGAACAATATCAGACCAATACATTCCAGGTTGATGCATTGCGTGGTGAGATTGTCGATCGTAATTATACTAAGCTTGCTTACAATGAAAATGTTGTATGTGCAACATATTATGCTGTCAACAATATGAAAGATAAGGAAATTGATGCTATTGTCAAATTCTTAATGGAGCATGTTAATGTTGATATCTCTGATGTCACAAAGCGAGAGAAGAAGGATTATCTGATTATGAAAGATAAGAAATTCGCAACATCTCTTGTTACTGAGCAGGAACGTAAAGCTCTTGCTAAAGATGAAAATGGTGATCGTAAGATCTATAACTTACAGATTAAACGTATGACCGATGATATTGTCAATAAGCATCTTTCTGATAATGATGTCAAATATTACAAGCTTTATTATGCTATCAAGCGTTGTACATCTGGTTCAACCATCTTGCTTGAAGGCATAAGTGTTGAGGAAGCAAGTATTATTGGTGAGAATTCTGATTTATTGCGTGGAGTACGTGTGACAAGTGACTGGAAGAGAAACTATACATTTGGTTCCAATTTTAAACAAGTTTTGGGTAATGTCACAACCAAGAAACAAGGTCTTCCAGCAACAACTAAGACTGAACTTCTTGCTTTGGACTATAACAATGATTCGCGTGTTGGTACATCAGGGCTTGAGACAGAATATGAGAATATTCTGTCAGGCGATTCTTCAACTTATCAGCTGACTTACAATAAGGATGGTTCGCCAGTTATTAAGAAGAAAACACCAGGATCCAATGGCTTGAATTTGCAGCTTACGATTGATAGTGAACTGCAGGAGAAGGTTGGTCAGTATATTGAGAACGAACTGAAATCCCATACGGGAGAAAAGTGGAATAATCATATTTACTGTATTCTAATGCGACCAAAGACTGGTGAAGTGATTGCTATGGCTGGGAAAGAAAGACAGAAGGATGGCCAGATTGTTGATTATGCTGCCGGTAACTACTTGAATGCCTATGCTGTTGGTTCTTCATTTAAGCCAGCAACTCTATATACATGCTTTAAAAATCATGTTATTAATGCAAACCATTATGAAGTTGATGATGCAAGCGGTTTAAAAGTAAAGGGAACACCTACCAAATATTCGCACAACAAAGTTGGCTGGGGAAGTATCAATGAAGTGACGGCCTTAGCTTATTCTTCAAACGTCTATATGATGAAGATCATCATTAAACTTGGTGGTGGTAACTATGTTTATAATGGTCCTTTGAGACTAAAGAAGGATGCTTATAAGCTATTAAGAAATGGTGCTGGTGAATTAGGACTTGGTGTCAAGAGTGGCATCGATATTCCTAATGAATCGTTGGGTTATCGTGGTAAACCATTAAACGTAGGTAATATTCTTGACTTCTCAATTGGTCAGTATGATACATATACAAATATGCAATTAGCAACCTATACATCTACGCTTGCCAATATGGGTGTGAAGATACGTCCACATTTGCTTAAATCAACATATACAGTTGATAGTGAAGGAAATAATGTGACGCAAAGTAAGTTCAAGACAAAGGTGATTGATGATGTCTCGAGTGAGAAGACTGCTTTTGAACAGATAAAAAAAGGTATGCAGGCGGTAACAAGCTGGGGAACGATGAAGAGCGTCTTTAGTGGCTTGCCTTATGATATGGCTGGTAAATCTGGTACAGCTCAGGTCTTTGTCACAAAAACACGTTCCGTACCAAACCATATGATTATTGCTTATGGTCCTACAGTTGATCCACAGATTGTCTGCACGGTCATTGTTGAGCAGCAGGATAACAATAACTCAGCTCCTGGCCTGGCACGTTATGCGGTTGATGAATATTTCAAGAAATATGGCTATGGCACAAATGCAAAAGTCGATTAATTGTGAACTTAAGTACTTTTGTATGGCTTAGGGTTAGAATTTAAAGCTAGTATATTTCAATAGTGTTGAAATAATGCTAGCTTTTTTGTATTCACTATGCTATTATAGGTAAGCAAACTTATGGAGGTACAATCTAATGAGAGAAAATATCATTTATAAATGTACTGAATGTGGTGAAGAAAACTACATTGGTACTAAAAACAAAAGAACTCATCCTGGTAGAGTTGAAATCAAGAAATACTGCCCAAGATGTAATAAGAAAACAGTTCATAGAGAAAAGAAATAAGCCATATCAGGCTTATTTTTTTGTGGATTATGAAAATTGAACGTTTAGTATTAGGGGCAATAGAAGAAAACTGCTATATCATTTATCTTGATGATGGCTGTATCATTGTTGATCCAGGAACCAATGATGTTCTTCACTATTGCAAAGAAAAACAATTACATGTTACGGATATTTTATTGACCCATGGGCATTATGATCATATTGGTGGTGTTGATGCTCTTGTTGAGGCTTATGGTGCGATTGTTCATGCTACAAAGGATACAATGCGTGTTGTAAAAGATGAGGTTTTGAATTTGTCTTTTAGATATCAGCCTCTTATATTACAATCAGAGATTGACATTGTTGATGATGATATAGTTATCAATAATGAAAAAATACATGTATATCATACACCTGGTCATGTCATTGGTAGCTGTTGCTATCTTTTTGAAAAAGAGAAGATCATGTTTAGTGGTGATATGCTGTTTGCTGGAAGTGTTGGCCGTGTTGATTTTCCTGGCTCATCAGTAGAGGATATGCGTAAGTCGATTGCCTTGCTTAAGAGTCTTGATTTTAATTGTACAGTAGCAGCAGGACATGGTGATTCAACAACACTACAGGAAGAACAAAAGTACAATCCCTACTTTCAATAGGATGCTTGCATCCTATTTTACTTTATTATTAGCATGTTTTATGCTACACTACCAAAGAATAAAGGAGGTAGTCTATGAGTTTACAAACACGAATTTGGATTACTGGAGCAGGAGGACGCTTGGGGTCAGCTTTAGTGAAACATTTTGATCACAATACTGATTATGAAATTCTTATGAGCGATACGGATGTCCCTGTAGAAGATGAAAAGCAGGTTATTCGCTTTGCAAATCTCAATCACCCAGATGTCATCATCAATTGTGCGGCATTATCGGATGTTGAATATTGTGAAAAGAATCCTGATGAAGCCTATAAAATTAATGCAATTGGAGCAAGAAATGTGGCTGTAGCAGCCCGTATGATTAATGCAAAGCTTATTCATATTTCTACAGATGATGTCTTTAATGGCGTTAATGAAGAAGCACATAATGAGTTTGAAATACCAAATCCTGTTACTGTCTATGGTAAAAGTAAGCTTGCTGGTGAAACGCTTGTTGAACGATTAACGGATAAGCATGTCATTGTCAGAAGCAGCTGGCTTTATGGCAAGAATTATGATTTGGTTGAACAAGCCATTCTTAAAGCAAAACGTCATGAAAATATTATTATTCCTAAACAGGAATATTCGACACCTACTTCAACTAGAAGTCTGGTCATTTTTATAACGACTTTAATAGGTTTACATGAATATGGATTATTCCATGCTTCTGATCGTGGAAGCTGTTCACGAAAGGAGTTCTTTGAAACAGTTTTAAAGAAGGCAAACTTAGACGCTAAGGTAAAAGTAGCTAAAGATCAGGAGGCAAGACCTGCTTATTCTGTGCTTGATAACATGATGCTTAGAATTACTGGTATTTATGCAATGCCTGAATGGGAAGATGATCTTGATGCATATCTTGAACGTTTAAGAGATAGAGGTGTCCTATGAAAAAAGAAAAGAAAATAGGTTTAACAACAATGATTTTCATTGCCCTGATACTTGGTGCTGTAACAGGTGTTATTATCAATCTTACTTTGTCTTCAAGTAAGTTCGTGATGGACTATGTTGTTAATGGGGCTTTCTATATTGTCGGACAAGGCTTTATTCGTGGCATGCAGATGCTCGTTGTACCACTTGTTTTTTGCTCAATAGTATGTGGTGCTGCTGCAATTGGTGATACAAAGACACTTGGTAAAGTCGGCTTGAAGACAGTTATGTTCTATATGGCAACAACAGTCCTGGCAGTGACATTAGCTTTAGGCGTAGCCAATGTTATTAATCCTGGAAAGGGTGCTAATCTTGCTAAAATGATGACTGCTGCAAAGGCGGCGGGATCGACTGTGGGCAAGACAACAACTTCAACAAGTGCTGTTGATACTATTTTAAATATTATTCCTACAAATCCTATTCAGGCACTTGCTAATGGGGATATGCTAGCCATTATTTTCTTCGCATTACTTATCGGTATTATTCTTGCAAAACTTGGAGAGAGAGTTCAGCTGATGACGAACTTCTTCTCACAAGGGAATGATATTATGATGGAAATGACAATGATGGTAATGAAAGTTGCACCAATTGCTGTATATTGTCTTATCGCAAGAACATTCTCATCAATGGGCTTCTCTGTTATTATCTATATGCTGAAATATGTTATAGCTGTTTTGATAGCATTATTATTGCAAGGCTTTGGGGTTTATCAGATTCTCTTGTTCATCTTTACAAGACTGAATCCATTCAAGTTCATTAAAAAGTTCTTCCCCGTCATGGCATTTGCCTTCTCAACAGCTACTTCTAATGCAACAATCCCATTATCAATCGAAACACTAGAAGAGAAAATTGGTGTAAGTCGTAAGATTTCATCATTCACTATTCCACTAGGAGCAACGGTCAATATGGATGGAACTTCCATTATGCAGGGTGTTGCTGTAGTCTTTGTTGCGCAGGCTTATGGCATTACTTTAACACCAATGAATATGCTGACAGTTATAGCGACAGCTACATTGGCATCAATCGGTACGGCTGGTGTGCCTTCAGTTGGATTGATTACGCTGACAATGGTATTCAATTCAGTAGGTCTTCCTGCAGCAGGTATCACATTAATTATGGGTATTGATAGAATTCTTGATATGGCAAGAACTGCAGTAAATATTACTGGTGATGCTGTTTGTACAACTATTGTTGCATATCAGAATGATGCAGTTGATAAAGAGGTTTACAATAAGGCGATACCAAATAAGTAATACAATTCAATAATATTGATTTCACAAGGTATGGAGAAAACTCCATGCCTTTTTTCGTTTTTTGAAAAAAGTGAAATTTAGGTGAGAAAAATCTACTTTTTTTGCGAATAAATATATAGAGGGTAGAAAGGAAGGATGCTCATGAAACAGCTCTTAAAAATTGAATGGAATGAAAATATCATTGTTAAAGAAAAGAAACAGCTTGATGAACAGAAAATGATGCAAAGTATTGCATTAGGTATTACGAATTTGCTTGTGGATCAGCAAGTCGATATCGAAGATGTGGATAGCGTCATAAGGCAATATCGCAAAATAGAGGCAATAGGAGCCTTGGCATGCTATTTACGTTATCATGATAGCTTTGAGGGATGCTATTTATTTGAAGAATATGATCTTGAATATCAGGCGGTGGATATTCTTCTTTATGAAGAAAATGGTTTCTACAAAGTGAAGGTCAACAATGATGAAACAGATGTCAAATTAGCAGTTATTATTTATGCAATTGTTATTGCAAAAAGTTTGTCAGCTAAGAATCAGCAATTATTGCTTTTTTCACTTTATTGCTTATTTTTTGAACAAGGTGGCGATGAAAATGGATGAACTCTTTGAAAAAATCATCTTTCATGCCCTAAAACGACATGCAACAGATGTTCATATGAAAATTGATCAGCAGCTTGATATAGAGTTCAGGGTGCTTGGCAAGCTTGAACACTATGCCAGCTATGAAATAGATATTGGTCATAAAATTATGAATTATATCAAATATAAGTCATTTATTAATGTTAACTACAAGCTTGTCCCTCAGACAGGTGCATTTCATTATTTTATTGACAACCATATCTATTTCCTGCGCGTTTCCTTTTTACCGGGGGAACATTTTGAGTCGATTGTTATTCGTATTCTCAATAATCATGAGAAACTGACTATTAATGAATTGTCGCTTGTCAAGGAGTTCAGTGGCTTCCTCGCATCAATATGTCGCCAGACATCAGGACTTTTCCTTGTCTCAGGAGCAACGGGAAGTGGCAAGAGCACAACGCTTTATGCAATGCTTGATCGTCTGATTGAAATGGGAGGCAAGAATATAGTGACGCTTGAAGACCCAATTGAAATGGTTAAGGAACATTGCTTACAAATCGAGATGAACGAAAATCTTGGCATCAATTATCATGACTCACTCAAACAGATTCTTCGGCATGATCCTGATGTGATAATGATTGGAGAAATCCGTGATGAGAAGACGGCTTCTTTGGCTATTACATGTGCACTTACAGGACATCTTGTTTTGAGTACAATTCATGCCTCAACAGCTTTGCTTGTCATTAAACGTATGCTGAATCTTGGCGTTAGTGAAACAGATCTTGAAGATGTCCTGATTGGGATTGTCTCGCAGAAGATTAAATATGACTTGAAAAGAAAGCGTGTCATCATTTTGCCAGAAATGATGAGCCGTAAAGCTATCATGCAATATTTACATCATGATGATTTTAGCTATCAGACATTTAAGCAGTCAGCATTAAGTTTAATCGCAGAGAAGAAATGTGATTCATATATTTTAAAGGATGAGCTTAATGAACAATGATTATCTCTTTTTAGAAAATCTTTATCAGCTTCTTGAACAAGGATATGGCATTGAGGAGACGCTGCTTTTGTGTAAGGAAATTACACATCATCATAATGCTGATGCAATTAATATTAAGCTTAAGGAAGGAATTGATTTTAAGGATGCTATTCTTGAATGTGATTTTCCAAAACAATTTCTGGAGTTCTTTGAGTTCTTTGCCATGCGCTTGACAATTAGTGCCGCTATTCGTAATGCCTTAGCAATAACACAGACACTTGAAAAGACGAAGAAGGATTTAATTGCCAAGATGACTTATCCACTTATCCTGATGAGCTTTCTTGTCATGTTTTGCCTCTTTTCTACGTTTGTGCTTTTTCCGCAGGTCAATGCCTTATTTGCCTCGTTTTCGATTCAAAAAAGTATTCTCTTTAGAGTATTAATAGGCTTAATGCAGCTGATTCCTCTATTGTTTATCTTGCTGGTTATTATTATTGTTGCGTTTTTTCTACGGTTTGTGAGAGCCTTGAAGCACAAGAATTATCGTATTATTGAACGATACTTACATACAAAGCTATTAAGGCGTTTTATTCAGAAATATTTTACTTTGAAATTTGCGATTTACTTTAATGAGATTATGAAAGATCGCATGGATGCCAATACAATTATCTACTTGTTAAATGAAACAATGGTAAGAAGTGATATTAAAATTATGATTTATGAGATTTATAGTCGAATTGATGAAGGTGAAGCGTTTGAGGATATTATTGAAGACTTTGAATATTTTGATCGACTCTTTGTGATTATGTATAAGATGTATTTGCAGTCACCAAAAGAGATCAAAGATCTCTCGGGATATATCGATGTAGTAAGACGAGAAATGGATATGGCAATAAGTAAGTTTATTAGATATTTGATTCCAACGGTATATTCCTTTGTTGCGTTTTTTGTGATTGTTGTTTATATTGCAATCATTTTACCAATGATGAATGTGATAGGAGAAATTTAAATGATAGAAGTAGTAAAAGTTATAGCTGATGATGTTGGAGGTTTTTGTATTTCCGATATTCAGAATGATGAAATATTAAAGGACTGTTTTTTACGTCAGTATAAAAAGCTTGTTTGGCTTATTGATGATATGGGACAATATGCAGTGCTTTTTAGGCATTTGTTTAAAATGATGCTCTATGCTGAAGTCTATCGTAATGAGGGAAAGCTTATAGATTTCAAAGGAATTTTTCTTGGTGATGATGTTGTGTTTGTAGATTTGATGAATGAGGATGCATTATCTGATCTTGATGAAGAACAAATCTTCTTTTTGGGCGGGCTTCTGCTTGGGGCGATGCCTGTCGATGTTCAAAATGCTATTGTTTTTGAGCTACATTCTTATTATGTGGATGTAATGAGTAAGAATCTGGAGCGTGATGAGCATGAAATCGCTGATTTATGTTAGCATGGATCAAGACAGTGTTTGTGTTGGTAAGAATCCAGACTGGGATGACCTAAATCCCGTCAAGATGACTGTCTTATCAGTCGAACATTTGCTAAAAAAGAGCGAGGATCAGGCATATGTGGATGTGCTGATGAATGCATTTTCATTAGGACGCTGGTTAAGGGACCATTGTGACTGTCAAAGACATTACTTGTTTAAAAATGGCATCATAGAAATGACAGAAGGGGAGATGGAAGTTATTTATGATGGCAATAAGATTGCCTTAAAGGGCTATCTAAATCACACTCAGCAAGAAAGCTTCCTGACGATTGCTTGTGCAAGTATTATTGCGACAGGCTTATCGGAAATACAAACTTGTATTGCACAAAGTTATCTCATGCATCATTATGCAAAGAAAGAAGAGGTTAAAGATGATGAAAAACAAGGGGTTTACACTCATTGAAATGATTTTCTGTATTTCTGTTATTCTTGTGATACTGTTGCTTGTTATCCCTTATGTGACTAATAAAAATAGAATAGTCAAGGACAAGGGCTGTCAAGCACAAATAGAAGTCGTGAATTCACAAATTATCCTTTATGAAATTGAACATGAACAGCTTCCAACAAGCATTTCCCAGCTTACAAGCGGTTCGACACCTTACCTGACAGAGAAGCAGGCTGTATGCCCAAATGGCAAAAGCATCTATATCAGTGATGGTCAGGCCTATGTTAGCAAATAGAAAGGGATTTACACTTGTTGAAATGATCTTTGTTTTAGCTATTACAGTAATCATTTCATCAATTACATTGACTTTCAGAAAGCCTAAGGCGAGTGCACAGGCACAAATAGCGTTGGTTACACACGCCTTTCAATTAGCAAGAAGTCAAGCCATGGTCAAGCATGAGACTGTTAAAGTTGTTTGCGACAGCAATCGTGTTGAAATCAGCAGTAATCAGTTCGAGAAAGAAGTCGTTTTAGCGAATGATTATCAATTCCTCAATCATTACCAGTTTACATTTAATGCTTCCGGACATATCAAGATTGCTAAAACAATCAGACTTAGCTCGCCGGGAAAAATCTATGAATTTGTTTTTCAGTTAGGAAGTGGTGCGTTTTATGTCAAGTAAGGGAAGTACTATGATTGAAGCGCTTTTCGCCTTTATGATTTTCTGCTCTGTACTCGTTGGAATGATTTCTTTACAAGCTAGCTTAAATCGTTCTTACCAAAGAGTATTGCATGCCAATAGTCATCAGGTGGAAGAAGAAATAACGAAGCAGTATGGAGGTGACCTCCCATATATAATCGAAAAGGTTTTACGCTCGTAGAAATGTTATTAGCACTTTCAATTACAATTCTGATCACTTCGACTGCTTATGGCATGATAAGGTCTTTAAAGATGCCTGAAGTAAAAATTGATAGTGATCTTTCCATTGGAACAAAACAACTTTCCGACTATCTCATGACGGCTAAGATTGAAAGCTACCACAATGGAATTGTCTATAAAGACAAAGATGGAAAGGAGTTCCATATTGAATTGAGTGATCATCGGCTTGTTAAAACGCCGGGCTACGAAACACTGCTTTATGATGTTGATGACGTAGCTTTTTTTGAAAACAATCGTTTTCTTCTCATGAAGGTGCGTCGTGGCAATCGAGAATACCGTTATCTTATTGCTGATCTGTATGAAAAGAGTGAAAAGGAAAATGAAGAAGAAAAGCAGGAAGGTCAAACTGAGCAATCAACAAGGTAGTGTTCTAAATGTTACATTAATGATTTTTATCATTGTTGTTATGAGTCTCTTAATGACAAGCCGTATTTATGCGGATTTATTTGCTTTTCATAAGGATGAAGTAAAACTTAATGAACAAAGGCAAATACAGATTTATTTAAAGCGCTATTTTCGTGAAACAATGGATACTGATTTATTGCTGAGTGATGATTTTACGGTAAACAATACGCGTATTCATTATACTGTTGATGATATGTGGTCGTACTATTTGATTGATTGTGACATATCCGATAATCAAAATAGATATCGATTTGAAATGCATATCAGCACAAAAGATTTATCAGTGATAGAATTTAAGTATCTTTCATAGAAGAATATCTCAAATTACAAGAGGATTTCTATTTTACAAGTGTAAGCAGTTTTGTTATAATTTATTCGGTTTTTTAGAAAGGAGCTATAAAATGATTAGTGTTGGTGATTTAAGACCAGGAACTACTTTCCAGTATGATGGAAATCTTTATATTGTTTTAGACTATTCACATAATAAGACTGCTCGTGCAGCTGCTAATATCCGTGTAAAAATGAAGAACTTAAGAACAGGTTCGACAACTGAAATTACATTTGGCGGAAATGCTAAGGTCGAAAGAGCAACTGTTGAAAAGCGTAAAATGCAATATCTTTATGATAATGGCGGCATGCTCGTATTCATGGATAATGAAACATATGACCAGATTGAAATTCCTGCTGACCGCTTGAAATGGGAACAGAATTTCATGAAAGCAAGTGACGAAGTTGAAGTTACTTCTTTCGAAGGTGAAGTTTTAGGTGTTGCATTGCCTGTAAATGTTCCATTTAAAGTAATTGAAACTGAACCTGCTGTTAGAGGCGATACTGCACAGGGGGCAACTAAGTTTGCCAAGATTGAAACAGGTTTCGAAATCAAAGTACCTTTGTTTATTGAAGAAGGCGAAACAGTTATTGTCAATACAGTTGATGGTACTTACGGCGGAAGAGCTTAATTTGTAGAATCAGTCATTGAGGCTGATTCTTTTTTGCCTTGTATTGTGACAATTTTTCTTATACAATATAAAGGTAGAAGGAAGAGGTAAAGTTATGGCACATAATGAATACTATACATACAAAGAAAGTCCAATTAATGGCGATATCATGATGAGTGTCCAGGTCTTTGATATCATTGCAAAAGAAGTCATCAATGAAGACAAAGATGTAAGCCTAGATACTTCAAAAGGTTTTTCAATCAATGGATCTAAACGTCTTGTAAATGCACGTATTGATGATAATAACGTAACAATAACTTTACACATTAAAGTGAAATATGGTGTAAAAGTTACACGTAAAGTAAAAGATCTACAGAAAGCTATTGCTGCTGCAGTAAAAGATATGTGTAATGTTGATGTGAAATCTATTGATATTAATGTAGAAAGTATTGAGTTCTAAAAGCAAGACAGTTTATCTTGCTTTTCTTTTTGTGTATTGATATGACTTTTATGCATTAATATGGTATTATAGTGAATAGAAATTTGGAGGTTTTTGAAAATGGAAAAAACGATCAGACAATATGCTAGACAGAAAGCAATTTTCTGTGTTTATCAGAATTTATTGATTGATGCTTCATTAGAGGATTTATTGCATTTTATTGATTTGGATCCAGAGTTAAAAGATGGATATTCAGCAAAGAAATTTGCTGTGCGACTTGTCAAAACGGTATTAGAAAATAAAGAGAATTATATTGTTCTCATTAGCAAAGAATTAAAGAAAGGCTGGACTTTTAATCGTCTTTCTTATATGGAACAGGCTATTTTGCTTGTTGCAACATGTGAACTTGCAGATAGTGAGCTTGATAAGCGTATTATTATTAATGAAGCTGTTATTAATGCTAAGGAATTCTGTGATGAAGATTCCTATAAGTTTATTAATGGGGTACTCAACGAGGTTATCTAATGAAACCCATTAGTGTTCATGCTCTTAATGGCTATGTGAAGGCATTGTTTGATCGTGATTTTCGTTTACAGGACATAACTGTCCGAGGAGAAATATCAAACTACCGGCCACATCCAAGTGGGCATATGTATTTTACTTTGAAAGATGAGAAAGCGGCAGTCAATGCGATTATGTTTGCTTCCTATGCAAAAAAGTTACCTTTTCGTGCTGAAAATGGCATGAAAGTGATTGCCCATTGCCATGTTTCGGTTTATGAAAAAACTGGCGTATATCAGCTCTATATTGATGCAATGCAGGAAGATGGCCTTGGTGATCTGGCTGTAAAATATGAGGAGCTTAAGTTAAAGTTGCTTAAGGAAGGACTGTTTGATGAAGCACATAAAAAGCCCATACCACGCTTTCCTAAAAACATTGCTGTACTTTCAGCAAAACAGTCAGCAGCTTTGCAGGATGTTTTAAGAACTATTAAGCAGCGATTTCCAAGCGTCCCAATTTATATCTTTCCTATTCCTGTACAAGGTAAGGATGCTTATAAGCATATTATTGCAATGCTTAAAGCAGTCGATAAGGCTAGACCATCTACAATCTTGCTTTGTCGGGGCGGCGGTTCCATCGAGGATTTATGGAACTTTAATGAGGAAGAACTTGTTCGCTGCATTTATCAGCTTCAGACTCCTATTATTACTGGCGTCGGACATGAGACAGATACAACACTTGTTGATTTTGTAAGTGATTTGCGTGCAGCAACACCTACGGCAGCAGCAGTGGCATCGGTTCCCGATGCCAAAGAACTAAGTAATAATGTTCTAATGAAAAAGAAACGTCTGCACGCCCTAATGTGTTATCAGTTAGAAAATAAAAAAACGATTTTACAGCATGTCTTGAACTCCTATGTTTTTAAGAATCCTGGCTATCTCTATGAAAATGAATTGCTTCATCTTGCCCATAACTGTGATGCTTTAGGGCATTTAGGAGAAAAGCTCATAACTGATAGACAAGATAGCTTACAAAGAAATAAACAAAAGCTTATACAGCTTTCTCATGATTTTATAAATAACAATAATAGTATCATTCAGAACAAGAAGGCAGCATTACAACTGCAGATGACACGCTACACAAAGAATGAGGAATATCGCTTAGCTAGAAATAGTGATAATCTCCAGACATTCATTCAAGACTATTTGAAAGAAGAAAGACACCATTATCTAGCTTCAGTTACCAAGTTAGATCTTGTTAGTCCTTTAAAAATTCTTAATCGTGGTTACAGCATTGTTTTAAAAAACAATCAGGTTATAGAGCATGCAAGTCAATTGTCAAGTGGCGATCATGTTGCTATTGAATTTGCGGATGGCCGAAAAAAAGCTATTATTGGATAGAGGTTATTATGGATAAAAATATGACATATGAACAAGCAATGAATCGACTTGATGAGATCATTAAGATTCTTGAAGAAAATAAAGCAACACTTGATGAAAGCATAACTCTCTATGAAGAGGGAATAGAGCTGGCTAAGCTATGTGACAGCAAGTTGAAGAGTATTGAAGATCGTGTTGTCAAGATTTATGAAAATGGTGGCATGCAGACATATGAAGGTGATTCTAATGAAACAAATGATAGAGGAAATCAATAGCCATCTTGAAATATTGCTGAACAAGCCAAAAGATGGTGCTGTTAAAGAAGCTATGAAATATTCTGTCATGGCTGGTGGCAAACGCTTGAGACCAGTATTATTATTAAGTGCTCTTAAGGCATATGGCTACCCTTACCAAGAATATCTGGATGTTGCCTGTGCAATCGAGATGATTCATACTTATTCACTCATTCATGATGATTTACCAGCCATGGACAATGATGATCTAAGAAGAGGGCGTCCTACTTGCCATAAGCAGTTTGATGAAGCAACAGCAATTCTTGCTGGTGATGGCTTATTAAATGAGGCAATGAATGTCATTATGCAGTCATCTATTGAAGACCATTTAAAAGTTCAGCTTGCCTCACTTTTATTTGAATCTTCAGGCGCTTCTGGCATGATCTATGGTCAACAGCAGGATATGTATTATGAAAATCATCAGGCTAGTCTAAAAGAATTAGAAGATATTCATCACTATAAAACTGGATGTCTGATTGCTGCACCACTAGAAATGGCAGGTATAGTTGTGGGTAAGGAGCAGGAAGCACTTCGTACGTTGGGCTTTCATTTAGGATTAGCTTTTCAAATTCAGGATGATATCCTTGACGTCACAAGCGACAGTGCTACTTTAGGAAAAACAGCAGGCAGCGATATAGAAAACGGGAAATCAACCTATGTCTCACTGCTAGGTCTAGAAAAATCTAGAGAATATGCAAATGAATTATTTAAGCAATGCTTAGAGGATATTTATGGAATGACTTGTAACCACGGCATAATGATTGATTTGCTGGAAAAGGTAATAAAAAGGGTGAACTAACTTGAAAATTGAAGAGATAGAAAATTCAAAATTTTTAAAATCAATGACAACAGAAGAACTGAGTGATCTATCTCAGGATATTCGCTCATTTATCATGAATTCTGTTGCAAAAACAGGAGGACACTTTTCTAGTAATTTAGGAATTGTAGAACTGACTGTTGCCTTGCATTATGTATTTGATTTTCCAAAAGATAAAATAGCTTTTGACGTAGGCCATCAATCCTATGTCCATAAGATTCTTTCAGGCCGGGCAAAGGATTTTCCTGATTTAAGAAAGTTTGGCGGTATTTCTGGCTTTCAGAAACGCAAAGAGAGTGCATATGATTGCTGGGAAGCAGGTCATTCTTCAACAGCCATTTCTGGTTCAATCGGAATTGCTACGGCAAGAGACTTGAACAAAGAAGATTATCAGGTCATCGCTGTTGTCGGCGATGCCGCAATGATGTCTGGTGAGTCATTTGAAGCTTTAAACTATCTTGGAACATGTAAGCATAAAGTGATTGTTATTCTTAATGATAACAATATGTCAATCACTAAGAATGTTGGCGGCCTTTCCAATATGCTTTCCGAAATCAGGGTATCAGAGAAGTATAAAAATGCCCGTAATAACTATGTGACATTTATGAAGAAAAGCAAGACTGGTGAACGTGTCTATGAAGTAACTAAGAAGATGAAAGATGCTGTCAAGGATCATATACTTGATGAGTCTGTTTTTACAAAGCTTGGTTTAGATTATTTAGGACCTATTGATGGCCATAACATAGAAGAATTGATTTCAACACTGAATACGGCAAAAGATTATGACCATAGTGTTATAGTCCATGTTGAAACAATAAAAGGTAAAGGCTATGAAAAAGCTGAAAATGACAAGATTGGACTATATCATGGTGTTAAGCCATTTAATCTAGAAAAAGGTATTGTGCCAGTCATTCATAACAAACATCAAAGCTGGAGTGAAGCAATTGCCAATCATGTGGAATACCTAATGGGCAAGCATGATGATATATGTGTGATAACACCAGCAATGATAACCGGCAGTGCGCTAAATAAAATCTTCAAGCATTATCCTGATCGTAGTTTTGATGTTGGTATTGCGGAAGAACATGCGATGACTTTTGCTGCTGGACTTGCTATTAGTCATAAGTTTCCTTTCCTATCCATCTATTCTTCATTTTCCCAACGTGCCTATGATCAGCTTAATCATGACATTGCACGGATGAACTTGCCTTGTTTAATTGGCATTGATCGTGCGGGATTAGTGGGTGAAGATGGCCCAACGCATCATGGTGTCTTTGATATCAGCTATATGATGCCTATTCCTAATCTAATAATCATGGCACCTCATAATCAGAAAGAAGCGGAACTGATGATTAATACAGCTTACTATCATCATGATCACCCTTATATTATTCGTTATAGCAAGAATATGATTCACAAGCATTCTGAACATCAAGACGATATTATTGAAGTAGGAACTTGGAAAGAAAAATATTTTGATGAAAATAATAAGATAAGTGTTGTTACATATGGTGATCATCTCAAAGAAGTAGCGAAGCTAATTAGAGAAAATGATTTACCAGTCAATCTGATCAATGCACGTTTTCTTAAGCCGATGGATGAAAAGATGCTTATGAAAATTGCCCAGACAAAGATTATTGTTTATGAAACGGATATGTTGATGGGGGGCTTAGGTGAAGCAATGAGTTTCTTCTATACACAACATAACTATCCTATTGAATTGCATGCAATGGGCATTGGTGATCATTATGTAACACATGGTGATGTTAGACAGTTATTAAAGGTTGAAGGATTATCCATCGATGATCTTCTGAAAAAGATTAAGGAGTGTCAAAATGGCTAAGGAACGAGTAGATGTTTTGTGTGTTGAGCAAGGACTTTTTGAATCAAGAGAAAAAGCAAAACGAGCTATTATGGCCGGCCTGGTTCACGATGATCATCAGAAATTAGACAAACCTGGTATGAAAATTCCTACTGACACAATTCTAGCTATCAAAGGTGAAAAGCTTAAGTATGTCTCTCGAGGAGGACTTAAGCTAGAAAAAGCTATTTCATCATTTGATTTGGATCTGAAAGGAAAAATAATGCTTGATATAGGCTCATCTACTGGTGGCTTTACAGATTGTGCTTTACAAAATGGAGCGGCGAGAGTCTATGCGCTTGACGTTGGTACAAATCAGCTAGTCTGGAAATTGCGTAATGATGAGCGTGTTATTGTTATGGAACAAACAAACTTTCGTTATTGCACGCTTGATGATTTTAAAGAAGGTCAGCCGGATGTAGCTTCTATTGATGTTTCATTTATCTCCCTTTCTCATATTTTTGCAGCCTTGAAAAACATTCTTGTACCTGGTGGTCATGTTGCTGCTTTGATCAAACCGCAATTTGAGGCGGGACGTGAACAAGTTGGCAAACATGGCATTGTCAAAGATAGTAAAGTGCACACTGAAGTGATTAAAAAAGTTATTGGTTATGCTATAGAGAATGGTTTCTCTATTCAAGGTTTAACTTATTCACCTATAACAGGTGGGGAAGGCAATATCGAATTTTTAGGACACTTTGTTCTTGAAAAAGGAAAAGATATGCCATTTGATATTGAAAGTGTCGTTAAAGAAGCACATTATCATTTTGAAAGAGGTGAGTAACATATGCTTAAAAGTCTTTATATTTCTTCATTTGTTATTATTGATGAGATGCAGGTGGATTTTCATGAAGGCATGAGTGTCCTAACCGGGGAAACTGGTGCTGGTAAATCCATTATTATTGATGCAATTGGTCAGCTGTGTGGTAATCGATCAAGTGCTCAGCTTGTCAGACATGGCAAGGAAAAAGCTATTATTGAAGGTGTCTTTGAGATTGATGAAAATCAGGAGGCAGTAAAAGCTTTTGAAGAAATAGGTATAGACTTTGATAACGACATTATTATTCACAAAGAGATACATGCGAATGGGAAATCTACGATTAAAGTGAATTATCGTCCGGTCACAAATGCTGCATTAAAGATTATAGCGCCCTATCTTATTCATATTCATTCACAATTTGAGACACAAACAATTTTTTCTATTAAAAACCACATCACAATATTAGATCGTTTTATTGATGATGATACATATAGAAATGACTATCTTGATTACTATCGACACTATCGTGATCTTGTAAAAAAGATTAGAGATATTAATGAAGTAGATATGAGTGATGAACGTATTGAATATTATCAATCACAATATGAAGAACTGAAGGATTTAGAATATACTGATGAGGATATTGAAAATCTTGAACATGAAGCTGAAATGATGAAGAACTATGAGAAATTGAATACGCATATGCGCACATTTGATCATCTTGTCAATGACAGCCATGGAGTTCTAGAACAGTTACAAAATGCGATTGATGAATTGGAAAGTGTTAAAGATTATGATGATTTTAAAGATGATTATAATAAGCTCTATAATGAATACTATACGTTGTCTGATATTATCTCTTCATTGATGAATAGTTATGATGGTATTGATTTTGATGAATATCGTTTTAATGAAATCAATGAAGAATTATTCAAGATTCAAAGATTGCAGCGTAAATATGGCTATAGCATGAAAGCTATTTATGAAGCTCGTGATGAGCTTAAAGAAAAAATTGATGCTAGTCTGCATCGTGATGAGGTTCTTGAAGAACTAGAAGAACAAAAAGATCATTACTATAATCTTGCTTTGAACAAGGCCAAGCAATGGCATCAGCAAAGAATGGAATATGCCTTAGAATTTGAAAGTCTTATTCAACAGCAATTAGTTGATCTCTATTTGGATAAAGCGCAGTTCAAGGTTGATTTTGAAGAAACAGAGTTAAGTAAAGAAGGCATTGATAAGGTTGTCTTTAAGGTTTCCATGAATGCCGGCCAGGCTTTTACACCTCTTAATGAATCAGCATCCGGTGGTGAAATATCACGTGTGATGCTAGCAATTAAGATCATTACCTTGAATCAGGCATTTGTTGATACGGTTATCTTTGATGAAGTTGATACTGGAGTTAGTGGGAAAGTCGCTGATGCGATTGGGCGCAAGATGGAGGAGCTTTCCAAAAACAAGCAGGTCATTTGTATTACGCATTTGCCACAAGTTGCAGTTCATGCATTGAATCATTATGTCCTCAATAAAGAGAGCGAGGATAATGAAACATATACAAGCATCCAGCAAGTGACTGGTGAAAATCGTATTAAAGAGATTGCTAAATTGCTATCTGGTGATAGTATTACAGAAGAAGCACTCAATAATGCACGTAGCTTATTAGTTCATAATTAGAAGTGCATTGTTTAGGAAATTAAAGATTACATATTATCTGCATTCATCCCATGGCCCTTAGGCTATGGGATGAATGGCGTCACTATATTGCAAGATATTTAATGCCGATTATTTTAAAGTATTTGGCTTAGATCAAGTGATAGAAACAAGGGGGATTATTATGCGTGTGATATTTCATATTGATTTAAATGCTTTCTATGTATCATGTGAACTTATAAAGCATCCAGAACTCAAAGGGATGCCTGTTGTCATTGCTCATGATTCAAAGCGTTCTGTTGTTTCAACAGCTAGCTATGAAGCAAGAAAACTTGGAATTCATTCAGCCATGCCCCTTTATATGGCCAAAAGTAAATGTCAAAATCTTGTTATTATAGAGCCACATTTTGATTATTATCATGAACTATCACATAAGTTTTTTACCATTATTAAAAAATATAGCCCCTATTTAGAGATTGCTTCGATAGATGAGGGCTATCTGGATTTATCAGAACGTATTACCAAGACACATGAACAACCCTATGGCATAGCTTTAGCCATCCAAAAAGAAGTCTATGAAACATTAGGTTTGTCTTGTTCAATAGGCATTTCACCCAATAAATTCCTTTCCAAGATGGCAAGTGATATGAAGAAACCAATGGGTATTACTATTCTTACACAAAGTAATATTAGACAAATATTGTGGCCAATGGATGTTGGTGAAATGTTTGGGATTGGTAAGAAGACAGCTGCAAAATTAAAAGAAGTGGGTATTATGACGATTGGAGATGTGGCTAATCGTGATAACTATACACTGTTGAAGCAGGTCATGGGTAATAATGCTTTGATCTTCTTTCATGAAGCTAATGGTCGTGATGATCGAAAAGTGCATTATGAAGAAAGACAAGCTAAATCTATTAGTAATTCAGAAACATTTGAAAATGATTTAGAGGGTATTGATGAAATAGCTGAAGCTTTTAAAAATATTGCCGATTGTGTATCTAAAAGGGCGAAAAAGAGTGCGATGGTAACGAATAATATTGCAATCACATTAAAGTTTGATCTTGTGCATGCAATCACGAGACAAATGCCTTTGGAGCATTATACAAACAATTCTGAAGACATATATTCCTATGCCTTGATGCTTCTTAGAAATGTTTATAATGGTGAAAGAGTAAGGCTGATTGGTATCAGCTTGAATGATGTCAAACCACAAAATGAAGTCAAAGAACAAATATCTCTATTTGATCGTATTGAAGCACCGCAAGAAGATAATGTTGAGCAGCTCATTAAGTTCTTTAATAAGGAGAACTTGGGCCTTATGAAAGCTAGTGATTTACTGCAAAAGAATTCTTAGTACCTTCTTGGTATTTAATATGTAATATTGATATAATATTGATGGTGATATTATGCGACAGAGTGATTACTTAAAAGAGTTTGAAACTTATTTGCTTCTAGAGAAAGGTTTGAGTGAGAATACAACAACAAATTATCTTCGTGATCTCAGGCAGTTTCTCTCTTATATAAATAAAGATGTCCAAGCAATAAATGAGCATGATGTAGAGCAATATCTAAGCTATCTTAATGAACATTATGCCTCATCATCAATTACGCGAAAGCTCGTGACGCTAAGACAGTTTTTTCTTTACTTAACAAGAAATCATCTTGTCAGTCATAATATCATGGATAATATTGATATGCCTCGAAGTCATGAACATCTACCCCGTATTATCAGTCTTGAAACTATAACGCAGGTTTTACAAGCAATCGATTTCACTTCACCTGAAGGTAAACGAGATTACTTAATGATTTTACTTTGCTTAACAAGTGGTGTTAGAGTCAGTGAGCTTGTCCATCTTACAACCAATGATTTTAATTTTAAGGCTAAACGTATTCGCGTGATTGGTAAAGGGAATAAGGAACGCTTAATACCACTAGATGATAAGACGAGTGAAATGCTTGAAGACTTTATTAGGCATGATCGTCATAAACTTGATAAGCTAGATAGCACATTGATTTTCTTAAATCATTCAGGCAAGATGGTCAGTCGTGAGAATTTCTATAATATTCTGCAAAAATATGCGCATAAAGCAGGTATTAAAGAACATTTTAGCCCACACACATTAAGACATACTTTTGCCACAACTTTACTTGATGGCGAAGCAGATTTAAGAAGCATTCAAGAATTGCTTGGGCATAGCGATATAGCAACAACAACAATCTATACGCATGTAGCAAATGAAAAGATTGTTGAAGATTATAAACGTTTCTTTCATAGAAACAAGGAAGAAGGATGAAAAAAATGAGTTATAAAGAGTATAAGCGTGTTTTTCTGATTGTCTGTGATTCAATGGGCATTGGAAATGCCGAAGATGCAGCAAAATTCGGCGATGAAGGAGCAAATACCATAGGTCATATTGCACAGGCTAAAAATGGTCTTTACGTCGAAAACATGGAAGGACTTGGACTTGGTAATTTAGGTGATTTTATGGGTATTCATAAAGTTCCTCATCAGCTAGGGACAACAGCAGCCTTACGTGAAGTTTCAAATGGGAAAGATACTATGACTGGCCATTGGGAAATGATGGGCTTAAAGATCGATAAGCCTTTCCAGACATTTACAGATACTGGCTTTCCTGATGAATTTATAAAACTATTTGAAGAAAAAACTGGTCGTAAATGTGTTGGCAATTATGCAGAGAGTGGCACGGTTATTCTTGATAAGTTTGGGGAACATCAGCTTGAAACAGGTGATTGGATTGTTTATACATCAGCAGATTCTGTATTCCAGATTGCTGCTAATGAAGAGATCATACCTCTTGATGAGCTTTACAAAGCTTGTGAGATTGCTCGAGAATTATTAATGAAGGATGAATGGAAAGTCGGCCGTGTCATTGCTCGCCCTTTTGTAGGACATAAGAAAGGGGAATTCAAGCGTACTCCACATCGTCATGACTATGCCCTTAAGCCATTTGGCCGCACTGTTTTAAACAGTCTAAAGGATAATGGATTAGATGTTGTTGGAGTTGGAAAGATTCCTGATATCTTTGTAAATGAAGGAATTACTGAAGGTATTCATACTGATGATAATACAGATGGTATGATGAAAACGATTGAACTTGCAAAGAAAGAACAAGAAGGTCTTATCTTCGTAAATCTTGTTGATTTTGATGCGGTTTATGGACATCGTCGTAATGCGATTGGCTATGGGGATGCAATCGAATTGTTTGATAAACAGCTTGATGAATTAATGCGTAATATGCATGATGATGATTTATTGATGATTACAGCTGACCATGGCAATGATCCAACATGGAAGGGAACAGATCACACACGTGAACATGTCCCACTCCTTATGTATAGCAAATCATTAGCTCATCCAGAAAAACTGGGCATACTTGATAGCTATGCTGTTATCGGTGCAACAATTGCTGATAATTTCAATGTCGAGAACCCAGGCATTGGTTATTCTTTATTAGATAAGGTGGTTCGTACTCGATAATGGATGAACATAAAATGAGAAAGGTTGTTGTTCTTTCCCTTGCATCGACACTTTTAGCTTTATTATTCTTTATTTTTGGCAGAACGATATCAAAAGGCAATATTCTATTAGATTTAGTTTATTACATCCTATCAATTGTCTTAATGTTGATCAGTGTCCTTGCCCTTTATAACAACAATAAAATACAAAGCCATAAAATATTTCGCTATTTGATGTTTGTAAATGTATTATTTATGGCTTTACTAACATTCTATATGGTTAATAACCATTTCGCATAAAGTGAGTTGATACTCACTTTTTATTTATGCTCAATAATGCTTGTATGACGGATTTATTGGAGGCTATTGATTACTATAGACGGAGAGTTCTTGCTTTCTATAGAATTTTAATAGAAGGAGAAAGGGGAGTATGACATGATGGAAGGGAGTTTTCTATCTATACAAAATGACTCTGATGAAACAGATGAGATATCAAGAAAACTTTAAAAATATTAAACTATTTACTGATTATAAAAAATCAGATTGAATAAAGTCAAATTATATTTTAAAAACATAGTGTAAATATTTTGTGTAAATTCTATTCATCGCATTTCTTGTTTATTTCAAACGGTGTTTAATAGACAAAAAAGGCATACCCCTTGTAAAATGCTTTCTGCAAGAAAATCCATCAAAGGAGTATACCCATGAATCATTCTATATCATTGCTTGTCAGAAATCTATTAAATAACGATCACAAATAGTGAGATTGCCGAGGCTGTTGACAGGATGTATGGCACAAAGGTATCGAGAAGCACTGTTTCCAACAATGTTTTAAATAAATTGAAGCTGTTCGCAATAGTGTTTTCACTTTACATTAAGCAATTGAGTTTGACGATATTTTAGCTTTAAAAATGACATAATATGCATTATGCGAAGTAGTATATTATGACATATATAGAAAAGAGGGTTTTCATATCACCCTCTTAGTCTTCTATTTCTCATCCTTATTTGCATTCTTGTAGGAATCGTATAGTGGTGTTACATAATGCCCACTGAAACAAGACAAGCATAAGCCTGAGCATGTATCAGTTACAGATGTTGTTTTCTGTAAACCTTCTTCAGATAAGAATGCTAACGAATCAGCTTCAATATAATCTCTGAGTTCTTCGACATCCATTCTATTTGAAATAAGTTCTTCGATTGTTGAAGTATCTACACCATAGAAACATGGATACTTAATAGCTGGTGAAGCGATTCTGACATGTACTTCCTTTGCACCAGCTTCTTTTAAGAGACGTACAATACGTTTACTTGTCGTACCACGCACAATCGAATCATCAATCATGATAACTCTTTTGTCTCTGACAATGGAACTAACGGCAGAGAGCTTCATTCTTACACCTTGCTCTCTAAGCGCCTGTGTTGGCTGAATAAATGTACGGCCTACATATTTGTTTTTCACTAAGCCCATTTCATATGGAATGCCTGATTCTTCTGCATAGCCAATGGCAGCAGATATTGATGAGTCAGGTACACCAATGACAAGATCAGCTTCAACTGGTGACTCATGATAAAGCATTCTTCCTGCATTCTTTCTTGCAGTATGTACATTGATGCCTTCTATTGTGCTATCTGGTCTTGAGAAGTAGATATATTCCATTGCACAGATCTTATCAACAATCTGGTCTGTTGGAAGGTAGAACTTTGACTTAAGTTCACCATCTTTGACACGGACAACTTCCCCTGGCATTAAGTCTCTTAGATAACGTGCACCTACGATATCCAGTGCACAAGTTTCACTCGCAAAGACATAGCCACCATTAGGAAGCTGACCGATGGATAATGGTCTTAATCCATATTTATCTCTTGCTGCATATAAAGCATTTTCACATAAAATAAGGAATGCAAATGCACCATCTAATTCTCTTAAGCTTTTACAGATACGGTCAATAAAACGACCAGTATGACGTTTAATAAGATGCCCTAGAATCTCTGTATCACTTGTCGAATTGAAGATAGCCCCTTCTTCTTCAAGCTGTGCTTTAAGAATATTAGCATTGACAATATTACCATTATGGCACACGCCTAATGAACCTTTCATTGTTCTAAATAAGAAAGGCTGGACGTTCGCAATTCCGCCACCACCGGCAGTAGAATAACGAACATGACCAATAGCTGCATTACCTGGTAACTGTTTTAAACGAGCTTTATCAAAGACTTCAGTAACAAGACCTTCACCTTTGTGTAGATGCAGTTTGTTGTGTCTGACACAGATACCAGCCCCCTCTTGGCCTCTGTGCTGTAATGCATGTAAACCATAATAAGTTAAACGAGCTGCATCTTCAGCTTCATAAACACCAAACACACCACATTCTTCATGTAATTCGCGATCATCATTAATCATTTATGACTTTACCCCCTGAATCCCTATTTATGATACATGATATTCAATAAAAAGTTAATAAATTTCATTAATAAATCTTATCTCTTCATTACTAGAAGATGGTTGATTACACATCATTGTGATGACTTCCTGAACTTTTCCCTCTATTTGTGCCTGCAAATCCGTTTCAATAATAATACGCTTATCATATTTCTGGCATAATGCAACGACAATATCTTTTAATAGATCTTTGTCATAAATGAATTCATTAATTCTTAATTCTTCTTCATCTTCATGAGCAATCATATATCCTACTGGCTGACCATTATTGAGGAAGGTCAGAATTTTATCGCCAAAAGCCTGATTACGCTCATTAATGTAACAATAATATGACTTATCTCTAATCAAATATTCTTCAAAACGTTCTGTATATTTGTTGTACATGGATTGATAGTCATAGTTATTGTTGGAAATGAAGATGTTGCTTGTCTCATCTTTATAAAAATGCTTGTTGACTTTAATGATTTGATGTTTGTGTGAAGGCTGGAAGCCAAAAGGAATATATATTTCAGGATGGTAAGCTTGAAGGTATATGCGCTGTCCCTGATAATGATCCAAGACATATTTCATGAGTTTTTTCATAATACCCTGATGTTCATATTTAATATCTGTAGAGACACCAAGAATAAAGCTGCTATTCTCATATCCAGAAACCTGGAAAGGATGTATTTGTAAAGCACAGATAACATGATGATCAAAACGTGTGACATAGGTATATTGCTCATGATAGAGCTTATCAAAGTAGAATGCTGCTGTTTTTTCATCCTCATCCTCAAAGCGATCAAGCCATAGTTTCTTGATTTCCTCTTTGTCCTGACTGCAAGCTTGACGAATGTAGGAATCGTTGATGAAAACACGGCATTTTTCCACCATGTGGCAAGGATGCAATTGCATTTTGCTTTTACGCAAACCTTCTATGCCCATATCTTCTTCACGATTGACATATTGAAAATCTGGATATTCATGTTCAAGAAATTCTTTTTGAATAGCTGGATAAAGACCACGGATATCTTTATCAGCTTTTTCAACATGAATTTGAATAGTTGAATGATTGAGCGGAGAAGCAATAATAAAGGCCTTAAGTTCATCATCAATATAAATCCCACCAAGCTTGATGTTAAGAAGATAATTACTTGAAAGCAAGAAAAGAATACCATAGACTTCACTAGCGAGTGATTCGCTTGCTTCCTTATTGCCTTCCCAACGCTCTAAGCAGGAAAGAATTGTATCAAAATCACGATTGATATCAAGGCTTCGATATTCATGCTGAGGATATTCCTTGACGAAGTTATTGTAGTGATTGCGGCGCTTCTGCATTTTTTTTCCACTTAGATTCATCAGCATGTTTTTCTCATAGACATAATCGTCCTGCTCTCTTTCACGCTGAAAAATAAATTCGTCACCATAAATCTCTTTGACGTCTTCAACGAAGCTTTTTACTGCGAATTCAATCATAAAAGGAAACTTTTCTTTTCTTGCATACTCTTTCATATAATCCAGTGCTTCTTTAAGATATTCTTTAGAACAATAAGGCATTGCAAAATATCGTGTTCCCTTGTAGTTATGAACCATCACTAGAAAATGATCATGGATTTCATATTCAACATGATATTCATGATTCCACATCATCATTGTGACAAAATTAGAATTATAGCCTTCATAGTTAGCGGCATCTAAATAGGGTTTTATTTTCTCGAAATCGGTTAATTGTAATTGTTGCATAAATGTGACAAAAAGTCTAAACTCCCTTCTTTTTACAACATTATTATAGATTCTCTTGTTGAATTATCAATCTATGTGCAACGAAAAAATCAGAAGCATATGCTTCTGATTCGTTAGTTCTTAAAACTGTGAATTGGAGCAGGAATACGACCGCCACGATCAATGAATTCATCACAGCAAAAAGTATTAACTGGCATGATAGGTGCATAGCCTAGTAAGCCACCAAATTCTACGCTATCGCCAACATCCTTACCAATAACAGGAATGACTCTGACAGCTGTTGTTTTCTGGTTGATCATACCAATGGCCATTTCATCAGCAATAATGCCTGAAATTGTCTTGGCACTTGTCTTCCCTGGAATAGCAATCATATCAAGACCAACTGAGCATACACAAGTCATTGCCTCAAGTTTTTCGAGGCTAAGTGAACCAGCTTCCACTGCATCAATCATTCCCTGGTCTTCAGAAACGGGGATGAAAGCACCTGATAGACCGCCAACATAACTGCTTGCCATGACGCCCCCTTTTTTAACCTGGTCATTTAAGATAGCTAAAGCAGCTGTTGTCCCTGGTGCCCCTACTCTTTCTAAGCCCATTGACTGTAAGCAATCAGCAATACTATCACCAATGGCTGGTGTTGGTGCTAAAGAAAGGTCAATAATGCCAAAAGGAATGCCAAGCGCTTCACTTGCTTCATTGGCAACCATCTGACCTACGCGTGTAATCTTGAAAGCTGTCTTCTTGATTGTTTCACAAAGCTCTCCAAAGTCCTGACCTTTAGCCTTTCTGATGGCTTCATGCATAACACCTGGACCCGATACACCGACATTTATGACAGCATCACCCTCAGTAATGCCATGGAAAGCCCCAGCCATGAACGGATTGTCATCTGGTGCATTACAGAAGATGACCAGCTTGGCACAACCAATTGAATCGTCTTCTTTTGTCAGTTCAGCAGTTTTTTTGACAATTTCACCTACAAGCTTGACAGCATCCATATTGATACCTGTTTTTGTGGAACCAACATTGACACTTGCACAGACAAGCTCGCTTTCCTTCATAGCCTCAGGAATGGATTCAATAAGCAGTCTTTCAGCGGCTGTCATATTCTTAGATACGATGGCACTATAGCCCCCAATGAAGTTTACCCCAACTTCATGTGCACAACGATCTAGAGTCTTAGCGATTTTCACGAAGTCACTCGTGCTCTTACAGCAAGGTGCACCAATTGTTCCTATTGGTGTAACAGAAATACGCTTATTGACAATAGGAATGCCATATTTCTTTTCAATCTCCTGACCTGTTTTCACAAGATCCTTGGCAATGGTTGTAATCTTTTTATAAATATTGCTACAAAGCTGATCGACATTGCTGTCCATGCAATCTAATAGAGAAATCCCAATCGTAATAGTTCGTACATCAAGATTTTCTTCTTCAATCATGCGATTTGTTTCTGCAACTTCAAAAATATTGATCATTTTATGTCCCCTTATAATCGATGCATTTTATCAAAGATATTTTCATGTTGTAATTTGATTCTTACGCCAATATCTTCACCTAAGCTTTTCATTTCTTCAGTCAATGTATTAAAAGGCTCAGAAGCATTTGTTGCATCAACAATCATCATCATATTGAAATATCCATCAAGAATAGTTTGTGAGATATCAAGAATATTGACGTTATGTTCAGCTAGATATGTACATACTCTAGCGATTATACCAACCGCATCCTTACCTACAACAGTGATAATTCCTTTTTCCATAATTCACTTTCTCCTTTTCTTTTTATCGATTATAACAAACATCGACATATAAAAAAAGGAGCACTTGCCCCTTTTTCATATCAATCTATTATTTGTCACCAAGCATTGTCAAAGCTTTATCTAAAACAGCCTTACCATTCATTGTGCCATAATCTCTCATATCGATGACATCAACAGGAATTGGACCAGCTTTTCTAGAAGCTGCTAATTTTTCGATAGAAGCTTTCTGGAATCTAACCTGTGGGCCAAGTAAGATACAATCTACTTCTTCCAATACTCTTGGTGCATCAGAGAATGGTAAAGCAAAGATCTTTGTTTCAACTCCCTGTTCTTTAGCTGCAGCTTCCATCTTAGTTACTAATAAAGATGTTGACATACCTGCAGAACATACTAATAAAATAGTTCTCATTTCATCATTACTCCTTTGTTTTTAAATTCTATATATATTTTACACGCTTTCATAACGATTGTAAACACTTTCGAAATAATTGACACCTTGAATGTAGTATTGTGGTAGTATATTTTGGTGGTATAATGAGTGTAGGAATGGTGTTTATTATGAGATATTTAGTTGTAAGTGATACACATATGTACAATGATATATTTGAGAATATAACAAAGCATTTTTATGAACAGGTGGATATAATGATTCATTGTGGTGACTCATCTTTGCCTTGTCATGATCCATTATTAAAAGGCTATCATGTTGTTAGAGGGAATCATGATACGCTTGAGTTTCCTGACAAGATTATTTTAGGCAATGTTTTGATAACGCATGGACACCTTTTTCATGTCTATCATGGCTATCAGGAATTGCTGGATTTTTGTCATCAGCATCATATCAAGTATTGCTTCCATGGCCATACGCATGTTCCAACGTACCAGATTATTGAAGGCATACATTTTATCAATCCTGGAAGTACAATGATGAATCGTGGCTCTTATGGCTTTGGGACATTTGCCTTAGCTTCTATTGAAGATGATAAAATTGATGTACATTTTTATCATCATACGACATTTGAAGAGGTTGATCAGGTTGTGCTTGAAGAAGGACTTGCGACATTGGAAGAATTTAAACAGCTAATACATAAATATAATAAATAGAAAGACATGCAAAAAGGGATGGGCATTAATAAGCCTATCCCTTATTTGTTTTTGTTTTCTTCAAGACGTTTACGTTTATATTCGATAATAAACATGACTTCTTTAAGGTCTTCATCAGGGAGTTCTGATAAAAGTCTTGCGATATTAGCAATATTATAATAATCGTACTTTTTACCGCTCATGATTTCTTCTACAGAACGTCCATATAGATGGCTGAGAATCTTTAATTCGCCAACAGTAACATCACGTTTACCATTTTCAATATCTGAGATTGCTGAGTGAGGCACATTTAAATGTGCAGCCACTTCTTTTTGTGTAAGATGCTTGAAGTTGCGATATGCTTTTAGTCGCTGGGCTAAATCTAAATCCAAGGACATGAGACAACCCTCCTTTTGCATTAATTATAACATATTGTTGTGATTAATACAATTTAGGATTATAAGAAAATTAGATGATTTACGCTTTGTAATATCCCGATGTTGAAGTGATTTGTTTGCGATATTCATGAAAGCTGTTTGTCTTGTAAGCTTTTAGTACTTCTTTAATTGTTTCTGGCTCTTCATCAAGGAAGAAGAGTAATGTAGAAACATCAAGTGAACCATAGCTTTCAATCAATAATGGCACATTATGCAGAATATGATTGCGGCAGCGTTCATCTGTAAAGAGTGTGAATTCATAGCCTTTGCGATCCACAAGCGTATACGTATGTCCCTTGCAGCGATGGCAATGTTTGATCTTTTTTTGGAAATAGTGCTGGGAAACAAGACAATGTTCTGTAATCATATTTTCCGTTTTTCCATAAATTTGAACGATTAATTCGTTTGTCACCTTACTCATCTTCTCTAGTTCTAAACGACTCGTTTCATAAGAGGCAATGATGCTTTCATCAAAGCTGGATGCACTAAGGCTATTTGTGATATTAAAGCCTGTTCCTAGGATTACATGCTTATCTTTTAATAATCGATAAAGTCCATAATCATTAACAATCAATGATTTGACTTTGTCGATTATTGGATTACTTAATATGCGCTGAATATCTTCATCGGTATTGATACGAGGCATGTAGAAGTTAACTGGCTGATTATGCCCTGTAAGTAATTCAAAGGCCTCCTCGGCAGTTTCTTCGTCATAATACATATAGACATTGTCTTCATGAATAACTGTTTGTAGCTGTTCAATTGTTCTTACAACAATGTAGTTACTTTTATGGGGTGTGCGCACTTTAGGTAAAGGAAGGGCTTGTGGCTGTAAATGATGGAGCTTCTTATGCGCAAAGCGTTCATTGAGGGCATCTACAGCATCTCTTCTTAAGCTATTAAGAAGAGAAATAGGAATGTTGATATTTTTATCCATATCTAGATTAATATCATCAATTGTATAAATGGTTGAACCAAGCTTACTGAGTTGTTTTGTAATGCGCGCTGCATCAGTAGGTGTATTGCGTGCTTCTTCAATAAGATGTTCAGAGGTGATTGTTACATGTTCATTTCCACTTATTGCTTCTAGCGTTAAATATAAGTCTTTGTGGGCATGTAAGATAAAGGTTATTGAACGATATTTCTTTTCATGCATAAAAGTCTCATCGAGCTTTTTAAGTGTATCAATTGATACTGTCTTCATGACTTCACCCTTGAATACTGGTGTATCAAATTCAATTTCGACAATTTCACCAGGACTTCCCTTATTGACTAGCTTGCCCTTAAGGTAGATCTTATTGACAGGACGGCCGGCATCGACACTTTTGAAGAGTATGCTGTCACCTTGTTTAAGTTCATCAGAAAGTTTTATTGCCACAACTTTACGCTTGCGATTATAGCCCACAACTACGCCTAAAGGCATCCCTCTGTTACCAGAAAAATCAGTATCAACTATATGCGCATCATGAAATGGGAATCCAGTAGTATAATGACGATTAAACATCTGTTTCATATCGTGGATATCATCTTTTGTATAGTTTTCTTTCGCCCCATAGCAATGATCAACAGCTTTGCGATAAGCCTTGGTAATAGCTGCGACATATTCAGGCTTCTTCATGCGTCCTTCAAGCTTCAGGCTTGTTACATTGGCATCAATATATTCTTGTAAATGATCAATTGTGCAAAGATCACGAGGCGATAAGAGAAATGCCTCATCTTCAATCACATGACCATCTTCCTTGAGCTGGTAAGTCATACGACAAGGCTGTGCACAGGCACCACGATTACCACTTCTTTTACCAATCATACTGCTCATTAAGCATTGGCCGCTATAGGATACACAAAGAGCGCCATGGGCAAAGACTTCGACTTCAAGGGGAGAATGTTCTTTTATATAACGAATTTCTTCAATGGAATTCTCTCTTGAAACAACAATCCTAGTCACGCCAAGATCTTCAAAATAACGAACCGCTTCTAAAGAATTTAATGTCATCTGGGTCGATACATGGACCTCAAAATCCGGATATCTTTTTCTGACTGCCTTCAGTAAGCCGATATCCTGAATAAGCAAAGCATCAACCTGATATTCATAAAAACAATCGATATAATGGAATAGCTTTTTAAATTCTTCATCATGATAGAGAATATTAACAGTAATGAAAATACGCACATTATGTAAATGTGCATATTCTACAGCTTCCTTGATTTCAGTAAGGGAAAAGTTTTTTGCGAAAGCACGTGCTGAGAAAAGGTCTGGACCAAGATAGATGGCATCAGCTCCATTCGCAATGGCTGCTTTCAAGCTTTCCATATCTCCTGCTGGAGCAAGTATTTCAATTCTATTCATTATAATTTATTAGCCAACTGGTAACACATTTTGGCAGATGTCTTGGCAGCTTTCTTGAGATATGTATCGAACTGAATGGCATTTTCACCTTTGTCAAAGATATCAGAAAGCCCTCTTGTAATAATGAAAGGCTTCTTGAAGACATAACATACTTGAGCAATCGATGCAGCTTCCATTTCTGCGCACATAGCATCAGGGAAGTATTTTTTGATGCGTTCAACTTGTTTTTTT
>ODAI013401545.1_pt1 | contig 77771 bp, 74 predicted proteins | sample 1539321 | NCBI WGS metagenome assembly ODAI01 (sample SAMN02144231, study PRJEB22623) | gut metagenome | biome: sheep rumen | host: Ovis aries | place: New Zealand | reverse complement strand
TAACAACGGAACACACAGAACACACGGAAAATCATCCCCAATGAGATGATGGAGAGGATCAAAGAAAGAAATTGCCAGCAATTACCCAGAAATTTTCTGGGTTGAATTATAGTAATTATGCTCATTTCTTTCGAAAAAAGTCCTTAGAGTGAGATATAAATAACAACGGAACACACAGAACACACGGAAAATCATCCCCAATGAGATGATGGAGAGGGGCAAAGATATTAACAGAAATTATTCAGAAATTTCTGAATATAATTATGGTAATTATGCTCATTTCTTTCGAAAAAAGCCTTAGAGTGAGATATAAATAACAACGGAACACACGGAAGACACGGAAGAGTCATCCCAAATGGGATGATGGAGAGGATCAAAGAAAGAAATTGCCAGAAATTACCCAGAAATTATTCTCATTATGTTAATTTCTTTCTTTATTCTAAATGTCTTTAAGGAAAGAAATAACCAGAAATTATCCAGAAATTATTCTCATTATGTTAATTTCTTTCTTTATTCTAAATGTCTTTAAGGAAAGAAATTGCCAGAAATTATCCAGAAATTATTCTCATTATGTTAATTTCTTTCCTTTCCCTGCACTCCCTTTCCCCCTTCCTTGTCAGAAGAAAAAGGATAATAAATGCTAAAAAGGTTTGGAAGGTAACAGTATTTTCCTTAACTTTGCAACCGATTATACAAAAATTAAGGTTGATTGTAAGTTGTGGTTCCATGCTTTGCATGGCTCCCCATGAAGACACTACCGTTTCAGCAGTACTGTTGCACAGCAACCATGAATGCCACTCACGACATACCACTGCTCCGTTTTTTAGATCATTAATCAAAACTTTAAATATATTCATTATGATCAAACAATTACATTTTAAATCATGGCTCCTACTTATGCTATGCATGGTCGTGGGAGGAGTAAACTCTGCGTGGGCGCAAGAGACCACACTTTGGTCGGAAGATTTCTCTTCTTACAGCGCAAATGATGTTCCAAGTGGTGGTACATATTCTTATGTATGTGTCAATGGTGGCACTAATACAAAAATTTGGAATGAGAATGTAGCTGGTGGTACTGCACCAGAGTTACTTGTCAGTAAAACTAATGGATCATTTACGGCTACTGTCCCTTTGGAGAATATTGAAGGAGATTTGACTCTTACATTCCTTACAAACAAACAGCAAATAAGTGTAAGTACTACTACTGAAGGTATCTCAGGTAGTTTGTCTGAAAAGTTAGCTGGAGAGCATACCCTAACCTTTACCGGTGTAACAACAAGCATGACCGAGATTGTGATTGTCTTTACTGGTTCTGGTTCTTCTAATGTTCGCTTAGATAATATTGTGTTGAAAGGAACAAAAGTAAATCCTGGCGACACCCGTACAGAAACTTCTGTAACTATTGATGATTCTGGTATTACAAACACTGATGTTTATACAAGTACTACTGCTGGTTCGCTGAGTGCTACTGTAAAGGCTGGTGACGATGCTGTTTCTGGCGCAAGTGTAACTTGGTCTTCTGACGATACTGACGTTGCAACGATTGATGCAAGCACAGGTGTCGTAACGCTTGTTGGTGCAGGAACAGTAAATATTACTGCTGCTTATGCTGGCGACGAAACCAACTACAAACCCTCTTCTGCAACTTACGAACTGACGGTTACCAATAGTGATCCCGATCAGCCGGGTACGGTGAACAATCCTTATACTGTAGCTCAGGCTCTTGCTGCTGATCCTGCTAATGGTGTTTATGTACAGGGTACTATTTCTGCTATTACTGAAGTAAGTACGCAATACAAAAATGCAACTTATACGATTTCTGATGGTACCAACGAGATGCTTATCTATCGTGGTAGATATCTCGATAATGCAGATTTTACTTCTGCAGACCAAATTCAACTCGGTGATGTTGTTAAGGTATATGGTAACTTAGCAGTACATAACAATGCCAACCAGATGGCTCAGGGCAACTACATTGTTAATCTGGACCGTAAGCCGACAGCTACTCTCGCATTTGAACAGGATAGCTACGAAGTTGCTATTCTTGGTGCGCTGACCATTACCGCTACTTCTTCCGACTCAGACGGTGCTATCACTTATGAGTCTTCTGATGAGGATATAGCTGTAATCGATGAAACAACGGGTGAGGTAACTGCCACAAGCGCAGGTGTAATTACCATTACGGCAAGAATTGCCGACACAGATTCTTATAAGGGTACTACTGCAACGGTTCAACTGACTGTTATTGACCCACGTCAAGAGGTAACGCTGTCGTTCCCGACTACACCTGCAACTATTAATATAGGTCAAGAGGCTACATATGCTGTAACTTCAACACCCGAAGGTTTGGAAGACCTTGTAGCTTATACATCTTCTGACAACGATATTGTTAGCGTTGACTTAGGAACGGGTGAGATTACTGCTAATGCTGTTGGTACGGCAACGATTATTGCAACATTTGAAGGTGATAGCGAATACATGGCAGCTACTGCTTCTTACACCATTACGGTGGTTGACCCAAGTGCTCCGACAACGGTTTATAAGAAGGTGACTTCAACAGCAGACATTACTGATGGTGAATACCTGATTGTTTATGAAGGTGGTTTAAAACAAGGAGAAGCAGTTCCTGCTGTTGCTTTCGACGGTGGACTTGGAACACTTGATGCAGCTGATAATGGTGTGGGTGTGACGATTTCTAATGATGAGATAGCAAGTTCGTTTGCAGTTGATAAAGCAACGTTCACGATCAAGGCCGTAACTGGAGGTTATACTATTAAGAGTCCGTCAGGTAAGTATATTGACAAGACTGCCAATTCTAATGGTCTTGATGTAGGTGATACAGAAATGGTAAATAAGTCTATCACGATTGATGAAAATGGAAATGCCGTTATAACAGCATCTGGCGGTTGTACTTTGCGTTACAACTATGCAAGCGATCAATTGCGCTTCCGCTATTACAAGAGTGGTCAGCAGGCAATTGCGCTTTACAAGAAGGTAACTGGCACTCCTGAAACCGTTTCTGTCACCATCACTTCTGCCGGTGCTGCATCGTTCAGCAGTAAATACGCTCTTGACTTCAGCAAGGTTGAAGGTCTGAAGGCGTACAAGGCAACGTCTAAGTCTGACAGCTATGTTCACTTGGATGAAGTAGAGCAGGTTCCTGCCGGTGCTGGTGTCATCGTGAAGGGTGCTGAGGGTCTTTACTTTGTTCCTGTTGTTACAGGCGACGTTGCTGCCCTTGACGGTAACCTGCTGGTAGGTACTGCCGAGGCTACCTATACCGTCGGTGACGACTATGGAAAGGTATTCAAGTATGTGAAGCGCACCTCCGACGGTGTCGTAGGCTTCCAGAAGGCAAAGGCTGACTGGACTTGCCAGGTAGGTCATGCTTATCTGATGTTCTCTAAGGTTCAGGCTCGCGAATTCATCGGCATCTTCGGCGACGACGTTGTTACCGGCATCAGTGGCGCTTCGCTAAATGATAATGGACAAATGACAAATGATGATGCTCCTGCCTACAACCTCGCCGGACAGAAGGTTGGCAAGGGCTACAAGGGCATCGTGATCAAGAACGGAAAGAAAGTCGTGATTAAGTAAGAGAAGAACCGAGCTTGCTCGGACTCTTCCGAACGTGAAAGAGTTCGAGCGAAGCTCAAAGTCGTGAAATAACTTAAGTTTGGAAGTTAAAGGGTAGTTATAGCCGCGAAGCGGCAGATTCGAGCTTGCTCGCTTTGCTTGCAAAGAACTCCCTTTCCATCCTTAAGTCGAGCGACAAGCGAAACTTAAATAAAGATTTGATATGGAAAAGAAACTGTATATGCAGCCTTCACTGAAGGCTATCGACATCGATGAAGAGTTGCTGGCGGCTATCTCTGAGCCTGTCATCGACGAAGGCGACGAAACGGAAGACCTGGCACGCCAGCATACCGGCTGGGGCTTCGACGAAGAGGGACAGCCTGCTAAAAAGCGCGGCGTCTGGGATGAGTGATTGATCAATTGACAATTGACAATTGATAATTGACAATTCACAATTCTTGCTCCGCTTTCTTGCGCTCCGTTGGTGCTTAGGCGCTTCGCGGAGGTCTATGCAAGCGAACAAGTTCGAGCGGATAATTCCCTTACCATACAGGGCGGTACAGACACATCTGTGCCGCCCTGTTTGCGCTCAATGAGAAAAATATCCCGGCATTTGTTTTGCATTCTCCCCGACTTGCTGTATCTTTGCAAAGTTGAAGAAATAATGAAATTGCTTATGACACGTGAAGAAGCACAGAAGCGCTTTGAAACAGCCCGTCAGAAGAAACGTGATTGCTTAACGAGGCTGGAAAAAAACATGAAAGAGGAATATGAAAAGCGGACTGGTAAGACTGCCGACTATTTCTTTGCATTGTGAAAGCACTTTCCTATGCTACGCTGATTTTGCGAAATGACAATCCCCGTTTTGTTCATGTTGTTGAAGAATTTACTAAATCAATACAGTTGCTAAGCCAAAAACCAGAGCAAGAGTAATCCGCTGGTTCAATGTTTTCTTTGTGTGAGAATTTAATCTGTGATAATCCTGTTCATCTGTGGTTAAAATACTGATTTTCGTGTGAATGGTATTCCAAGCATACCAACAAAAGGTATGAAAAAACAGAAATATCCCGCCATTTGTTTTGCATTCTCCCCGACTTGCCGTATCTTTGCAGAGTTTTGTATAACAAACAATAAACGACTTAAAGACAATGAAGAAGTATTTCGTAGTGTTGATGATGGCTCTTACCGCTGTGAGCGGTTTCGCCAAGGATTTTTATTGTGCCCCCAACGGTACGGGTGACGGTTCGTCGTATGAGAAGGCGGGCTCGTTCACGTCGCTGGTACAGACGATAGGAGCCGGTGACGTGCTCTATTGCCGGGGCGGTCAGTATGATTTTTCCAATACCATCAACATCAGCAAGCAGGGAACGAAGGAGAAGCCGGTGTGCATCTTCAATGTAACAGGCGAGAAACCCATCTTCGACTTCCGCAAACAAGCCTACGGCAGCAGGGGAATAGAGGTGAAGAACGGCACCACATACCTGCACATCAAGGGACTGACCATCCGCTATACGGGAAAGAATGCCCTGCACAACAGCGGCAGCTACTGTACCTTCGAGAACCTGGAGACCTACGGCAACGGTGACACAGGCATACAGATGAAGGCTGGCGGCAACAACCTGATACTGAACTGCGACTCGCACGACAACTTCGACTACCAACTTGCAAACGACTTTGGCGGCAACGCCGACGGCTTTGCCGACAAGCAATATACCGGTGGCAGCAACATCTACAGAGGCTGCCGCGCATGGAACAACTCCGATGACGGCTGGGACTTCTTCGACCGCGTCAGTCAGGACGGTACGGTGACCGTCTTGGAGAACTGTGTCTGCTACAACAACGGTCCGAAGGAGTACGACATGCGCAACCATCCGCGCTACGAGACAGACAAAGCGTGGTTCCAGCAGTTTGAGGGTAGCGGCAAGCAGGTGACCTTCCGCAAGTCAGAGACACCCGTGACGGTGACCGTCGAGCACTATCTGAACAACGGTAACGGCAACGGTTTTAAGCTTGGTGGCAACTATTCGAACAATGTGGTGCGCGTGGTCAACTGTCTGGCGGTAGCCAACACGGAGCGCGGCTTCGACCAGAACAACAACAACGGCACGATGGAGGTATACAACTGTACGGCATACAAGAACGGCAGTGACTTCAACTTCAGTACCGAGAACAACGGCGTGCTCATCATCAAGAACTGTCTGACACCAGGTGGCGCACACGTGTTCCGTTGCCGTGAGGTGACAGACGAGAACAACTCATGGAACATCAGCGGCATCACTTGTACAGAGGCTGACTTCCAGTCGACAGACTATCAAGGACTGATACTCTTCGACCGGCAAGCCGACGGAAGCCTTACCGAGACTCCGCTGCTCAGGCTCGTCGAGGGCAGTGACATGATTGACAAGGGTGTCATCCTGCCTTATCCCTATCCCTACGGTGGCAGTGCCCCCGACTTAGGATGTTTCGAGTCGGGTGAGTTGACCTATCCGGCTGTCGTCAGCTGTTCCACTGGCAACCAGACGCAGAGCATCAAGGAAGGGCAGGCGGTGAAGGACATCGTCGTAACGTGGAGCGGCAGTGCTAAGGGTGCCGTCGTCGAGGGATTGCCCGACGGAATGACGGTGCAGAAGGACGACGCGGCGAAGACCATCACCATCAGCGGTACGCCGACACAGCTTGGCAAGCATGAGATAACCATTGCCACCCAGCAGGATGAAGGTGTGACGGGAATGTCGATGACCGTCACCATCACCGTCAGGGAAGACTTCGGAGTGGAACTGGCTTACGTCACCATTCCCAGCAGTGCGGCAGATGCGCCGGTGCTGGAAGCTCTCCGCAGCATGTATAACGTCACGGAGGTGAACGCCAATACCAGCAACGTAGACTATAGCAGCTACGACCTCGTAGTCATCAGCAGCGTGCCGGGCAGCAACCTGACGGGTATGAGTCAGCTGAAGGGTGTCGCCAAACCAGTGTTGCTGCTGAAGCCGTGGGTGATGAAGAACGGTGTGTGGAGCTGGGGAACGGCACAGAACACGCAGGATGCCGCCATGCGCATCGTGAAGGCAGACCACCCCATCTTCAAAGACGTCACCATCACCGACGGACAGGTGACCTTCCTGGGACAGGTGACGACAAACGGTGTAACCTATATCAGCGCCTGGACGAATGCTTCGGGCTACACGGAGATAGCAACGCCGCTTGCTGCCAATGGACAGAGTATCTTCGAGCTGCCTGCCGGAGGAAACTATAACGGTACGACGCTTACGGACCCACTGCTCTGCATCGGACTGAGCGAATACTCGATGGCATCGCTTACCGATGAAGGCAAGCAGGTTGTCGCCAATGCCTGTAAATATCTGCTGGGCGAGATGACGACAGGGATTTCACAATTGACAATTGACAATTCACAATTGACAATTAAGGCTGGCGCTTGGTACACACTGGACGGCAGAAGACTCAGCGGGAAGCCGACGCAGAAGGGCATCTATATCGTGAACGGCAAGAAGGTCGTTCGGTGAAACAATTCACAATTGACAATTCATAATTCTTGCGCCGCTCCGCTCTGCAAGCGAGCAAGCTCGAAACACAATTCATAATTAAACAAGCCCTGCGGGCGATTAAAACGATTCAACGGATTTTTACGAACACAAATAATAATCTTTTCCGTGTTTTCCGTGTTTTCCGTTGTTTCTATAATATTCTTGAAATTCTTTCAGTCGCTTCGCTTGGTGAAAGCGCTGCGCGATTACGTAGTTCTAAAAAATACTTCGCTGTTCCGTGATTTTTGATAAGAAAGGTGTAATTTTTACTTATCCGCATGTTTTTGTGGGTAAGTTTTTTGTTCTGCATTCGGTTTTTGCTATCTTTGCAGGAGTTTTTAAACAAAGATAGTAAAAACCTAAACGGATATGAAAAAGACTTTATGGCTATTGGCTTTCGGCGCAATGCTGACTGCCGCCTGCTCTAACCAACAGGAGAGCAAACTAACGGTGTCGGGACTGGATCCCGCAGCTTTCGATTCAACTATCAACGGTAAACAAACGAAGCTCTTTGTCTTAAAAAACAACAACGGCATGGAGGTGTGCATCACCAACTATGGCGGTCGCGTGGTGTCGCTGGTCGTCCCCGACAAGGATGGCAAGCCTACTGACGTAGTGCTGGGCTTCGACAACATTGCCCAGTATGCGGACACGCTGAACTCGCCGAGTGACTACGGTTCGAGTGTGGGTCGCTATGCCAACCGTATTGCCAAAGGACAGTTTCAGTTGGGCAACGAGACCTATCAGTTGAAGCAGAACGACGGTGAGAACTGTCTGCACGGCGGTGGCACGACGGGATGGATGAACCGTGTTTATGATGCCGAGCAGGTTGGTGACTCTATCCTGAAACTGACCATTACTGCTGAAGATGGTGAAAACGGATTTCCGGGAACGGTGACGGCAACGACAACTTATAAGGTGACTGCCGACAACACCCTTGACATCACATGGGAGGCAACGACAGACAAGGAGACCGTCATCAACCAGACTAACCATAACTACTACAACCTGAGCGGCGACTTCACCAAGGCTGCCTACGACCAGGTGCTGTATGTGAATGCCGACAACTTCACACCGTCGGACAAGGCTTACATCCCCACGGGCGAGATCCGCAGCGTGGATGGTACTCCAATGGATTTCCGTAAGGCGCATGCCGTAGGCGACAGCATCAACTCTGCTTATGAGCAGGTGAAGAACGCAGGCGGCTACGACCATAACTATTGCCTGAACACCTACAAGGACGGCAAGGGAGACGACACGCAGGTGTGTGCCTCGCTCTACAGTCCCAAGACGGGCATCTTCATGGAGATGTTCACTAATGAACCTGGTGTGCAGGTGTATAGTGCCAACTTCCAGGGAGTAGGTCGCGATGCCGACATCGTGCGCAAACACGGCGTGAAATATCCGAAACATGTCAGCATCTGTCTGGAGAGTCAGAAGTATCCCGACTCCCCAAACAAGAAAGACTGGGTGCAGCCGACGCTGAAGCCGGGTGAGAAGTATTATAGCCATGCGGCGTATAAGTTCTCGGTGAAATAGAAAGGGAGTTAAAAGGGAGTTATAAAGGAGTTAAAAGGGAGTTAAAAGGGAGTTATAAAGGAGTTATAAAGGAGTTATAAGGGAGTTAGAAGGGAGTTAAAAGGGAGTTATAAAGGAGTTAGAAGGGAGTTAAAAAGGACATTAGTTATGATTAGGAGTTTCAAGGAAATTTTAGCATGGAGGAAAACATACGAGTTCGTCTTGTTCGCATACAAGGCTACCCGTTCGTTTCCTGATTCAGAGAACTTCGGACTGGCTTCTCAGTTTCAGCGGACATTGGTTTCGTCCCTTTAACTCCCTTTTAACTCCCCTTTAACTTCCCTTTAACTCCCCCAAGAAGAATATATTATTAAACAAAAATAGCAAATCAATGGATAAAATTTTAGAAGCACTAAGCAACAACGGCTTTCAGACAGCCGATTACCTTGTTTTTATCTTGTATATCATCCTGCTTGTCGGGTTGGGTATGTTCCTTTCGCGCAGCAAGAAAGGTGAGGAGAAATCCTCTACTGACTACTTCCTTGCCGGAAACACCCTGACCTGGTGGGCTGTTGGTGCGTCGCTCATTGCTGCCAATATCTCGGCAGAACAGTTTATCGGCATGTCCGGCTCAGCCTATAAGTCGGGTATCGCTATGGCTGCCTACGAATTGATGGCGGCAGCAACGCTTATCGTGGTGGCAAAATTCCTGTTGCCTCTGATGATAGAACGGAAGATTTTCACTATCCCGCAGTTCCTGCGCGAACGTTACAACTGGGGTGTAGGACTCGCTTTCTCTATTTTCTGGCTTTTCCTCTATGTGTTCATCAACCTCACATCAGTGAGTTGGTTAGGAGCACTTGCCATCAAGCAGATTCTCGGTCTGCCTACCGTAGCAGGTGTCTTCCTGGGCATGAACGTGGACATGACGCTGCTGTGGATTATCCTCATCCTGTTCCTCATCGCAGGTATCTACTCCATCTACGGAGGTTTGGCTTCCGTGGCTTGGACCGACGTGATGCAGGTGACGTTCCTCGTTGGTGGTGGTCTGATCACCGCATACGCTGCGCTGGACGTGATTGGTTCATCCCTGGGTATTGAGGGAGGTGCTGTGGGTGCCTTCCAGGAAATCTTCACCCATCTGAGCAGCATCAAGGGCGACGAACATTTCAGTCTTGTGGTGGAGCGTAATGCTGAATTGTACCCAGACATCAACGGTATCGTGGATGATACTGGAGCAGCGATTGCTTCACAGCCCGGTTCCGACCCCTACTTTGACATTCCGGGTATCGTGGTCATCGTAGGTGCGTTGTGGCTGACGAACATCGGCTACTGGGGCTTCAACCAGTACATCATACAGAAAGGTCTTGCAGCCAAGTCGCTGGACGAAGCAAAGAAGGGTATGATTTTTGCTGCCTTCCTGAAGATTTTGATTCCGTTCATCGTATGTATACCTGGTGTTTGTGCCTTCTATATCATGAATGGTGAGCACAACGGCGTTCCCGTACATGACCTGTTGACCAACCTGACGGGAAGCATCGACCGCTCTGACGATGCCTATCCGTTCCTCATCCGTAACTTCACGCCAGTGGTGGTGAAGGGTTTGTCGTTTGCAGCACTGACAGCTGCCGTCATCTCGTCGCTGGCATCAATGTTCAACTCTACGTCAACCATCTTCACGATGGATATCTACAAGCAGTTCCTCAACAAACAGGCATCGGAGAAAAAACTGGTGACGGTAGGACGTATCACTTCGGTCTGCGCATTGCTGTTGGCACTGGTAGCTGTCTATCCTATCATGGGCGGTGCTGACCAAGCCTTCCAGATTATTCAGGAGTACTCCGGATTCGTCTATCCGGGTATCGTGGTTATCTTTGGTCTCGGACTGCTGTGGAAGCGTGCCAGTGCTGTAGCGGCTGTTGTTACTGCTATCGGTACATTCTTCTTCTCCGTACTGTTTAAGTTCTTGATGCCCGAAGTGCCTTTCCTCCTCAGAATGGGTTATGTGTTCATCGTCCTGGTCATCATCTTCTTCGGACTGTCATACCTGTCGAAAGATACCAAGCCTGCACCGGTGGTACCTGAGAAGACCAGACGTGTCCTCTTCAAGTGGGCACACTATAGTCTTGGACTTTCAACAGCGGCATTAGTGTTGGGTGTTATGGGTTTCTTCTATGACGATCTCAACAAATTGGGCTTTGAGGCATTTCTCTTCATGGGTGCCTTCCTGTACTGTATCTATAAGTTCCTGGTGAGCAACGCCTTGGACGAAGTAGAGGACCGGAAGTCTATCGGTGTGGATACCAAGATCTTCAAGACCGACCGCATCTTCAATATCGGTGCCTTTGCCGTTATTCTCATCTTGTTTATCCTTTACAGGGTCTTATGGTAGAGTCCCTTTAACTTCCATGCGGTCGAAGACCGCGATAACTTCCAAGCGAAGCGATCACTACATCAATAAAAAAGGAACAATGTTAGAAGAACTGAAAGAAAAAGTATTTCGTGCTAACCTGGACTTGGTGAAGCACAACCTCGTGATATTTACTTGGGGAAACGTCAGTGCCATCGACCGAGAGCGAGGACTGGTGGTTATCAAACCGTCGGGTGTCAGCTACGACGAGATGAAAGCCAGCGATATGGTGGTGGTAGACCTTGAAACGGGAAAGGTCGTCGAAGGCGACCTGAATCCGTCGTCAGATACACCCACACACCTTATTTTATATAAGGAGTTCCCAGAGTTGGGTGGTATCGTTCATACCCATTCTACCTATGCTACGGCATGGGCGCAGGCCGGGAAGGACATTCCGAACATCGGAACGACACATGCCGACTATTTCCACGACTGCATTCCGTGTACCGACTCGATGACGGAAGAGCAGATGGCGGAGTATGAGAAGGAAACGGGAGTCGTCATTGTCGACCGCTTCCGTCGCGACAACATCAACCCTGTGCATACGCCTGCAGTGTTGGTGAAGAACCACGGACCGTTCGCGTGGGGCAAGGATGCAGACCAAGCCGTCTATCATGCAGTTGTCACTGAACAGGTGGCAAAGATGGCATTCGTCTCGTTTATGGTAAATCCCGAAACCACGATGAATCCGCTTCTCATCGAGAAGCATTTCTCCCGCAAGCACGGTCCGAACGCTTATTATGGTCAGCGGAAGTAATTCACAATTCATAATTCACAATTCATAATTCACAATTAGGAAACCATGAAACGAGATAATGCAATAAAGAACAAAAGTACTGAGTTTGCTATAAGAATCGTTAAAATGGTAAAATATCTGGTTCGTAGTCTTCCATTTGCCGAACATCCCATTTGCACACAATTGTTAAAGTCGGGAACAAGTATAGGTGCTAATGTGAGAGAAGCAGAACATGCTGAGAGCACAGAAGACTTTATACACAAGTTAAAGATTTCATTAAAAGAGGCAAATGAGACAGAGTATTGGTTAGAACTATTCTTTAAAACGGGTTATATCACTGAGACTCAATATGAAAGTGTGATGGAGGATTGTGCCGAATTGAGTAAATTACTTATTTCCATTATTAAAAAGACAAAAGTAAATAATAGTATAGAAGGTTAAACTATCGCAAGGCGCAGCCATAATTGTGAATTATGAATTGTGAATTGTGAATTAAAAATTTGAAAACTATGTTTGAAAATTTTGAAGTATGGTGGGTAACTGGTGCACAGTTGCTCTATGGAGGTGAGACCGTGAAGATTGTTGACGGACACTCACAGGAGATGGTGAACGGACTGAATGCCAGTGGCATTATTCCCGTTAAGGTCGTTTATAAAGGCACGGTGAACAGTTCGCACGAGGTCGAGGCCGTCATGAAGGCAGCCAACAACGACAATAAGTGTATTGGTATCATTACCTGGATGCACACGTTCTCGCCGGCGAAGATGTGGATACATGGCCTTCAGCAGCTGAAGAAACCGTTGCTCCACTTCCACACACAGTATAATGCCGAGATACCTTGGGACACGATGGACATGGACTTTATGAACCTGAACCAGAGTGCTCATGGAGACCGTGAGTTCGGACATATCTGTGCACGTCTGCGCCGTCCGCGCAAGGTGGTCAGCGGCTACTGGAAGGACGAGCGTCCGCAGAAGCAGATTGCTGTGTGGGCACGAGTGGCTGCAGCATGGGCTGATGCCCACGACATGCGCATCCTGCGCTTTGGCGACCAGATGAACAACGTTGCCGTGACAGACGGCGACAAGGTAGAGGCAGAGATGCGTCTGGGCTATCATGTAGACTACTATCCCGTCAGCTCACTGATGGACTACTTCAAGAAGGTTACTGATGAGGAGGCCGATGCTCTCGTGGAGGAATACAAGCAACTCTACACCATCAAGATAGACGAGAGTGGGGAAGAGGTCTACTGGCAGAAGGTGAAGAATGCAGCCAAGGCAGAGATTGCCATCCGTCGCGTGTTGAAGGACGAGGGTGCCAAGGGCTTCACGACCAACTTCGACGACCTTGGCGAAGTGGACATCAACGACTTGAACTTCGTAGGCTTCGACCAGATTCCTGGTCTTGCCAGCCAGCGACTGATGGCAGAAGGCTATGGCTTCGGTGCCGAAGGTGACTGGAAGTCGGCAGCCCTCTATCGTACTGTCTGGTTCATGACGCAGGGACTGCCTAACGGCTGTTCGTTCCTGGAGGACTACACGCTGAACTTCGACGGCGAGAAGTCGAGCATCCTGCAGTCGCACATGCTGGAGGTCTGTCCGCTTATCGCAGCTGACAAACCCCGTCTGGAGGTCCACTTCCTCGGCATCGGCGTACGCAAGGGCTACACCGCACGTCTCGTCTTCAACTCGAAGGTGGGCAAGGGTGTCACCGCTACCGTCGTCGATATGGGTAACCGCTTCCGCCTGTTGGTGAACGATGTGGAGTGCATCGAGCCGAAACCGCTGCCGAAGCTTCCTGTAGCCAATGCGCTATGGATTCCGATGCCAAACTTCGAGATTGGTACGGCAGCATGGATTCTCGCTGGTGGTACCCACCACAGCTGCTTCTCATACGACATCACACCGGAATACTGGATTGACTATGCAGAGATTGCTGAGATAGAAATGCTGCGTATTGATAAGGATACCAGCTACGGCAGCTTCCGCCACCAGTTGCAGTACAACGAGGTGTATTACATGCTGAATAAGGCGCTGAAATAACAGCCTCACCCCCAACCCCTCCCCAAGGGGGGAGGGGAGTAGATAGTTTTGGTATGAGCTACAAGTATGAGACTGCTTCACCTGACAGGTACAACTTGTTGAAAGCCTTTGCCAAACACAATAGGCGTGAGATGACCCAAAGTGAAACCATACTTTGGAAAGCATTACGCCATGAGTTGCGGGCATATAGGTTTCGGAGACAACATCCTATAGGTGACTATATAGCAGATTTTGTTTGTCTGTCTAGGAGGTTAATCGTTGAAGTTGATGGAGGTTATCACGATACGTGCGAGCAACAAGATGACGATCAGATGCGTACGGACTATTTAAATCAAAAGGGGTTCGAAGTGATGCGCTTTAGCAATGAGGATGTTGACTTCGATGTGAAAGCTGTAATCAGTATGATTAAAGAGAAACTAATAAATATAGAAGAAATATATGATGAATAATAGAGTAACTACGCCCCTCTCCCCTCGGAGAGGGGTTGGGGGTGAGGCTGTTATGTCCGGTCATGCCATTCTCGGTATAGAGTTTGGTTCTACCCGTATCAAGGCGGTGCTTATTGACGAAGAGAACAAGCCGATAGCCCAAGGTGCCTATGAATGGGAGAACCAGCTGGTGAACGGACTGTGGACCTACAGCATTGATGAAATATGGAAGGGGTTGCAGACATGCTATGCCGACCTGCGCAAGGATGTGCGCGAGCAGTACGGCTGCGACATCACGCGGTTGGCTGCCATAGGCTTCTCAGCCATGATGCACGGCTATATGGCTTTCAATGCCAAGGAGGAGATTCTGGTGCCTTTCCGCACGTGGCGCAACACCAATACGGGTGCCGCTGCCGCCCAGTTGTCGCAGCTCTTCAACTACAACATCCCGTTGCGATGGAGCATCAGCCATTTGTATCAGTGCATCCTCGATGGTGAGGAGCATGTGAAGGACATCGACTTCCTCACGACGCTGGCAGGATATGTTCACTGGCAGCTGACGGGGAAGAAGGTGCTGGGTATCGGAGACGCATCGGGAATGTTGCCCATCAACCCTGATACCAAGGACTTCGATGCCGCAATGGTTGAGAAGTTTGACCAGTTGGTGGCACCGAAAGGTTATCCTTGGAAGTTGAAGGACATCTTGCCAGAAGTGCTGGTCGCCGGTGCCGATGCCGGTGTGCTGACCGAAGAGGGTGCCCGCAGGCTTGACCCGTCAGGAACGTTACAGGCTGGCTGTCCGCTCTGTCCGCCTGAAGGTGATGCCGGAACGGGCATGGTAGCTACCAATGCCGTGAAGCAGCGTACGGGTAATGTGTCGGCAGGAACGTCATCGTTCTCGATGATTGTGTTGGAGAAAGAACTCTCCAAGCCTTACGAGATGATCGACATGGTGACCACTCCCGACGGTTCGCTTGTGGCGATGGTACACTGTAACAACTGTACCAGCGACCTGAATGCGTGGGTAAACATCTTCAAGGAGTTCCAACAGCTGATGGGTATGCCTGTCGACATGAACGAACTCTTCGGAAAGTTGTATAACCATGCACTCACGGGCGATGCTGACTGCGGTGGACTCGTCTCCTACAACTATATATCGGGAGAGCCTATCACCGGCTTGGCTGAAGGCCGCCCTCTGTTTGTGCGCTCTGCTGCTGACAAATTCAACCTTGCCAACTTCATGCGTGCCCACTTGCATGCTGCCGTTGGCGTATTGAAGATTGGCAACGACGTGTTGTTCAATGAAGAGCACGTGCAGGTAGACCGCATCACGGGACATGGCGGACTGTTCAAGACCAAGGGAGTGGGACAGCGAATCCTTGCCGCCGCACTCAATTCGCCCATCTCCGTCATGGAGACGGCGGGCGAAGGAGGCGCTTGGGGCATCGCTCTGTTGGCTGCTTATCAGGTCAACAACCCCCACAAGTTGTCCCTGCCCGACTACTTAGACGAAGTCGTCTTTGTCGGCAACGAAGGAGTGGAGATAGCTCCGAAAGAAGAAGATGTGATGGGATTCAATGCCTATATCAAAAACTATATGGCAGGCCTCGGCATTGAACAGGCTGCCGTACAGTGTAAAGAATAACAGAAAGCCTTAGACCTTCTAAAAACGGAAATATTTAACAACGGAAAACACGGAAAACACGGAAAACGAGATTCGTTTCATTTGCAGTTCAAAATTTCCGTGCTTTCCGTGTTTTCCGTTGTTCCTAATATTCTTGAAATTCTTTCAATCGCTTTGTTTGCAAAGTAATCGCGAAGCGCTTGCCAGAGCAAGAATTGTGAATTATCAATTGTGAATTGTCAATTGTCAATTATCAATTATCAATTGTTCCTCCTCCTCCAGAAGTAGTGATAGACGCGGAACCAGGGTTCCCATATCGTCTCGCTGGGGTAGTAGCGCATCATGCGCAAGTCTCTGACCAGCCGCTGTAGGTTCGCTTTGACGGGCGACGCGTAGCTGCCGCTTAGCGTGCGGTCGTCAAAATGTCCGAAGTTGCCGCCTGCCAGCATCTCTTTCAGCAACATTCTACCGCGCTTGCTGTCGGGAGTCGTCACGAGGTATTCCTCTTCCAGTCCCATCACCTCTTTCATCACCCATGCTACAGCACCGCCAATGGTAGCCAAGCCCATTTCTTTCAGGGTGTCGGTCATGTCGGTCGGTGCTCCTTCGCGGCTCTTCAGCAGGTAGAAGTAGTCTATCAGTTGTCTCAATCCGATACCTTCGTGCAGCAGGTGGTTGTAGATGTGGCAGAGTTGGAATACCACATTGAACTCCCAAGTCGGGATGTTGAACCCCTTCTCTTGTGCTTTCCGTTCGACGGCGGAGCTGTTTCTCGATTGGAAGCAAGCGTCACTATGGGAGATGAACCACTGTTGCAGTCGTTTGTTGTTGAAAGGGTTGTTCAGCCAACTGGGACGGTAGTGAACCTCTATCTCCACATCGTCTTTCTTGCGGAAGTCTACATGGTGGTAGCACGCCTTCGTGCCAGGAGTGATGGAATGGATATATGCGATGACCTTTTTGTCGTCACCTTCCACCCAGATGTCGATGTCGCCGGGGGTGCGTAGTGACGGAGTGGGGTACATCAGTGCGTTGCCCTGACCTTTCAGCAGACATGTACGGAACCCTTCTGTCTTGAAGTTCTTTGTCACCCAAGCGGCAATTTCGTCCACATTCTTGTTTCTCTTCTCCAGTTTCTTGCAGGTACCCATCCACTCCAGCACGTCATCGTCGGTTGGCTTGTTCTTGCCGCGTACCTTCTCTATGCCCTGCCAGTAGATGCCGGCAATGGCTTGCTTCTTGGCAAATTCCCGCAAGTCATGCCAGTTGATGCTGTCAGCAACGTCAGGTATCTGAACATCGTCGTTCAGACAGAACTTTAAGAATTCCAGATACGCGGTCATTTTTTTTATACAGGGAGTTCCTCCCCTTCTACTTCAGCGGATTCTTCTCCGACTTGAACCACGCGATGAAGTTGCCGATACCCTCATGCAAGTTCACTTTTGGCTTGTAGCCAATCTCCGTTTCCAGTTTTGTCGTGTCGGCATTCGTCATGTAGACGTCTCCAAGCTGCATAGGTTTCATGATCTTCTCCGCTTCAGTACCTAATGCCTGTTCAATCTCGCTGATGAAGTCCATCAGTTTGACAGGGTTTGAACATCCGATGTTATAGACACGGAAAGGTACGTTGTTGGGGCACTGCTCGGCTACGGGAGCCTTGTCTAAGCACTGGATGGAACCGAAGGCAATGTCGTCGATGTAGGTGAAGTCGCGGATGAGGTCTCCGTTGTTGAATACGTTGATGGGTTTGCCGTTGCTGATGGCATTGGCAAAGAGCATCGGTGCCATGTCTGGACGTCCCCACGGACCGTAGACAGTGAAGTAGCGCAGTCCCGTTGCCGGTATGCCGTAGAGCTTGCTGTAGCTGTGTGCCATCAGCTCGTTGGCTTTCTTGCTGGCAGCATAGAGGCTGACGGGTGAGTCTACCTTATCTTCCTCGGAGAAGGGAGCCTTGGTGTTCAGTCCGTAGACGGAACTTGATGATGCAAAGAGCAGGTGCTTGACGGGGTTGTTGCGGCATGCCTCCAAGATGTTGAGGAAGCCCGTGAGGTTGCTCGTCAGGTAGGCATAGGGGTTGCTGATGGAGTAGCGCACGCCAGCCTGTGCTGCGAGGTTGATGACCTTGTCGAACTTCTCCTTTGCAAAGAGGTTGTCAATAGCCTCTTTGTCCTCCAGTCCCATCCGGATGAACTGTAGCTTCTGGAACTTGTCACTCTTGTACGGCTTCTTCCACTCGAAGTCGTCGCTGTCCGTTACGATACCCAACTCCGCCAGTCGTCCGTGTTTCAGACGCACGTCGTAATAGTCGTTGATGTTGTCGATGCCGACGACCTCATCGCCGCGCTCAGCCAACAAATAAGAAATCTTTGAGCCGATAAATCCGGCTGCTCCTGTAACTAATATTTTCATGTGAATATTATTTTTTTGAACACGAATTGCACGAATTTTACGAATCTATTTTTTTAGACATATGCAAATGGTCGCTAGCGACCGACGAATACTCCGAATGTTGAAGTGAGTAGCATTTGTTATTCGTTAGATTCGTGAAATTCGTGTTCGATATAATACTGTTTTTTGTGTTCTCTTGGTATGGAATGCGTTGTCAATTGTCAATTGTGTAATCGCGAAGCGCTTGCCAGAGCAAGAATTGTGAATTATGAATTGTCAATTGTCAATTGTCAATTATCCAAACTTCCGTTGTGCTTCCTCGTAGCTATCCATCGAGCCGATGTCGAAGCGGCTTCCCGGCATCTGCCAGGCATGTACCGTCGTCTTGTCCACCAGATAGTGGGCGAGGTTGCCGGGAGCATCGAAGCCGCAACCGTGGTTCATGCAGTCCTTGATGAGTGGCAGGTCGCTTTTCTTATACAGGTAGAAAGGTGGTACTGCCCAGTGGGACACGGGTTCCTGTGGCTTCTCCTGCATCTGTAGGACGCGCCAGTTGTCGTCAACGGCGATGACCCCCGTGCGTTGTAACTTCTTCAGTTCCGGTTCGTGGTGGCACATGATGACCGACGACCCCTTCTGCTTGAAGAAGTCCACGAAGCCTTGGAACGAGAAGTCCAGGATGTTGTCGGCAGCCAGCACCATCATATCGTCATCGACATGGAAGGTGTCTATCGCCAGCAGCAGGTCGCGAACGGCACCCAAGCGCGTTTCGTTGCTCTCCGTACCGTCATCAACGATACGGATAGGCTTCTTGTAGCTCACCTCCTGCTTCCATTCTTCGAAACAGTGTGCAAATTTATGGTTCGTAACGATGATATGTTCGTCGATGTCATCGATGTTGTCGATGTCGTCAAGCATCCTTTCCAGTATCGACTTGCTCCCCACCTTCAGCAGTGGTTTGGGGAAATTCTCCGTCAGCGGATACAACCTCGTTGCATACCCCGCTGCAATAACTATATTCTTCATATTACCTTTCTTTCAAACACGAATTATATTTTTTTCGAACACGAATTTCACGAATTTCACGAATTTAAAAACAATCTAATGATTATTTTTACTACTTTTTTCGAACATGTAACCGCGAAACGCTTTCACCAAGCTAAGCGACTGAAAGGATTTCACGAATTTTTCGAATTATATTACGATACGTTTTGTCTCTAATCCATTGGAACAACCGAAATTTAGTAAGATACCTAATTTAAAACCTGTTGCGTGAAGATAGTTATACACTTGAGCGTGATGGGCATCATCCAAGGATGATACAGCTTTTAGTTCAATGATAATCTTATCATAGCAAACAAAGTCTGCTTTGTAAGATTGCTTTAACTCAATGCCGTCATAAAATATTTTTAAGTCTTTCTCACGCTCATAGGGAATATCCCTCTTCTTGAGTTCTATCTCTAAAGCCTCCTGATATACAGACTCTAAAAAACCATGTCCCAACTTATTGTATACATCATAAGCAGCTCCCATAATTTCATAGCTTTCTTGTCTGTATATTATCATATTTCTAAAACAATATCCGTATTAAATAACTAATAATATTCGTCTTATTCGTGCAATTCTTTCAGTCGCTTAGCTTGGTGAAAGCGCTTCGCGGTTACGTGTTCGTTAAAGCCTCCGTGACTCTCTGCGTACTCTGTATTCAAAATAATTATTCGTATTATTCGTGCAATTCGTGTTCGCAATAACAATATCCGTGTATATCCGAGTAATCCGTGTTCAAATTATTTATTCCGTGTTTGGTATAACTTATTATTTATTTGTGTTCAAGTGTCATACGAATCTCGCCCCGTCATCCGATTTGACGAAGTAGCACTTGAACGTATTCTCATATTCGGGGAACTGCTCCAGGTAGCGTTCTGTCAGCGTCTTCTCTATCTCGTCCTTGTAGGCAGGGTCGATGAGGGCGATGCACGCCCCCTTGAAGCCGGCACCAGAGAAGCGGCCACCCCATACTCCCGGCAGGCCACGCATGATTTCGTAGATGGCAATCAGTTCGGGACTTCCACACTCGTAGTTGTGGATGCTCGACTCACAGCTGTCGAATGACAATTTGCCGAAGAGCTTCAGGTTGCCCGTTTCCCATGCTGTGACACCCTGGCGCACACGGCGGTACTCCGTGTAGAAATGCTCCGCACGGCGTGCAAACCGCGCCGGCATCGCAATCTTCGTCTTGTCGAAGGTAGCCTTCGGAATGTCGCGCAGGAACGTCTTCTTGAACGGTTTCAGCGGTTGGTCCGTATAAGCCAGCATGTTCCATGCCGCCGTCTTGCACTCGTACACGCGCAGGTTGTAGTCGCTGTTCACCAGGTTGCGTGTCAGACCTGAGAAAAAGATGCCAATCTCGAACTCCGGCATGTCTGGATGCTTCTTGATGATGCGGTAGTCATTGGTGTCGCAGTCGAGAAACAGCAGGTTGTCCTTCTTTCCCAATGCGATACAAGCCTGATCCAAGATGCCGTTGCTCAGTCCGATATACTCGCGCTCGGCCTCCGATGCAATCTGTATCACCTCCATCGGGCGCAGCTTGATGCCGTTGGCTTTGGCAAATGCCATCACGTAGGCGATGAGCACAGCGGCACTCGACGACAACCCACCTACGGGTAGGCTACCCTGTAGCACGCCATCAATACCGTTCGTCAGTTCGAAGCGCTTGCGCAACGCATATTTCGCACCGCGTGCATAGTCGCCCCAGTGGAACTCCCTCACCTGTGAAGGTTTGGATATTTCGAAGCTCACCTCGCCGTCAAACGACCGCGAACTCAGGTTCACCATGTTGTCATCACGCACGTTGAACCATAGGTCAACACCCTTGTCAATTGCAAATCCCGTCACCAGTCCATGCTGGTGATCCACGTGTGCCCCCAACGGACATACACGGTACGGGGAGAAGATATGATATTGATATTCCATAATGATAGTTATTCCGCTACAAAGGTAGTTAATTCAATGATTTTATCAAAAGTTTGGCAATCAAAAGTTTGATTAGACCTAATTCCTGATATATATTTGAATACTTTGTTTGAATTTGAATAAATTCACGCCAATAGCGGCTTTCCTTCTACCTTTAACTCTATTTCAGAAAATCTACACCGATGCTCTGACTAACGTTTACCGATGCTCTGACTGGCGTTTACTGATGGTGTGAGTACACGGTTAACGGAGATGATGGTTATGTCAATCCGATGTTACGTCACAATCATCCCTTTTTATCCGATGTTATTGATGCCGTTACCCGATGTTATGTTACTGTTTATCCGATGTTACGTTACTGTTTATCCGATGTTACGCCACAAATTTTGGCTCTAATTGTCAGATTATCAGCAAATTATCTTATTCTGTAAAATCTTATAATGATTATATAATGATATATCAAATATGAGACCAATTCTAAATTTTTCGTTACCTATATTCTTTTCGCAGGTTCAAACGGATTCTTATAGATACCCATCAGCTGTTTGCCAAAATACCAGAAGAAACGCATGTCGTCAATGAAGTAGCGTTTGAAGAGACGTCGCGGCTCCTGCAGAAAGCGGTAGAACCATTCCAATCCCAATGTGCGCCAACATTCCGGAGCCCTTTTCAGCGTTCCCGCTTCAAAGTCAACCGTAGCCCCTAATGCCATCCAAGTTTTCACTTGAGGCATCAGATGTCGGTATTTTACAATCCATTTCTCTTGCTTCGGTGCCCCCAAGGCAACAAGAACGACATTCGCCCCACTGTCATTGATCAACTGGGCAATCTCCTTGCTCTCCTCCTCATCGATGTGGAACGACGGAGCATGTGCTCCCACGATGATGTTGCTGTTCAGCGAACTGTTAATCCTTTCCTTCGCTTTCTCAGCAATCCCCTCCTTACCCCCTAAGATGAACACTTTTGTCTGCTTGTCATCCTTGTGATAGCGACAATACTCATGAAAGAACGTACTACCCGAAATCGTCTCAGGGATAGCATGTTTTCGCAATTTAGAGAAGAAGAATAAGATTCTGCTGTCGCACACCACATAATCCGCCTGCTGATACGCCTTGTAAAACTCCTCATCCTTCTGCAACTTCACCAGATGGTCCACATTCGGCGTAAAGACAATTCCCTCATGCAGTTTCTCCAACAACTCCTGTTGTCTGATACGTTGTATGTCAATGTTCAGCATGAGAAAGTCTTAAACGTCTTATCCAATGAACTCTTCAAGAGATTGAATAAGCGATTCACTCGCTTCAGCCCCGATTTCATGCAATGGAACCAAATCCTTCCTGAGCATCAATTCTTTCAGCTCCTGTTCGTTCATGGCTACATAAACAGACCTCAACTCTTTGAACTTTTCAGCCGTTGCCAGTTGGTGCTCGTTGCGATGTTCTCCCAAGGCAGCGATGCGGGGGAAGATGATAATCGGTTTATGTTTCTGCAAGGCAGACAAAATAGTTCCCATGCCCGCATGAGAAATAATCAAATCAGCCTTTTCAAACAAGTTGTTGAATTCATCCGGAGCCAGGAAGTCAACCGTCTTGATATTCTTTGGCGTAAAACCACACTTATATACCTGGGCAATGATTTCCTCATTGATTTGTGGAGCCACCTCATCTATGATCTTGATGAAACGGTCGAATGGAGCTTGAGTTCCTATAGTAACAAATATCATGACCTTATCCTAATATATTTCCTGCAAATACGATTTTATCCGTAGCCAAGTCCTTCCACTGCGTGTAAACCCTTGTGGCGAATTTTGCTGCTATACGTCCACTCGCAGAAAGATGTTGCACGTTTGCAATACTGTCAATCCAGATAGTCTTTCTTCCAAGGATTTTTCCAGCCAAAAGACACATCAGTCCCGGTGCCGCTCCAGTGGTGATGATGGCATCAGGTTTTTCTTTACTGACAATTCTGAGCAGTTGGAAGAACGACGGGAGCATCTTCCATGCGTCCCATCTACTGTAGTCGCTGATGAGATGAAATTTGTTTCCCTCAACCATTGTTTCGCACTTAGGATGAGTACACAAATACACCATCTCATACTTCTCTTCCATGGGCTTCGCTATGCGAAGTAGTTGTATCCAATGCCCTCCGATAGAAGCAACGGCAAAAACTTTCTTCATTGTTGTTTATTTAGTGTTGTCAATAGGCAGAACAGTCAAGTCACCCATTTTATTTAGAAAATCTTGTGTGTAAAAGTCTTGATATCCGCCCTGTGAAGTCATGGTTATCTCACCAAAATAGATTTTGTCATCACAGACATACATGTCTATTCTTGCAACAGGAAGTCCTTTTCCTAATTTACCTGCTACTTGCATGAGTTCTTCAAAACATTTTGGTTTTGGTAAGTGTTCTGTTGGTTCTACATAGTGACTAGTCCACACAGACCATTCAGGATGGAATTCCCAATCCATGTCATATGTAGCAACATTGGCATGATATTTCTCTCGATTCCAAGTACACCATGTGTACATCGGTTTACCGTCAAATACCCAGATTTTATAATCTACCAACGAGGAAGAATTGCAAGGTTGGGTAGAGAGGTCTAATAACTCTTCTGCTATAATACATGGTTTGATAAAAGCATAATGTGGCTCACCGGAAAGAACGCTCAACTTCTCATGCATACATTTCTCGAAATGCTTTTTTGTTTCTTCAATATTGAGTTTGTTTTTATCTTTACAGATAATGATATCTCCACTACCATTATTACATTTCATGACGAACTGGCTAGGTAGTATATCCCAATCAATCTCCTCAACACTATCCCATTTCCCATAGAGAGTTACTAAATATTCTTCTCCAATTCTTTCCTTCACATATTCCCTCACTGCATATTTATCTGCAAGCATAGGCCATAAAGACGTATCACCATAAAACTTCATCCAATTGATTTTCTCATTAACATCTTTAGGATGCTTGAAGTTCGGCCACTTATGACATTTGTACAAGAATTTCAGCTTGGCTACCCTAATAGGCGTCAATATATGGAGTTTGACTAAGATGCTTACAAAAAAAAGGATAATTTTTTTCATGTTTCAATTAAATATATTTGCCTGCGTAAGGAATCTTTCTAAAAATAATAGTAGTTCCCCATGTTAAAAGGGTCACTACTACCAACACTGGTATTAGTGTCCATAATCCATGCTCAATGGGATTGAATTTCACAACCTTGTAAATTATATTCACCCACAACATGTGAAATACATAAATGCCAAAAGAGTCTTTGGAGAATTTAGCCCCTCCCTTTTTCAAAAATCGACTAAAATCATAAGGCAATTCCTTTATAAAAATAAATATGACGGCAGAGTATAAAATCATCATAGGAGAACTATAATCACTTAACCACTTTAATGACATATACCCTTTCACATACTCCATATAGCCAAATAACATAAATATTGCAACAAATATAATTATAGCACTAACCCAAAGTCTAATCTTGCCCAGACTAATACAACTTAATCGATAGCCAAGTAGCATTAGAAAAACATAATTAGATGCAATCGGGAATTTAATACCAATTTCAATATCTGAATATTGTTGAATTGCAGGTATTATGCTTGTAAAAAAAAGACCAATTCCTATCAGCCAGTCCAAATTTTTCGTTGATAATTGATTTATTCCAGCTTTTAACAAAGGAGTTATTAAATATAGACCGATTAACATATACAAATACCACATGTGTTTCCATGTATGTCCTCCAAGCGTATTGACTAATGCTTGTGGAATCTGGTACAGAGCAAAGTGTTTGTCAGTAAAGTATATTTCCATCCATGCATATGCCGTACCAACTAATGCGAGAATTACGACCATGCGCCATACGTATTTGGTTAGCACCTTGCGATAACTGATTTCGCGTTGTGGCTGTAAAAGCAAAGCACCTGTGATCATCACAAATATGGGTACTGCGAAATGAACCACATGAACGGTGCCATTTACCAGAAATCGATCAACTCCTGTTGCAGACTTATCATATAAATGAACTGCTGCCAATGGAATGTGGTTGATGAGAACGCCCAATGTCGCTATTATACGCAATACGTCAAGATAAACGATTCTCTTCTTCATATTCATTGAATATTTCTTCCCATTTCTTATATATGGTATCGATGTGGAAATCTATGCTCTTTTTTTGAGCATTTATCATCATTGATTTACGCAACGTTTCATCATTAATTACTGCCGACATTTTATTTGCCATTAATTTTGCTGAAAACTCTCCATTTTCTTTAGGGACAATGACACCATTCACACCATCTTCTACAATATCGTGCAAGGCAGAAAAGCTATCATAAATTACTGGTATAACACCAAATGACATACACTCACCTAACACTAAAGGAAATCCTTCAAAATCACTAGAAAGAACTAATATTGAAGCCTGTTCATAAAATGATCGTGGATCTTGATTTCCCACAAGCTTCACATTTTCTAGTTGCAGCTCGTTTATTCTATGAAGGAGAGCTTCTTTCTCCAGACCATCTCCTACAATTGTAAAAGACCAATCAGGGCACTTTTTTTCTATTAAACACCATGTTTCAACTAACCTTGACACGTGCTTCTGAACAGGGTCAAGACGTCCAACATATATCACTTTTTTTTGTTTTTTATTGGGTAGTAATTGGAAATCTCCAGTCTCTATAGTTACTGGATTATACATAACTCGCAATCTTTCGGCCTGATCCAATCTTGTAAATTTAAGGAAATGACTAATATATGATTCTGAAAGAATCATAAACCTCCAACAAAAATGATAATTGAGCCGCATCATTCTGCCCGTTATGAATGTCATAATTTTTAATGCAAGCCACAATCCCATTTTCTTAAATTTATTTGTAGATTTCTGAAAAGAATCTTTTAGCGATGAAATCTTTCCATTATATAAAGGGTCATTATGATAAAATGATATCCACTTTACTTTTAACTCTTTGCATGCCTTTCTTAATGTCGCAGTGGGTGTATATGGTAATCCCCACTGGTTAATAACAAGATTTATATGGCGACTTTCAATGATTTTCTTCACTAAAGCCACATTTTTTTTGTTATCAACCCAGCCATGACCAATATGTATAGGAATATCTTGATATCTACTACGGGGCATATCATCCTTACCTTTATAAAAAGCAAAGATATCAACCGCATGTCCCTCTTGCTTAAACTTTACAGCCAATTTTGCAGAGACCATATTCACTCCTCCAAGCCCCAATGACTGTTGCATAATTAATATATTCACAATTTTAACTTTTTAGAAATCAAGAAATATTATCGTCATTATATCATTTGTAAAACACGTCCGTCATGTGAACTCTTCGATTGTCTTCTGGTGGAAGCTTCATATAATCCCCATAAATATATGAAAGGTAGCGATTATCATCCTCAACTCCATAAAAATCCGTATCCTCAAACTTATACAGTTTCGGTTTTCCATAAAAAGAACTTGGAACAATATCTTTTTTATGATAGATGGTAGGATATACAGAGACGTAATTCCCTTGTTTGGAAAGTATGTGATTTTCAATAAAATTTGGAATCATCGGTTTCTTTAACCAAAAAAAGAAAAACTTTATAGTTGTTCCAATAATATTTTTTATCCACGAAGAATAACTTTTGTTGAAAAATCTATAGGCTTGAATAAGTGATAAGAATTTTATAATGCTATATCTTGACAATATTTTACTATTTCCATCAGAGGGATATAAAGCAAAGACATCTAAGAAAACTCCGGAATTTTCGTTGTCATGAAGTTTAGCTTTCTCTTTGATTATGGTTCGTGTGTCTTCTATCTTAATGTATCCACCAACAGCTCCAGTTTTGTCATATCGTGTCAATACTTTATAATTAGGAGGGAGATCCTTTTTTAAAGCTTTCTCCAACTTGTCATAATATTCCCATCTAACAGCTACATCCATGTCGTCATCCCACGGAATAAATCCTTGATGTCTTGAAGCACCAAGTTGCGTTCCGTAAGCGATATAATAGGGAATATTATTTTTTACACAAACCTCATGAAAAGCTTTTGCTATGTCAAGTAGGATGTTGTGTATTTCTTCAATTGTTTCTATTTTCTTCATTAACTTTTTTAAATAAATAAAATTGTAATCTCATTATTTGAATAAGGTGTTAGAATAAGTTAAAATTCATGTTCTTCATAAACCTTAATTAATTCCTCTGCCATCCCAGCAATATTCTTTATCCTCCCCTTATTCGACTCCCTTTTTTAATAAAAAGATTTTATGTATTCATCCCATTTTCTATAGATGTTTTCTGGTAAAAAATCTTTCAATTTTATACGGCTATTTATGATGAATTGTATTGCTTGTTTTTCATTTAATAGCAACTCTATTGCTTTTTCAGCCATTTCCTTATGGTCTCTAAACGGTGTTATTAAACCATTCTTTCCGTTTTCGATAAGAACGCGACACCCTCCTGGACTACAATCCGTTGCTATTACAGGAATCCCTGCTTGGAAAGCCTCCAAAACTACATTTGGGATTCCTTCAAAATCGGAAGTTAAAAGCATCAAACGAGCATTTTTTATTCTATCAATAATATTGTCGACAGCCCCTTCGAAAATAACGACATTTTCTAGCGCCATCTCTTTTGCCATTTTTTTTACTTTGTCTAAATCTTTTCCATCTCCGTATATTCGTAATTTATATTCTGGTAGTTGGGTGTGAATTCGGTCCATTACTTTTAATAATATATCCTGTCTTTTTTGACAGATACTCATACGCCCCACATAGACAATCTCTTTAGGACGAGACGAATAATCAATAATTTGAGGTAATTCAATATTTGGGTCTATAGGATTGGGAATAACGACAGATTTAGGAGCTAAACGCTTATAATAATCTCGTGCCTTAGGCGTTTGGAAAATCCCCCCATCCGAAAGTGATGCCAAAAAAGTAGTTATCAAATGAATGTTGCTAGGTTCCATATAAGGATCCGAACGTTCACAAAAAATAGTTCGAATCTTCATTCCGATGCTAGCCAATGTAGCATAACTCCCAGCATTTGTTCTCCAGGAGATAATCAAATCTATTTTATATTGTTTTGCTATTTTACGAATTATAAAAGGATATGAAAACCATTGCAATTGGCGCCTATTTGTTTTTGATCTGGAAGGGATAAATATAATGTTTTTATTCAAATACTGATAGCACTCTTTAGTATGCAAAGAGTGTACATATATTTTATATCCTTTTGTGGAAAGTGCATTTGCAGTAAGTGCCAATTGTTTGCTCGCACCACCGTAGCCAATCCCCATAACAATAAACAAGATATTCATAACGTTTTCTTTTTCAGTCTTTATATGGGAAGATGTATCATTTCACCTAATTTGGAATTCCATTCTTGTGGTGTAAACTGCCCAACACCACTGAAGGGAAAGAATGTAATTTCTCCAAAGTATGGTTTACCGCTAATATTATATAAATCTATCCTGACAAAAGGAGCGGCAATTTTCGATGCAAGTTTATCGGCTATAGAGAGCATAAGTTTATAATTCTTAGGTGCATGATGGGTTGTTGGTGCATGATGAGCTGTAGGGCGCAATCCAATAAACGGTTGATGATTCCATTCTCTATCATAAAAGTCTATTGTTTCGTCTGTGGAACGATTTGTTATAATCTGACAATAGATGGCCTTGCCTTCGAAGCAGTAGAACTTATAGTCCTTCAGTTCATTTCCATTTTCTTCCTCCATATACTGCTCTGCAATGATGCGACGAGGAACATCTTTATATGGGTATTCGCGAGTCTGAATAACATACGTGCGTTTTAGTCCATTTGCCAACTTCTTTTTTACTGCAGTTGTATTCAATTTTGATTTGTCCTTGCAGACAATGACTCCACCACTGTCATGAGTACACTTCAGAACAAACTGATTAGGCAGTTTTTCGAAATCAATCTCATCAGCAGAATTATACACCCCTAATGTCGGGATAATATACTCATCACCAATGATTCCTGCTACATAGTCCTTAGCAGCCACTTTGTCCACCATCTGTGTATATTCAGGATGTTTGTCATAAATCTTCAGCCACTGAAGTTTTTCGCAGAAATTCTTCGGATTTTGCCAATCCATCCAATAACCGAAATGCGTTCGATACTTTATACTAAGATACAATTTATCTGGTAATAATTTTGCAATATTACGTGAAATATAATAACGTAATGTTCTCATAAATCTTTTTTATGATTTTTCTGGGTTATTAATTATTTCTTTCTTAATATTATAAACAGATAGTATCATCGAATATAATATAACTGGTACAGGTTGCTTGTAACTGACTGAAAAAAACATTGAGAAAAGTTGCACTATTAAAGTTGATATTAATAAGAATTTGAATTCTTTGCTGATTCTTGCCCGATGTATAATTAGAGTCAAGCTAATAATAAAACCAATGTATAATAAAAATGCTATGATTCCTCCTTCTGCAAGGTGTTTCATGTATTCCACATGCATTGGGTAGTTTCCTTTCGTATAATTTTGAAAATTATCTAGACCTATTCCTGTAACGGGGTTCTCATTCAAGATCTCCCATCCTACTACATAATATACGATTCGTTCACCAGCTATATAATCCCAAAATGTTCCCGTCTGATAACTTGAATATTGCGCTTCAGCATTATCAAAATCATGCTGGAAGCGACCGCCTAATCCAGTATTTTCCATGACATAGTCCATTCCAACATTAGCTACGATTATTAACAATATTATAAGGACAGCATTTTTGAAAGTTATTTTACAACGCATCACGAATGAATAGAAATAACCCGCTAATTGTAGTATAACCATGCCAAACGCATTTCGGGTTTGTGACATTAAAATAAATACAAGAGGATAACTTAGGTGAAGTAGTAATAAAGAAAATGATTTTTTGCTAGCTGAAGCATAATAGATTGCTGCAATTGCCATAATTGCTGCATGCTTACCAAAATTCACCGCATTGAAGCCTTTACCACCAACACTAGCTAATCGGCCTGAGTCCGTGAATCCTGACATTGAAAATGCTAAGATCAGCCAAATCCCTAAGCTGCAGAAAAGGACATATGTCGATTGTTTTAAGTTATTCCTAAATAAAAAGGCGAAAATAGATATTGATGCATAAATTTTGAAACCATGTAAATAATCGGAAATATTAATTACTGGAACATCTTTTATTGTAGCATTTATCAAATGATATAATGTTAATAAAGCCCAGATTTTCATGGGCCAAGAAAACGCGATTCTTTTAAAATCGCGATTTGGATAAAAATAAATAAAAAAAATAGCATAAATTATAGATACAAAACCCGATACCGCATTCCCACTAAGCAATAAAGAGAATAATATATCGGACAAGATTAGTATAGGTATTATAGCCCAATAATTAATCTTTAAAGTTGTTTTAGAAACCATATATTTTATTATAATCGACGATAACCATATTTCAACTTGAGCAACACTAGTTTAATTGCCGCTCCAACCCCAAAATTTCTCCTATATGAAGAAAAACTGCACCAAAATGGAGACATTAATTCTATCACTCCTTCATTTCGTAAGATTTTTGCTGTTTTCCCTGCTTCAATTATCCTTTGGCGCTCAATTTCATAAACTCTATTTCTATGTGATAAGCTTTTGGGGTTATTAACCCAATAATAAAGCCTCTTGTCAATTGCATAAATATTATCTGTCTTAGAACTCGTGTAATGCGAAAAATAAGCATCATTACATACTGGTGTTTCACTAAATCGCGCATGAATATTCGAGACGAAACTCCTACGTATCATCCTACACCATGGAGCATTAGTAGAATGTTTTAGCAGAGTTCGCTTTTGGTAATCGCTTGTATTTGTGAGAAAACTTTGAAAAAAGATATCCCTATCATTATTACTGAAAGCACCACTCTTTGGCATGTAATTGTAAAAGGCATTAAAAAAAATGATATCGTATGTGGAGTCCTTAAATTTATCTAACTCTTTTAGAAACCCATCAGCATAGAAATCATCTGCATCAGCAAACAACAGCCATTTACCATGTGCATTATCTAATCCAACATTTCTAGCGCGACCTGCCCCCTTTGAGTATTCCTTATCTATAAAAATAAGTAATACATCCTTCCGGTTGATAACAGGTTTTTTCCCCTCGTCACTATTGTCATCTACAACAATAATCTCAAGATCCTCTCTTGCGGGTATTGAGGCCAAAAGTCGGTTAAGTAAATCAGGACAATTATGATGAGGGATAATGATACTGTAACTTATATCCATTAAAAAACGAATTTACAAAGGGAGATTACACTTCTCTCCATTTTTATTAATAATACGTGCTGGGTTACCTGCAACTATACAATTATCAGGCACAGACTTCACAACAACTGCTCCAGCACCGACCCTAACATTATTACCTATAGTCACATCACCTATAATTGTTGCATTTGCCCCAAGTTTGACATTATTACCAATAGTCGGAATTTTATCGTTTTCCCCATGTCTTTTATTTCCTACCGTGTTTAGCTGACAACAGGTAAAATTATCACCAATAACTCTTGCATTAAGAATTGTACCATATGGGTGGTTAAGAACAAATGCGCATTTGCCAATCGATTTTGCTAAAATATAAAACATTGGATATGGCCTTAATATACATTTAAGAATAAAACTTTTCCTTTTACCTATACGATAATAAAAAAGATTTCTATATGGTCTCCTCCATACCAAATAATAAGCCAAAGACGATTGTCTTTTCAACCTTCTATTCATCTCTTCCACATCAGAATCAATCAGTTCTTTTATAGATTTTTTAGCTCCAAAATAATACAGAAGATGAATTATAGCACATATCTCTCCAATAAAGAATATATATTTTTTCATTAAGTTAAATTGAATATATTTTGAACAATTCTTTTCTTCGCCATGAAAGTATACACATTAATGTGCATCTTGCAAACTCCAAACTACTTACTATTGGTTTTTGTTACAATTTCTATTATCACCCAAGCCAATAATCTTCGTATCGTTTCTGTATGCTATGGAATCAAGGCTATACCTCAATACTTATTCAATACTTTTGTGGGAATAATTATTGAATAATAGTCATATATATTAAATGATACATAAATGCTAATTATTACAAGAATGCCTAATGTCATTTTCCTATCATCCATTTTAGATATCTGCTATTAAATAAGGGCACCAATAATGTACAAATAGTACATACAATTATAAATAGTGTTATAAAATACATTGCTGGTGGCATACCTTTTACTATAGGCAAATCTTTTGATAAGACAATAATGATTTTTATAAGAATCCAATGAGTTAAGAATATCAACAGAGAATTTCTTCCAAAAAATTCCAGGAGATTATTCTTATTAATTTTCGATGCAAGAAACCAAACTAAAATGGTACCGGACATGCCTCCAACAAAAAAAAGAGGAATCTCGTATGGGTATATTGAAAGAATCATTGTTGCCCTCGGTAGGTGCAAGTCAAAGTATGCCAATACAAGTATATAAATAGCATATACTAATAAAGCAGATATAAAATGTTTGAGCGTAAAATTGATATTTTTTGTTTTCAAATATGCCCCTGCCCATAAAAAAATGACTAAAGCAAAACCATGGTAAATCCAAAAAGGCTCAAAAATATTCTTTGACGATGCAATGCTGGCTAATAGGAGAAGCAATAGTAATATTCCCCCCACCTTTATTGTTGAAGTCACACTGTCTATTATCAGTTTATATGTAATTTTTGCAATAAGCAATGCTACTAAAAACCAGCTGCCTCCTTGAAGAATCCTAAAGACAACCGATCTCAAACATTCCGTAAAATTTGGATTGCCACTTAATAAACATGAAATAAGACTGTTTGAAGGGGAAAACATTAAACTAGGAATTAGTAGTAATAAAAGGTTTTTCTTCAAAAACGTCAGTGTGTCTCCACCAAAACTACTACAATATCCTGTAACGACGAAAAAAGCTGGCATGAAAAAAGGTACATACAACTTCCCTATATTTACATCTTTTGGTATAAAATCGTATTCCTTCATCAAGCCAAGTACGTGATGAAGAATAACGATGATAATTAATATACCCTTAATAACATCTATATAATGTAGTCTCTCTTTCATTTTTTTTATTTAGAGTTTATTTCGATATATACAGGAGAAGGCTTACTCCTTCCCAATATAATTTTTAGAATGTTTTTTATTCGTTTTATTAAACTCTTACGATTACTCCTATACCTATTTTCCATAAGCATGTTATTTTTCCAATGGGTTTCGCTCTTGTATTGGTAATACATAGATTTTAAAGGATGCCTACATTTTGTAAACCAGGGTTTTGCCCCAGTGTAATGTAAAATATACGGATCATAGATAGCTGAAGAAATTTCCTTTTCCAACTTCTTGTTAAACAAACTAAGATTAGCACGGAAAAATTTTTCCTGGACGTTATATTTTATGGGCAATAAAAGTTTGGAATCCTGAAAAACATAATTCAAAGCATCTTGGTCGGGAAATAGTAGAACTTTTGGGTTCTCTTTTACATAATTAATTAGTTTTTTTGAGCATTGATTTTTCCGCCAATAATTCAAATTTACAAGCATAACGCCTGAGTTGAAATAGTCTTTGTCGGATGGAAGACCGAGTCTCTTATAAGATTTCCCTCCATCACTTTGGTTAATTACTGCGGCCAAAGGTCGGTCTTGAATATTAAACAACCAAAGTTCTCTAAGATTATGGCAGACAACAATGTCAGAATCTAAATATAGTATCTTGTCAATATCCTCTGGTAATAATTCCGTCATAAGTAGACGGTAGTATATAGACACAGGAAATGCAGCATTTTTTACTACAAGTGATGCACGTATATTAGATATGTCAATTTTGTGAAAAACTAACGAAGCATTTGAGAAACGGGAAATTTCTTCAAGAATTTCATTTTTCAGATCTTCAGTTACACTATTGTCAATAATAACATGAAAGTTTAATGTTTCTGACTGATTGTTTTTGCAGACAGAATATATCATTACTCCCGTTGGTATGACAAATTTTTTATCTGTACAGGTCAGTATATCCATATAAATAATTATAAATGATTATTGAGGAATTGTTTGGATTGTGTCCTTAGAATCTCCAGACGGTCATGAATTTTTAAATAATCTACTGGGGAGAAATGCGGAGCCTCATTCTTATTAATCATACGCTCAGAAAGCCCTAGAGATTCTAATAGATTAACTAACCTTTCATCTCCACCATCATCTAATTTTATAGTATAAAATGGGACTTCGGCTATAATTGAAAATGCCAATCCGTGAAAAGAATTTGTAACAACGCATTGAGCGTTTTTTACTAATGAGACAAATTCATCTGGGGAACAAGCCATTACATTTTTACAATTCCTAAAACTTTCTCTATGGGCATCTGCAGTGACGACCTTAGCATCTAATTCTCTTGCTATAATATTTGCGATTCGATAAATATTATTATCTGGCCTTGCTTGTCTCACCAAAACATACTTATCCTTTCTTATAGGCTTATACCACTTTTCATAGAGAGAAGGATACAGCAACAATGTGGGATCGATTGTCAAGTATATGTCTGCATACGGGGACAATGTATCATACAATTTTTTCTCCCTAACAGAAATTGCATTAAAATTACTCAAAAATCTTTTGAACTGTTCTAACTCGAGCACATCGAATTCTGCATCTCCCGCACTTGCTGCATAGGTAACAAATCTCGTGGATTTTGGCTTTTTAAGTTCTCCATACCACAGGATGTCATTCCCATTAAATTTAGGACACCATATTTGGTCGCTTCCAAAAATTATGGTATCAAAATTATTAACAAGGTTTTCGACATCAGATTTTGATTTACAAACACTTGAAAGAATAAAGTATTTCTTTTCAAATTCTTTAAATTTATTATATCTTTTGCGAAGAAATGATAGTTTTTGCAATATGTATGCCCCGTAATTGAATGGATTTAGCAATAGTCTTCTTAACCTTATTGAAGGTCGTTTCGTCTCCAGATACGTAGGTCTATAATTAATTATTCTAACCTCATGTCCTGATAACATGAGATGTTGTTGAAGAGCATAGCATTGAAGCATCGCTCCGACATTGTGTGCACAATGAAAAGTCAAAATACCGATTCTCATTTGCCAAGTGAATTACGTCGGATTTTTATTATATTTTTTAACTTTATGTATATTCTCCTAATTAAAGACTTATCATGATATTGATGATGATACACATACTCAAACCCCTTTCGGGCATAGTCCTTTTCAAATTGCATTCTTTTAGGATGAATCTTTGAGGGTTTGTGTAGATTTTTTTGCATCACTTTTTGCAACTCTGCAGGAAAATAATCCATATCAGATTTTATCAAGTTCCATAATATACGCCCTTTGTCGGTATTTATGAGAAGCAATGACACTCCCTTATCGTCTTTATTAAATACAGGATCAGTCTTTTCCCATCTCCAAAAATCGGCAATAGTAATATCCGACGGTCTTTTCGTATTGCAAAAATGGCAGTTGCCACATGAATGGCGGAACATAATATACTGATAGAAAGTTTTAGGAAACCATGTCTTCTCTCTCTTATTCTTAAATTTAAATGTTTCATGATGAGCCGCCCAACCGAACTGCTGCTTGTCACGAAAATTTACCCATACGATTTCGTCACCCTGTTCCTTTTCCAAATAAGCAATAAAGTCTCTCCATACATAAGGACTAGGAACTCCATGACAAATGATATCTACTAAATATAAGTTTTCTCTTAGTCGCCTTCCAACATAGGCATTTAGACCTGATGTTTGGCAGGGTGTGCCACTGAAAAGGACTATTCTTCCTTCTTTTAGGTCTTTTTTTACCTGACGAAAGACATCTGTCAAATCACTTTGTACATATTTGGATCCTTTGAACTCATTACGCTCTTCTTTAGTAGTTGCCCGTTTATGCACAACGCGGAAATGGTCAGTATAGCCAACACCATATACAACTCCGTCATGAGCTAATATCCAATCACTGATAGCAATGAAAGCAGCCCCACTACGAGAGGTTTCTACTTCCTGCAAATTCTTATGACGGGCTCCATAAACGTCTGGTTGTGGGAGGTTGAGAGAAGTGTCATAATGGTCATTAAACTGGCACACTTTCTCGCACAGACCGCAATCTATACACTTCCTTTCGTCAACTTTGGGATATAAAAATCCCAACGCATCAGGTTCCATTGTTATTGCGTCATGTGCGCAGATGCTTGCACAGGCTGTACAGCCGCTACAGTCTTTAGGATTTTGGATATGAATCATAGCAATTTGTTTTTGATTGCTATTACTTGATTATTTATAATAGTGCGTTCTTTCTTATTACATCCAACAAAATAGATAGACGTGAAAGTACACATTAAAGTTGTTATAACACCACAAATAAAAGAAAAGATACTGGTGTCGAAATAAGATTTCATGATAAGTGGTATAATTGATGCACAGACAGTTACGGCAATAATATTAAATAAAACAGAACTTGTGAATTTTCTTACACTTAAATGAATCATAGGTCTCAGCATATATAGTCGGGCAGCAAGACAAAACAGCTCACATACTATTGCCACAACAAGGAAAGATTCTGCTATGCCTCCCAACTTGTATACAACATAGCTTATAGGAAGGTTTAACATTTGTATACCACCAACTACAAGTTGATAGTTTCGAATATTACCCGTTGCCAATTGAGCTGTAATCAGAGTTCTTGAGAGGGTTTGTATAGCAGTAAAAGCAATAGCAAGTTGTACAAACAAAACAGAATGATCGGGAACGGTTTTTAACCAAAGATGCAGGATATAATCTGTATATAAAAATATCGGGAGAGAGAGAAGAAGTATTAAATAAAAAGTTAGTCGTGACCCCCAAAAAATTAAATCCATCATATAATTCCAATTTCCACTGGCATAATTTTGTGTGATTTGAGGTTTTAAAGCAGTCATAAAATTAGCGGTAAACCCTGTAATCGCATGCAAAACTTGATTAGATACAGCACGCGCTGCATTTACAGATGGTCCAAAGAAAAGATTCACAAGAATGTTTCCACCTTGATTGCGCAATATAAACGAAGACGTACCAATGAAGTTCCAACCGCTATAAACGAACATTGACTTTGTCAGTTCTTTATCATAAACAAAATGGAATTTACATTCTGGGAAATTTTTAATACAATATCTACTATAGATATATCTAATGGAGATTTGTAATAAGCAGAGAAGAGCAGCATAATATATTAAAGTATCTATAGGAGAATAAAAAATCATAAAAGCGATAGCAAGTTTAGCCACACCTTCGAAAACACTAATATATGCAAAGGTTTTCATCCTTTCATGTGCGATAATAGCTGCATTGTATGGTACTGTATAAAGATTCCCACAAAATGTAATGATGGATAGTTGGAACACCCAATTGGCAGCTGTAAGACGATTCTCGGGGATTACCATCTTGTTGTTTAGAAACCATATCCCGACCGTTTCGCAAAGAATGACTATAATAAAAATAAGAAACAATTGAATGATGACAGATGTAGAGAAAACTTTTGCCAGTTTTTCTTCATCACCGCGCCCCATTTCAAAATTAAGAAAACGCATGCAAGCACCAGACAAAGAGCCACTAAGGACAGAAAACAATCCAACAAAACCACCAACAACATTATAAATACCAAAATCTTCTACGCCTAACGTCTCTAATACTACACGTGATGTATATAAACTCACTAGCATTAGGAATAACATTCGAACATAAAGAATCGCTGTATTCTTTACAATTCTCTTGCTTTTTACAGAATTGTTAGACATAAAATAAAAATAGTAATATTATTCTACGTTTCTAAATATACTAAATCTAACACTGACTGGGCTAATCGTAATTTATCTTGTTATTTCCAATATGCCTTAAAGAGATGATGGGTTTTACGCTTATTTAATGGAGGTAATTGCATATAATCCCCATATGTAATCCGGAGGATTTCATCATAATTTTGTGGAGCCATCACTTTTAGCCCTTCAAAATCTAAATCTATAACATTATCAAAATATTTTTTTGGAAATGCTGTCCTATATAGATAGGGCGTATCAGCTACAAAATATTCATTACTTGGTTTTGTATTAAGAATATCAATCCAATCTATATAATCTTTTCTATATTTAGAGAAATTCTCCTTGCCATATTTTCTTCTTAGCTTAAAAGACCTATAGTATCTAAGCAAAAAACGATAATTTATGAGATAGTTTATAATATTCCATTCATAAGGCGTGGGCACTGTAGCTCTCATCTTCTTTTTTCGTATGTAAAATTCCTTCAACCACTCCTCTCTGCATTCGAGTTGTGGGGCATTTTCTAAAGGAAAAACATCAATCCATACTCCGAAATCCTTTACTTTCCTAAAAGGGCGGTTCAACACTATCGTTCTGGGATCACATATTCTCGCAAATGGAAAATAATAGTCAGGATTATTATCCATACTTATAACTCTATATTTTCCTTCTTTTTCGATTATTTTTAACAGTTTGTTTAATTCTGTTCGGCTTATACAGATATCAATATCATCATCCCATGGTATGAATCCCTTATGCCGGACAGCACCTATCAATGTTCCAAAGGCGATAAAGTATTTTATGTCGTTTGCTCGGCATATGGTATCTACATAATTTAGCATTTCAATACCTATTTGCTTCAATTCTGATTCTAAAATTCTTTTCATCGTTTTTATTTTTGATAATTCATCAGACGTGTGTTTATCTATAATAGATATTCCGACTTGTTCTTGCTCTATTATATTGTACATCCAGAATTATTCTCTTTGTACTTCTGAGCCAAAACATACCCTTCAAATAATTGTAGATCTTCTTTGGTCGTAATCTTGATGTTTGTCTGGTTGCCCTTAGAAAAGTACATGGGAATGCCAAGGGCTGCCATAAAGAAGGTGGTGTGGGCTTCTTCGATGGTGTCAAATAGATGCTGTTCTTCGACTTTTCTATATAAATCTGTGATATGCTTATACAAAAAGCTGTGTGGAGCGGCTAAGGTCATGAAGGAGTCGCGGTTGACAGCCTTGTCGGCATGGTCGCCATCGTTAGTGCCATAAAGGAGATAGGACTTGCAGGCAGAGATGGCGTTGCCTTTCTCCTTACATACTCTGATATTGTCGCTAATGATTTCTTCACTGACAAAGGGGGCTGCAGACCAATGAATCATGACGACATCATCGGGCTGTGCAATACCTTCCAATCCTTTCACTCCATTCATGATGGAATTTTCGTATTCCTTACCACCCTCCACAATCTTGATAATTTTGGAGATATGGTACTTATCCACTATCTGCTGGAGTTCAGTCTCAAATCCTTTAACACAGACGAGCTCTATACCATCAATTTCAGGATGCTTGGAGTAGGCTTCCAGGGTATATATAATAACTGGCTTGCCTAAGATCTCGACAAACTGCTTAGGGATTCCAGCCCCCACACGTTGGCCAATGCCACCGGCTAAAATTATTGCGTAGTTCATGCTTTCCTATTTTTTAATTTCGGCTTGAATTTGTCGTGCTTTCAATAAGTCATCAACATTATCAACTTCTGTCCATTGGTAATCCTTGATGTCTTTATAGTATAGCTCGAAGTTTTTATCAAATATCATCTGTACTAGCGCATCCTCGAAGAAGAGTTTGTACATACCCTCATTTACCATCTGATTAAGTTGTTCTAACATAAAGCGGGATGACACAGCATCGAGCTTTGTGATGCTGGCATAATTGCCAAAAAACTTTGTGAGATTTTTACTCATTACACAGACCTTGTTGCCTTGAACTTGAATGTTATACTTGTTCCCATCAGTTTGAGTGCTATCCAGCAAAACGTATGGTATATCGGTGTGTGTACAAATAATATCACTCATGAGTTTGTCGCTCATCACAATATCTCCATTGATAATGGTCACGTTTGCTCTTTGCAAATACTTTCTCGCAAACCATAGAGAGCCCATAGAACTTGTCACCTCATAGAATGGGTTGTGGATAAAAGTTACGTTGTCATCTTCGAGTTCTGTTTGAATATGCTTGTACATAAATCCAATGACCACAACTATTTCTGCGTCTTTATCATGCTTCCTGATAGAACGGACAAGACGCTGGAGAACAGTAGTTTTGCCATCCAACTTATATAGGGTTTTCGGATGGCTCAAAGTTAAAGGTTGAAGATTTTTGCCTTGACCGGCAACTAACACGATATATGTCATAATGATTTCTTTTATTCGTTATACAATGGTAATGCCTTCTTGCTGTATTCCTTAGCAAAATGATACCACAGCGGTTTTAAGTAACCAATTTCTTGCCCTTGAGATTCTTTATACATCGTCCAGTGCATATAAAAAAAACCGGAGATGCCAATATAAGCATAAAAGTGACGTTGCTCTTTTAAAGTTGGTGTTCTCCCAAAATAGGTAAAAAGAATCCTGTCAACCTCTTCTTCGGAATGATCACCACCACATACGTAGGTGCCAATATCAAATCCAGGGTCACCAAAACCTGCGTATTCCCAGTCAATGAGATGAATCTCATTGTCGTTAATCAAGAAATTCTCATCACGACAATCCCCATGAGTTAAGCATTTCTTGATACCGTCAGTCTTTGCTAATTCATATAATTGATAGATTCGTTCTTTGATTTCCTTAAATTCAGGGAATTGAACAAAGTTCTCGCCATATTTGTCAGCTGGTGTCATATCACGAATGGATTCCCATTTCTCTTTGATGTCAAACTCCCATCTGACTTTTGGTCGGACTGCATGAAGTTTTCGAAGTTGAATGATGCCTCTAACCATATCATTTACATCATGATAATTGAAAGGGCGACTTTGTACAAAGCGTGAAATTCGCCACCCGTAGCGAACACTCATAGCTACTAATGAGGTGTCAACCCCAGCATCTTCAATCTGCTTTTGCACAATTGATTCACGTCCGCGGTCTATGAGTATTTCCGACCCTAAGCCTGGGTAGCGAAAAACATATTTTCCTCCGTTGAACCTGAAAGATAGCACAGAGTTCGAAAGACCCTTTTGGAGTGGCTGTAATTCTGTTATTTCTGAGGGCTTACAATTAAAGACCTCACAAATACAATGGTTGATGAACTCAATATCCTCAGGATGAAGGACACCGCCTGTTGTTTGAATTGAGTCTGAATTATTCATATATAAAAAACTTTTTTGTTACGCTTGAAATAAGTGGAGTAGTGATAAAAATAGAATGTCAATCTTAGCTTATATGCTTAGTCTCACATTAGTTTCTATTTGAATTAACAATAAGATTATCTCTACGCCTGTCAGGAGTCCCAGAGGTGGTTATTCTATCTGGCTTAACGAAAGTTTTCCGTCTTTTAATTTCTCGTAAATAGACTTGAGGTCAATAACTTTGAAGATGTGGCAGAAGAGGGCATAGGAGAGGATGCCTATGATGCCGCCTCCGAAGAACTGTAGCCACATGTTGGGTACGAGTTGGCAATAAACATGAACAAGTGCACACATGAGGATGACAGAAAGGATGATGTATCGCCAGTCTTTCAGCTGTTTGAGTGCTCCATATCCGTAAAGCCTGCCTGGAAGATAGGCGTTGATGAAAAAGCAGATGACGGTAACTATCATGTCTCCCCAAACGATGGCCTCAACGCTGATGGGAATGGTGATGGCTAATGCTCCTAATGTCAGCGGTGCCTTGGATAGGTCCATCCACATGAACAGGTCTGACCTGCCACTGGCATTGAGTACGCTGATGTTCAGTGCAGAGAGTGGGGTGAACATGCGGGCAACGCAGTAGAGTTGCATCATGACCAGGCAGGGTAGCCATTTCTCCGTCAGGAACACCACGATGAAGGATTTCGACAGTACTGCAAGTAACATCATCAGCGGGAAGGTCAGCATAGCTGTGGAGTAGAGTGCCTTCTTGTATAGTTCCAGCATGCGCTCCTTGTCTTCCTTGATTTCGCTCATGATAGGGAAGGAAACGCTGCCCAGTATGCCGTGGATGATGTTTGAAATCGTTGATGGCGGGTTATTGGATTTTGTATAGAATCCCAGTTCCTTGCTGTTGTAGGTGCGTCCGATGAACAGTGTTGCAATGTTTGTGAAGATAACGGAATAGACGCTGGTCACCAACAGCTTTGAGCCAAACCCGAACAGCGTCCGGAACGACTGGCGGGAGAACTTGACTGACGGCTTCCATCGGGAAAAGACCGGAAAGAGAACCATTCCACAAATGGTGCTCGCCAGTGATTGTCCTACCAACGCCCACACGCCAAGTCCCATGTATGCCATGCTGATACCTGCTATGCCGCCGGCAATGATGCAACTTACGTTGATTTTAGCCAGTGACTTGAAGTCTACCTTGATGGTCAGCTGGGCACGGTGTACGATGTTGAGTGCTGCCAGGAAGATGCATAGGCCTTGAACGCGAGTGAGGGGAGTCAGTATGGGTTCGTGATAGAAGGCTGCAATGAAAGGAGCTGCGACGTAGAGGATGGCTGCAACGACAACCGAGACCAGTAGGTTGACGGTAAAGACCGTTGAGAAATCGTCCTTTGTGCAGTTGTGCTTCTGTATCAGTGCATTTGCCAGTCCCCCGTCAACGAAGGCGTTCGACACGGCGATGACGACAATCAGCATTCCTATCAGTCCGAAATCTGATGGTGATAGCAGGCGTGCCAGCGTGATTCCTATGACGAAAGAGACTCCTTGCAGGAGAAATTTCTCTAACGAGTTCCAAAACAATCCGCGTACTACCTGCTGCTTGATTTCGTCTGCCATTTCCTTTCTGCGGGTGCTCTGTAGTTTCTTTTTTGTTTAGTGAAACAGTATCTGGTTGTCGATGCTGTATAGAATGTCGTCAATGATGTTCTGTGACGGAGAACCTTTTGGCAGTAGCGTTTCTTTGATGAACTTGCTCCGTTGCTCCTTCATCGGATCTATGTCGTTGATAACGTTCTGGATGAACTGCTCGATGTCCTGTTCGTTATGCGCCAGATAGTGGTTGGAGATGCAGTCGAGGCCAAATTCACAATACATCTTTTCAAGCTTCATGTGGTTGAGTGTCCTCATCACGGGCTTGTCCAGATATAGGTATTCCACCGCAAATGAGCCGCTGTCGTGAATCATCGCGTCGCTCTCGAAGAACAGCTCTGTATAGTCGCCTTCGTTCAACGACGTGTTGGGCATTTCTTCCCATCTGCGGTAATAGGCATCGGTCTTCTCCTTTCCCCATTTCTCATACAATTTGTTCTTCAGCAAGGGGTGGGGCTTGAATACAAACTCTGCTTGGCTGGCATACTTCTCTGCCAATCGCAGCATCGTCTCGTCATAGTACAGGAAGCAGGAAGAATAAATGATTTCCGTCACAGGCTCTATCGTATGGTGGGGAGCCCAGATGATGATTTTCTTCTTCTTCTCAGAATGGGTCTTCTTTGGCGGATTCAAGAATGGCTCTATCCCTGGGTACCCAGTACTTACAGCATTGATACCTTTGTTCATGGAATGTTTCTCCGCCATCTTCTTGTGGTAGTCGCTCTCGCTATATCTTCTCCAAACGTAATTGTGGAAAGGATCATTGTAGAAGAGTCTGAACTCTAAGCTGTAGCAGATAAAATACGGCACATAAGCAGTCAGAATGTCGAAGTTGTGAGTGATGTAATACCTGTCGTCAATCAGTCCGCCATAAGGGTTGGTGTAGAAAAGTATGTCGGGCTGCAAGTCGCGAAGGTTGACATAGGTGTCTGTCTTTTCGTCGTAGGCCTTCATGACGCGGCAGCCTATTTCCTGAAGGTAATTGTAGCAATCGTTCATGTTCTCCAGCATGTTCTCACGTCCGTAGTTGACAATGGGGCACACCAGTACGACAGGCTCGAACCTGGGATGCTTCTCCATGAGCCTATATACTTCACGGTATTTCCATTCAGACTTGAACAATGCCAAGAAGACACACTTGATGGTCGGCTTGTCTTTCAGTTTTGTCAACGCCCGTGCTTGTAGCTTTTGGGCGGTCTTCATCCTCTTCCACGTGATGCATAGTTCCTTAGCTCTGCTCAGTAAGTGGCGGAACTGGAAATATGCCCGTTTCATTGCATTCATTGCGTTGAGTCTCCTTGATGCAGTAAGTAAGCGTTGCTGACACGTTGAGTAAGCGTTACCGACACGATGAGTAAGCGTTACCGACACGATGAGTAAGCGTTACTGACACGATGAGTAAGCGTTACTGACACGATGAGTAAGCGTTACTGACACGATGGGTAAGCGTTGCTGACACGATGGGTAAGCGTTACTGACATGTTGGGTAAGCGTTGCTGACGGTGTGGGGAACGTGTGGACGATTCGGGGGATGGTGTTGACGAGGTGGTAAGGTTGTGTTGCCTGTGTGCAGTGGCGTAAGCGTTGAAGAATGGGGGTGAACGAATGAGGGAAAAAGGGTAGTCCTCCAGTCGGTGACGGAGGTGTCGGTGTTGCTCCTTCGCTTAGCGTGAGCATCATAGGCAACTGTGTACTTTCCGCCTCAGAGAACGGGGTGGAGGTGAGGGCACAACAACATCACACATGCGTGAAAGGTGCCTGTGTCTGTTGTAGATATCGTAGTTTTAGGTTATAATTCTATTTCCCTCATCCTGCTTGCGGCTTTCGCTACATTCTCGCAGAATCGTTCAAGTTCCTTTTCTTTTCGGATGCAAAGGTACAAAATAGTTGGGAGTTATCGGTTATGACTAGTGGGTTTTCTTTATTTTTAACATAAATCCTTCTTAGTTGTTCCGTTTTATGCCTATTTTGTTCTATCTTTGCCGACGAATTGGAGTCTGGAGGATGTGGAGAAAGCGAAAAGAAGAGCCGAAAGGGTGGGGGAGTGGAAGGCAGGAGAAGTGTAGTCAAGGAGAAAGTGTGAGCAATGGACAGGCTGAATAGAGAGATTTTGGCGTTGGCGCTGCCGTCGATAGTGAGCAACATCACGGTGCCGCTGTTGGGTCTTGTCGATGTGGCGATAGTAGGACATATCGGTAACGAGACCTATATCGGAGCCATCGCCATCGGTTCCATGCTCTTCAACGTCATCTATTGGGTGTTCGGTTTCCTGCGTATGGGCACCAGTGGGATGACCTCACAGGCCTTGGGCAGGCGCGACTTGCCTGAGGTGATGAGGCTGCTGGTGCGCGCCCTGACGGTAGCCTTAGCGATAGCCCTCGCCTTCATCGTGCTGCAGGTACCGTTGTTACGGGCTGGTTTGTGGCTGATGAACACGCCTGGAGACATCATGCCACTTGTCAAGAATTATTTTCAGATTGTTATCTGGGGCGCACCTGCCATGTTGGGGCTGTATAGTGTCACGGGCTGGTATGTGGGTATGCAGAATACCCGCATGCCGATGATGGTCGCTATCGTGCAGAATATCGCCAATATCATCGTCAGTTTATGCCTCGTTTTCGGCTTCGGCATGAAGATTGAAGGCGTCGCTACGGGCACCTTGGCTGCCCAGTGGACAGGCTTTGTAATGGCGCTGCTGCTATGGTGGGCGAACTATTCAAGATTGTTAAAATATATCAGCATCAAAAATGAGCTGAAATCCATGTGGAAGCAGTCTGCTGACTGGCTCCGCTTCTTCACTGTCAACCGTGACATCTTCCTGCGCACGTTGTGCCTTGTGGCGGTCAACATGTTCTTTACCTCGGCAGGAGCCAGCTTCGGAGCAACGCTGTTGGCGGTGAACACGCTGCTCTTGCAGCTGTTCATGCTCTTCTCCTATGTCATGGACGGCTTCGCCTACGCTGGTGAGGCAATGACGGGCAGGTATCTTGGTGCTGCCAACATACCGGCGTTGCGCCATACGGTGCGCCGTCTGTTTGTCTGGGGCGGTGGTGTCGTTCTCCTTTTTACTGTTGTCTATGCTCTTGGTGGCTCAACCCTGCTCTCGCTGCTGACCAGTGACGCGCGTGTCATCGCGGCATCGGCAGAGTTTCTGCCGTGGGCAGTGGCTGTTCCCATCTTCGGCGTAGCTGCTTTCATCTTCGACGGCGTCTTCATCGGCACGACGATGACGCGCGGCATGCTGGTTTCCTCTGCGTTGGCAACCGTCCTCTTCTTTTCGCTCTACTTCCTGTTGGTAGGTATTTGGGGCAACCATGCACTGTGGCTGGCGTTCTTCGGCTTTTTGGCTGGGCGCGGAGTAGTGCAGTGGTGGCTGTGGGGGAGGAAGAGAACGAGAGGAAGGGAGGACGAGATAAAGGGAGGACGAGAGGAAGGGAAGAAGACGAGAGGAAGGGAAGAAGACGAGAGGAAGGGAGGACGAGATAAAGGGAGAAAGAGAAGAAGGGATAATGAGGAATGGGATAAAAGGGAGGAAGGGGGAAACAAAAATGTCTTTTTGTTTTGTATTTTATTCGCTTATTCGTACCTTTGTCACCATGAAACTATGGGCTATCATCTTTTTCCTGTTGCCTTTGTTGGGAGCGGGTTATGTCAGTTGGCGTATTTGGCAGCTGCTGCCTTTTGCGTCCTGGATAAAAGGATGTGTGGTAGGCATCGTCTGGCTGGGGCTTGCCGTGATGGTCGGCAACTTCATTATCGGGCTCGACCGTCTGCCGCTTCACGTAGCTCAGGGACTCTATGAGTTTGGCAACTCATGGCTGTTTGTCATGCTTTACCTCGTCATCATCTTCCTCCTGCTCGATGTCGGCAGGCTGGTGCGCTTGGTGCCGCGCTCGTTTTTAGTGTCAAGTCCGTGGGGAACGTTGAGCATCTTCCTGCTGATGTCGGCACTCTTCATCTACGGTTATGCCCACTACCTGCACAAAGAGCGGGTAAAGTTAGAGCTCAGAAGCGATAAGCCGATGGCGAAACCCGTGAAGCTGGTGATGATGAGCGACCTGCACCTGGGCTACCACAACCGGCGGGCGGAGTTTGCCAAGTGGGTAGACATGGTCAATCAGGAGCAACCAGACCTCATCCTCATTGCCGGTGACATCATCGACATCAGCGTGCGACCGCTTATAGAGGAGAATTTCGCCGAGGAGTTCCGCCGTCTGCAGGCTCCTGTCTATGCCTGTCTGGGCAATCATGAGTACTATAGTGGTGAGCCGCAGGCGCAGCAGTTTATTCGTGAGGCAGGCATCAACTTGTTGCGCGACACGGCTGTTGTGGTGAAAGACCTCTGCATTATCGGCCGCGACGACCGCACCAACACGTCGCGCAAGGCTATCGGCAAGCTGATGCAGCAGGCAGACAAGAGCAAGTACACCATTCTCCTGGACCACCAGCCCTATCATCTGGAGCAGGCGGAGCGTGCCGGAGTAGACTTTCAGTTCAGTGGACATACCCACTACGGGCAGGTATGGCCTATCAACTGGGTGACCGATGCCATCTACGAGTGTGCCTTCGGTGAGCACCAACAGGGCAAGACACGCTACTATGTCTCTTCGGGTATCGGCATCTGGGGCGGCAAGTTCCGCATGGGCACACGGTCGGAGTACTTGGTGGTGACAATTGATAATTGACAATTGATAATTCACAATTCACAATTCATAATTAATAGCGTATGGGAAACTTTTTTGAAAACATTGTGAAGGCTGCCGGCGAAGACGGCAAGCTGGGCGACATCATCAATGCCGCCACACAGGGAGGCAGCCTCGGCGACATCGTGAATGCTGCTACCGGTAACGGATCGCTTGGCGACATCATCGACTCAGTGAAGAACCTCAAGGGCAAGAAAGAAGACGTTGAGGAAGAAGTACTCGAAGAAGAGGTCGTAGAAGAAGAGACTGAAGAGGAGGTAACGGACGACACCGAGGAGTGTGAAGAGACCGAAGAAGAGGTCGTGGAAGAAACCGAAGAAACTGCTGAAGGTGAGGAAGAAGCTTCATCGAAAGGCGGCTTGGGGGCTATCCTTGGCAACCTTCTTACAGGTGAGAACCTTGGCAAGCTGGCTAAAGGTGTCATCAGCATCATCGGCATGGCTGGCGGTGCGGCAAAGAAGAGTTGACAATTCACAATTCACAATTGATAATTCACAATTCACAATTATGCAGAAATTAGCAGATACCATCACGTTGATGGCAAAGACAGGTCTGTTCTTCGCTAATGCGGACGGACAATATACCGAGAGTGAGAAGAAGTACATCACCGACTTCGTCATGGGCATCGAGCAGGTCGGAGACCTCGATGAGGCACTGAAGGCACAGGTGCTGGACACCGTGAACCATTCCTACACGCTGGATGACATCGTGGCAGAGACCAAGGCGTTGCTCGACGGTTTCAATGGCGACGAACAACAGGCCATCAAGAAGAGCCTGAGCGCTTTTGCCGACGAGGTCATCATGGCTGACGGCAATCGTTGTACGGCAGAACAGGAAAATTATATCAACTGGAAAAGTGCTTTAGCCCTGTAGAGTGATGACCTTAGCCTTTGCGTTGATTGCGTTTTTTGATACCATGATGGAAAGAATACTGGGGTGGGACGAGCAGTTGCTGTTGCTCGTCAACGGTCATCATGCGCCTTTCTGGGACTATTTCATGGTCCTCTACAGCGACCGTTTTGTGTGGGTGCCGCTCTATGTAGCCATCTTCTACCTGCTTCTGCGCGTGATGTCGTGGAAGAAGGCGTTGCTGGGTTTGGCTGTCTGTGGGCTGATTATTCTCTTTTGCGACCAGACCACGTCCCATCTGATCCGTCCCTACGTGATGCGGTTGCGCCCCAGCCAGTTAGACAACCCCCTGTCAGCCTACGTACACATTGTCGACGGCTACCGTGGCGGACGCTTCAGTTTCCCTTCCGCCCACTCAGCCAACACGTGGGGCTTGTCTTTCTATGTGTTCTTCCTCTTCCGCAAGCGCATACTCACCGGCTTCATGTTCTTCTGGGCGGTGCTGACGTGCTACTCACGGATGTATCTTGGCGTACATTATCCTACCGACCTGCTGGTAGGAATGTGCATCGGACTGTTGGGAGCCTCCGTTGCCTACTATTTTTTTCAGCGCTATACCCCCTATCAACGGACAGCGACGGAGATTCCTCCCCGTCACTATCTCGTGCCTGTTGCCGTCGGTCTGCTGACCATTGCCGGCATCCTTATCTATTCAGGAGTTTCTGTGTGCGCGTAGTACCGTCACTCATCACCGTCTTCACGATGGTGATGCCGCGTTGAGGCTTGGCCATCTGCGTGCCGTTGGCGGTGTAGAAGGTAGTCTTCACCGGTTGAACAGCCATGTGGTTGCCGTTGATGCCTGTTGCTACACCTGCTTCCTCAGCCGTCTTCTGGTTGGGATTGCCGCGAGTGGGCAGCAGGTTGTAGTCGAGGGTGGCACCGGCTCCCGTCTCTGCATTCTCCACAAATGCCTTCACCAACGTCTTGTCGTAAGGAATGACACCTGTGGCAGAGCCGTCGCTATAGGGATTGTAGAAAGGTTTCCCGCCATAGCTGGACTTCACTTCCTCGCCGCCGAGCACGTCAGTGATGACGAGGTTATAGTCTTTGTAGTTCTTCTCTGTAGCATAGTTTTTCCATTGGAGCGTCTTCGAGCCGTCTTGAGTGTTCTTGGTGAACTCTGAATTGTTGGGCAGGTTCAAGTCAATGGCAGTCATGTCGCACTTCTCTTCATAGATGTTGGCAAGGTATCCCGGTCCCACCAGGTAGTGGGCTCCCACATTGGTGTAGTCGCAGTTGACGACATGGATCTTGCCCTTGCGCACGCGCGGCGTACGTTCCATGCACCCTTCGTCGAACCAACAGTAGGCAATGGTGGTGTTCAGCTTGTCGATGTCCTCGGTGTGCTCGTCGCCGCTGCCGATGAGCAGTGGGAAGCGGTGGTCATCAGAATTTTTTGGTTTGTTGGCTGGCTTAGGCCATGGGGCTTTGAGGTAGCGGAAGCGGCACCAGGTGATGGTGACGTTGTCGGTACCTGTCTTCATGTCCAAGCATCCATCTACGCCATCGAGGAAGTCGCAGTGGTCGAGCCATACATTCTGACAGGTGACGAGCTGCATGTTGTCAGCTGAGGAGTTGTCGAAGGCACCGGCACACTCCATGGTAATGTTGCGGATGATGAGGTTCTTGCACTCCTTGAAGTAGAAGATGCCGGACGAATCCTGGTCGGCGGTGTGTATGCGGTTGTAGAGCCGCGTGCCGGGTTTGCCGTAGAGTGTCAGGTTCTCAGCCTCACCCACGAAAAACTTCTCCGGCACATAGATGTCGGCATCGAAGTAGATGGTGCGGTTCTTGATGGCTCCGTCTATCTTCTTGAAAGCCGCCTTCATCTCGTCGAGGTTAGTGACATGGTAGACGGTGTTCGTCTCGTCGCCGGTGACACCGTTGCCGAGCGTCGCCCAGCCGATGGGTTTGTTGGCATCGAAGTCGGAGAGCTGGGCATGAACGGGGAGTGTGTTGACACAAAGTGCCAACACACATGACCAAAGGATGGATAACTTTTTCATTTGTAAATCTTTTGAGTTCGTGTAGTTCCGTCGCTCATCTCGTAGCGGATGATGTTCAGACCTTTCTGTGGAGTGGTATACTGGGCACCGTTGATGCCGTAGTAGCTGATACCTACCACGCGTGCTTCGTCGGCAGCAGCAACACCTTGGATGGCTGTGGTCTCTTCACCGTAATGGTCGTTGCCACGGGTGGTGAGCAGGTCTTCGTCGAGGGTTGCACCGGCACCGGTGTTCGGATCTCTCAAGATATTGGCAACCTTTGCTGCGGGATAGACGCGGCACTTATAATTGGAGTCGTAGGTGTAGGGATTGTAGAAGTCGCCCGTATCGCCTGGACCTTTCTCCTGTGCATCGGCTTCGCCGATATTGCCAGTCAGCGTGATATGATATACTTTCTTGTCATCCAAATAGTATTTGTTGTGTCCTCTCATGTCTGTATCTCCCTTGACAACAGTAGGGGTAAAGTCACCGTTTTCTACATACAGTTTTGAATGGTGACCGATGCCGATGCAGTATTGTGCGGGGTCATCCTCTGTACCGTTCTCCCACAGGCAGTTGGCGATGTGAACATGTCCCCAACGGATGCGCGGGCAACGCTGACCGCAGCCGTGATACCACCAACAGTTCACGAACGTAGCATTCAGACCATCGTCGGAACGGCTGTTGCTACTGCCCCACATGGAGCTGCAGCGGTGGTCATCACTCTCGCTGTTGGGCCAAGGTGCAATGAAATAGGAGAATTTACACCATGAAATGGTTAAGTTGTCGGCTCCATCCTTGGCGTCAAGGTTGCCATCCATACCATCCTGCAAGTCGCAATGGTCAATCCAGATGTTCTTGCTTCCTACCAGTGAGATGTTGTCGCAACCACTGATGTCATAGGCTCCCGGACCCTTAATAGTGACATTGCGGATGATACAGTTGTTCCAGCCCTCACAGTAGAAACCAGGGTTGGCATCGGCAACGTCAGTATGTTCGTAATAGTAAAGGTACGACCCAGGCAAACCATAGATAGTCACATTGGCGCACTTGTCATAGCGAAGTTTCTCAGGACACTCAATCTGTCCGCTGATGAAGATGGTCTTGTAAGCTTTTCTTCCCTTGCAACCTTGCAACGCACTTTTCAACTCATCGTAAGTGGTCACGGTGACAGGGTTCTGATTATTACTGCCGGTACAAGTTCCGCCAATAGACGCCCAGCCCACGGGGGCGTTCTCGTCGTAGGGTGATAACTGTGCATGTGCCTGTAAGCTGCTCATCAGCAGGCATGCCATAACGGTACAATAGGTCTTCGTAAAGAGTTTCATATTCAATTTGTTTTAGTTGTTTGTTTTAAGATGAGTTTGTTTATCGCGGACAAAGATAAATAAAATTTGTGAAAGTCAAAACATTTTTTCTATTTTTTTATCCGCTGAACTCTAAATAGGGGACGGCTGGAGGAACGGCAACAAAAAGGGCGGCCTCTCGCGAGAACCGCCCCCAAATGAAAGGAGGAGTGGTACCACCAGGAATCGAACCGGGGACACACGGATTTTCAGTCCGTTGCTCTACCAACTGAGCTATGGCACCATCTTGGTTTTGTTTTGCGGGTGCAAAGGTAGTGATTTAATTCATAACTCACAATTCATAGTCCATAATTCTGTTGCTCCTTAACGTTTTTTAGCAATCAAAGATACTCTTCTCTTCCATTGACGCAGAACTATACATTATGCCCTATGAACTATGCCCTATGCACTATGAACTAACTCAGGTGTTGCCATCCTTGTGCCTGAAGTTGGAACTCGTTGCCGTCGCGTGTCATCATTGCGCAGCCCAGTTCCTCGCGGGTGATGTGTCCGATGAGGCGTACGTCTTCGATGGCTTGTATCTTTTCGTGGTCGCCGATGGGGACGGTGAAAAGCAACTCGTAGTCTTCACCGCCGTTCATGGCAGCCGTGGTGAGGTTCATGTTGAACTCTTCGCAGGTCACAGCCGTCTGGTAGTCGATGGGGATGTTCTTCTCGTAGATGCGGCATCCGCAATGGCTCTGTTTGCAGATATGCATCAGTTCGCTGGAGAGACCGTCGCTGATGTCCATCATGGCTGTGGGGCGTATGTTGGCTTGGCGCAGCCGTTCGATGATGTCGCCTCGTGCCTCCGGTTTCAGCTGTCGGTCCAAGAGGTATTCCTTGCCGGCGAAGTCGGGCTGGAAGTCGAAGGGGGCATCCTGTGCGGTGCCGTTTGCGGTGGCGTTTCCAGTCCCGTTTGCAGTGGCATTGCCACTGCTGACAGAACGGGCGGCAGCCTTTTGCTTGCGATGCTCCTCTAACTGTTGGTAGTAGACAGCCTTCTCGCGTTCCAGCAGTTGCAGTCCCATGTAGGCAGCACCGAGGTCTCCGCTGACGCAGATGAGGTCGGTGTCGCGTGCACCGTTGCGATAGACGATGTCCTCCTTGCGTGCCTCGCCTATGCAGGTGATGCTGATGGCGAGTCCCGTGTATGACGATGTGGTGTCTCCGCCTACGATGTCTACGTTCCATTTGTCGCAGGCACGGCGCAAGCCGTCGTAGAAAGCATCGAGGTCTTCCACGATGAAACGCTTGCTCAGTGCGATGCTCACGATGAGCTGGCGCGGTGTTCCGTTCATGGCGAAGATGTCACTGATGTTGACCATCGCTGCCTTGTAGCCTAACTGTTGCATGGTGATGTAGGTGAGGTCGAAGTGTACGCCCTCCATCAGCATGTCGGTGGTGACGAGCACCTCCTTGTCGGGGTATGACATGACGGCACAATCGTCGCCGACACCATATTTTGTCGATGCGTTCTTGGGTTTGATGCCATTGGTCAGGCGCTCTATGAGGCCGAACTCTCCGAGTTTTGCTATGTCCATTGTCTTTTGTCCTTTCTGTTTATGCGCGGCGTATCATCTCGCGCATGATGGTTGTCATGAGGGGTTGAGCTTTGTTGGCAGCCTCCTGAACCTCTTCGTGGCTGACGGCAACAGGCACATCGAAGCCTCCAAGGTCGGTGATGACGCTGATGCCGAAGGTCTTGATGCCGCAATGGTGGGCGACGATGACCTCCGGAACGGTGCTCATGCCGACGGCATCACCACCCAAGAGGCGGTACATGCGGTATTCGGCAGGCGTCTCGAAGGTCGGTCCCTGTACTCCGGCATAGACTCCATGTTGCACCTTGATGCCTTTTTCGGCGGCTATGTCGTCGGCGAGGGCTATCAGTTGGTGGTCGTAGGTCTCGTGCATGTCGGGGAACCGCGGTCCGGTAGGGTAGTTTTTCCCTCGCAGCGGATGCTCAGGGAAGAGGTTCAGGTGGTCGGTGATAATCATCAGGTCACCAATCTTGAACGCCGGGTTCATACCGCCGGCGGCATTGCTGACGAAGAGTGTCTCGATGCCCAGCTCGTACATGATGCGGATGGGGAAAGTCACCGCTTTCATGTCGTAGCCCTCATAGTAGTGGAAGCGTCCCTGCATGGCGAGGATGTCCTTGCCACCGAGCTTTCCGAAGATGAGCTTTCCAGAATGTCCTTCTACCGTTGACACCGGGAAGTTGGGTATGTCGGTGTATGGTATCTCGTAGGTATCAGTTATTTCTGAAGCTAATTGTCCGAGGCCTGTTCCCAGTATGATGGCTGTCTTTGGGCTTGTGGTCATCCTTTCCTTTAACCAGGATGCTGTTTTTTGAATTCTTTCGTACATAGCTGTTCACTTTATCTTTAAACAATTGCTCTTGGTCGAGCATGAACTTGATTTCTACCGGGAGAACAAAGAGGCTGTCGCGCACCTCCTGGCTGAACCCTTCCAGGGCTTGCAGCTTGGTGGCATCCTTTTCGGTAGTGATGATGATCTTAGGCGACGGCAGCCCGGCAAACGCCTCGTTGATGCGTCGGATGTCCTTCTCCTTGAAGTTGTGGTGGTCGGAGAAGAACATGGGGAATGTCTTCTTGCAGAGCGGTTGCATGTCGATTTCCAGTTGTTCGGGCGATGCGATGCCGGTGAGCAGCATGGCGTTCTTGTCTTCCAGTGCACTGGTGTCCATGCTTTCGTCGCCGAAGAGTTGCTTCATCCTGCCGTATTCGAGCGTCGTGAAGTAGAGATCCTGATAGGGATAGAGGTTCATTGCCTTGGTGAGCACGCGGTAGTCGATGGCTTTCATGTCCTTCGGACACTTCGTGATGATGACGACGTCGGCGCGGTTCTTGCCAGAGAGCGGTTCGCGCAGCCTGCCTGCCGGCAACATCTTGTCGTAGATGATGAGGCGGTGGTAGTCGACGAGCAGGATGTTGATGCCCGGTTTGACGTATCTGTGCTGGAAGGCATCGTCGAGGAGGATGACATCCGTGTCCTTTGTCTCGTCGTTGCCGGTCAGTTCGTCGATGCCGTGACAGCGGTTCTTGTCTACGGCGACGTGTATGTCCGGGTACTTCTGCTTCATCTGATACGGTTCGTCACCGATGTCGCCCACCGTAGAGTTGCTGTCAGCCAAGACGTAGCCGCTGCTCTTCCGCTTGTAGCCGCGGCTGAGCACTGCCACCTTCACCTTGTCTGCCAAGAGGCGCACCAGGTATTCCACATGAGGTGTCTTTCCGGCACCGCCCACGGTGATGTTTCCGACGGCGATGACGGGAATGTCGAAACTGCGGCTTTTCAGCACTCCGAGGTCGAAAAGCTTGTTCCTGAAGCTGACGCCCATTCTGTAGAGCCAGCTGATGGGCAGCAGCCACTTCCGTATTTTGATGAAGTCTCCTTCCATGATTTGTCCTTATCTTATATATATATAATAAGGTATACGTGCCTGGATGGGGTTCTGCTTCTGCATGTTCTTCATGAACATGAACGGCTGGTAGTATTCGCCGAGCGTCAGTTGCAGTTGCTCGTCGAGATAGCTGCCGGCTGAACCCTTGTCAAGCAGCTGTTCCATGAACCCTTTGGGAGCAGGGTAGGACTCGCAGTGGTATTCCGTGAGCTTGGCAAGTTGTGCTGCCTTGGCGACAGCCTCGTTGAGTCCGCCCAGCTGGTCTACCAATTTGATGCGTAAGGCATCCTGCCCCAGCCACACACGTCCTTGTGCTATCTGATCTACCTGGTCGGTGGTCATCTTCCTGCCTTCTGCCACACGCTGGCGGAAGAGCTTGTAGCCGCGGTCTACGTAGGCTTCGATATGGCTCATCTCGTCGGCTGAGATGGGACGGCCGTTCGCTCCGAACGTACTGTATTTGTTGGTTGCGGCGTAGTCGAACTTCAGACCTAACTTCTGCGTAAGCAGTTCGCTGGGGTCTGGGAACATGCCGAAAATACCGATGCTGCCTGTCAGCGTCGTCGGCTCGGCAACAATCCAGTTGGCGGGAGCACTGATGTAGTAGCCTCCCGATGCCGCCATGCCGCCCATGGAGACGACTATCGGCTTCTTCTTCTTCAGTTCCATGATCTGGTGCCACATCTGTTCGGAGGCGTAGGCGCTGCCTCCGCCTGAGTTGATGCGGAAGACGACTGCCTTGACATCGTCGTCGTTCATCAGTTTCTCCAGGTCTTGGCATACTTCCGTACCGACAATCTGATGGCCTTGTGAGCTCATACCGCCCACGGCATTGTCGACGATGCTGCCGAAGGCATAGTATACGGCAATCTGCTCACCCTCCTTCTCCTTGCTCTTGACACGTTTCATGTCGTCGATGGTCAGCTGGTGTATGTCGTCATCTGGTTCCATCTTCAGCATCTTCTTGATTTCCCCCTTCACCTGGTCGGTATAGAGGAGGGCGTCAGCAAGCTTCAGCTTCACCAGTTCCTTGGTGTCTGCAAAGGTGACGAGGCTGTCGGCATAGGCGTTCAGCGTTGCCTCGCTGAGGTGGCGGCTGGCAGCAACGTCCTTAGTGACGTTCTTCCAGATGCCGTTGATGTAGGCTTCGGTCTGTTCGCGGTCGGCATCGCTCATCTTGTCGGCAGTGAATATCTCCACGGCACTCTTGTAGGAGCCCACTTTGGCAACCTGCATCTTCACGCCCACCTTCTCCATCAAGTCCTTGAAGTAGACCTTCTGGGCGCCAATACCGTGCCAGTCGATGATACCCTGCGGGTTCACCCACACCTTGTCGGCAACGGAAGACAGGTAGTAGAGCCCTTGTGTGTAGGCATCGCCGTAGGCTACCACCCACTTGCCGCTCTTCTTGAAGTCTGCCAAAGCCTTCCTGATGGCTTGAAGTGAGGCATAGGAGTCGGGAATAAAGGCTCCTGCTTCGATATAGATACCCTTGATTCTCTCGTTGTCTTTGGCTTTACTGATGGCTGAAAGGATGTCGTCCAGGCCCAGCTGTTGGGTGACGTTGCCTCTGAGCTGGCTCAGCAGGTCTTCCTCAGCCCTTTCTTCCATCGTGCCTGTCATGTTCAGGACGAGCACAGAGTTGTCTCTGACCCCCTTGGTCTGTTCTCCGGAAGCAATCATTCCCACCAGGGAGATGAAGGTGAAGAACCCCATGATCAACATAAACAAAAAGATACCGACGATGGTCGCCAATACCGATTTAAAGAATCCCTTCATAGTTGTTTTGTTTTTATTTTTTGCAAAATTAGTAATAAATGGCAAAACAGACAAGCAAAAGTCGGCAAAAAACATTAATAAAGGTGTTAGCAGGCTGTTTTTTCCGACTTCTTTCCTTATCTTTGCAGCATCTTTTGTTGAATTTAAAGATGATGACAAGATGAAAAAAGAAGTTCTTATGGCGGTCTTCATGACGGCATTCCTGAGCAGTTCTTTTGGAAAGGGCAGGGCAGAGCTCTTTCCCGACGGTTCGCCGATACCGGAATGGTTTTCCGACACGACGAAAGTAGATGTGGAAAGGCTTGGAAAGCAATATGTAGTGACCGACTATGGTGTGGGGCGTGACAGTACGATGGTGCAGACGGAAGCCCTTCAGCGCGTCATCGACCTTGCGGCTTCGCAGGGTGGCGGCGTTGTTGTCATCCCCGAAGGCACCTTCCTCAGCGGTTCGCTCTTCTTCCGTCAGGGCACCCACCTGCACCTGCGGGCAGGCGGCAAGCTGAAAGGGTCGGAACAAATTGCCGACTTCCCCATCATGGAAACGCGCATCGAGGGTGAGACCTGCAAGTATTTTGCGGCATTGGTCAACGCCGACGGGCTGGATGGCTTTACCATTACCGGCAAAGGCACTATCGACGGCAACGGCTTCCGCTATTGGCAGGCGTTCTGGATACGCCGCAAGTGGAATCCTGATTGCACCAACAAGGACGAGCAGCGGCCGCGTCTGACCTATCTCTCCAACTGTCGTAACGTGACGGTGCAGGACGTGCGGCTCGTCAACAGCCCGTTCTGGACAAACCATGTCTACAAGAGTGACCATGTGCGCTACATAGACCTATTTATATATTCTTCAACAGAGGGCTTGAAAGCTCCGAGTACCGACGCCATAGACATTGATGCCTGTCACGACGTGCTGGTGAGGGGCTGCTACATGAACGTGAACGACGACGCGGTGGTGCTGAAAGGGGGCAAGGGTACCTATGCCGACTTGGACAAGAACAACGGTCCGTGCTACAACATCATCGTCGAGAACTGCCGCTACGGAACCGTTCATGGCTGTCTGACCCTTGGCAGTGAGTCGTTGCATGACCGGAATGTCATCCTTCGCAACTGTCATGCCGAGAACACCAATAACGTGTTGTGGCTGAAGATGCGCCCCGACACACCGCAACACTATGAGTTCATCCGTGTGGAGAACATCACCGGGCACTGCCGTTCGTTCCTCTTGGTGCGCCCGTGGACACAGTTCTTCAAGCCGCAGGAACGTCACGACATGCCACGGTCGCAATGTAACGACATCTCGTTCAAGAACATCCGCATGACATGTGACAACTTCTTTAACGTCAACCCGTCGGACAAGTTTGACTTGTGCCGCTTCAGTTTCGAAGACATTGACGTGCAAGACAAGGCAAACGCTTTCGACAAGACGCTGATAGAGCATACTACGGTAAAGAACATGCGGGTGAACGGCGTGAAGGTAAAATAAGAGTGGAAGGCTGGTGAAACACTACAAAAGACTGACAAACGTGTCATATCGGCACTGACAGATTTGTCAGTCTTTTCTTTTGGCACGTTTTTCGCTGACAAGAAGGCAGAAACTTCAAAGTAAATTTAAAAACAATACGATTATGAACATTAAACCATTAGCAGACCGCGTGCTCGTTCTTCCAGCACAGGCAGAAGAGAAAGTCGGAGGTATCATCATTCCGGATACCGCCAAGGAGAAACCATTACACGGAAAGGTTGTTGCTGTAGGCAACGGTACCAAGGACGAAGAGATGGTGCTGAAGGCTGGCGACGAAGTACTCTACGGCAAGTATAGCGGAACGGAACTGGAGTATGAAGGTGAGAAGTACCTCATCATGCGTCAAAGTGATGTACTTGCAGTGATTGGATAATGAAGAATGAAGAATGAAGAATGAAGAATCTGCTTTCGTGATGGCAGGTGATTTGTTTTTCAACCCGATTTCTTCGTCATAGAGAATTAAAAAAAGTAATCAATAAGTTAAATCAATAAATAGAAAAAGGATGGGCATGTTGATTGAATAGAATAGACAAAGTGGATTCTTCATTCTTCATTCTTCATTCTTCATTTTAATTATGGCAAAAGATATTAAATTTAATATGGATGCTCGCGACCTTCTGAAGAAGGGCGTTGACCAGTTGGCAAATGCAGTAAAGGTGACGTTAGGTCCGAAAGGCCGTAACGTAGTGATTGAGAAGAAGTTCGGTGCTCCGCAGATCACCAAGGACGGTGTAACCGTTGCCAAGGAGGTGGAACTGGAGGACAAGTTCGAGAATACGGGTGCACAGCTCGTCAAGAGCGTTGCCTCGAAGACTGGTGACGATGCCGGCGACGGAACCACTACGGCTACCATCCTGGCTCAGGCTATCGTAACCGAGGGCTTGAAGAACGTTACCGCTGGTGCCAACCCCATGGACCTGAAGCGTGGTATCGACAAGGCTGTCAACAAGGTGGTGGACTTCATTAAGGAAAACGCCGAGCAGGTTGACGACAACTACGACAAGATTGAGCAGGTGGCTACCGTCAGTGCCAACAACGACAAGGAGATTGGCAAGCTGCTGGCTGATGCTATGCGTCAGGTAAGCAAGGACGGTGTCATCACTATCGAGGAGAGCAAGAGCCGCGACACCAGCATTGGTGTTGTTGAAGGTATGCAGTTCGACCGCGGTTACCTGTCGGCTTACTTCGTAACAGATGCCGACAAGCTGGAGTGCGTCATGGAGAATCCGTACATCCTGATCTATGACAAGAAGATTTCCAACATCAAGGACTTCCTGCCTATCTTGCAACCGGCAGCTGAGAGCGGACGCCCGCTACTCGTCATTGCCGAGGATGTAGACTCTGAGGCGCTGACCACACTGGTTGTCAACCGTCTGCGCGGCGGCTTGAAGATATGTGCTGTCAAGGCTCCGGGCTTCGGCGACCGTCGTAAGGCTATGCTCGAAGACATCGCCGTGCTGACTGGTGGTACTGTCATCAGCGAAGAGAAGGGTCTTACCCTTGACAAGGCTACGCTGGAGATGCTCGGTACTTGTGACAAGGTTACCGTTTCCAAGGACAACACCACGATTGTCAACGGTGCCGGACAGAAGGAGGCTATTGCTGACCGTGTGGCTCAGATCAAGAACGAGATTGAGAACACCAAGAGCTCTTACGACAAGGAGAAGCTGCAGGAGCGTCTGGCTAAGCTCGCCGGCGGCGTTGCCGTACTCTATGTAGGTGCCAACAGTGAGGTCGAGATGAAGGAGAAGAAAGACCGTGTCGACGATGCTCTCTGTGCTACCCGCGCAGCCATCGAAGAGGGTGTTGTTGCCGGTGGCGGTACGACTTACATCCGCGCACTTGAGGCTCTGAAAGACCTGAAGGGCGAGAATGCCGACGAGCAGACGGGTATCAATATCGTTGAGCGTGCCATCGAGGAGCCGCTGCGCCAGATTGTCATCAACGCCGGCGGCGAGGGTGCCGTTGTCGTACAGAAGGTACGCGAGGGTAAGGGTGACTTCGGTTACAATGCTCGTACCAATGAATATGAGGACATGCGTGCCGCTGGCATCGTAGACCCGGCAAAGGTAGCTCGTGTAGCATTGGAGAATGCTGCTTCGATTGCAGGCATGTTCCTCACCACTGAGTGCCTCATCGTAGACAAACCCGAAAAAGAACCGGCCATGCCGATGGGTGGCGCACCGGGAATGGGCGGAATGATGTAATTGATGAATGCGGATAATGTAACTACAATGTAATACATTTGTAATACAGACATGACAAAACGGGACGAAAAGTTTGCTTTTTGTCCCGTTTTCTTTAAAAAATGCTATATTGTAGAACTTTTATCTCAAAAAATTTGGAGCGTAACACATATATGCTTATCTTTGCAATCTAAAGATAGAGTTTCTAAAACGATAAATGTCGGCATAGCCCGATAAAGATATTTTGATTTGTTTTAGTAGATTAGTTTTTAAGTAGTTTGTTTTTTTGGGAATCGGTTGTCGTGAGACATCCGATTTTTTTTGTGCCTATTAGCAAAAAAATACTCACTCTTGCCTCTTGACTCCTAACTTTTAACTACCTTTGTCGCCATGAAACTGAAGATAAATTGGAAGAAATTCCTGTTGTTTTTCTTTGTCATCGGGGCATTGCTCTATCTGACGAAGTCGTTTTGGATGACCCTGGGCATCATCTTGCTGCTGTTTGTCATCGATTATCTACTTAAAGAATGGGACAACCGTCATGCATAAGTTGAAAGAACTTTTCAGAGAGTGGTGCGGAGAAGATGCCTCCGTAGTGGAACAGCTGCCGGGAGCCGGGAGCAACCGTGTCTATTACAGGATGTCTTCTCCCACGGGAAAGACGGTCATCGGCGTGATAGGAACCAGTACCGACGAGAATCATTCGTTCGTCTACCTTTCGCAGCATTTCCGAAAGAGCCGTCTCTCGGTGCCGGAGGTCTATGCGGTCAGTCCTGATGAGCGTTGCTACCTGCAAGAAGACTTGGGGCAGGTGTCGCTCTTCGATGCCATCCGTGGCGGCCGCGAGGCAGGCGGTCGCTACAACCAGAAAGAGAAGGAACTGCTGAGGCGGGTTATCGGCAAGTTGCCGGAGATACAGATTCATGGTGCCCGTGGATTGGACTGGTCGCAATGTTATCCGCAGCCGGAGTTCGACATGGACAGCGTGATGTTCGACCTGAACTATTTCAAGTATTGTTTCCTGAAGGCTACAGAGCTGGACTTCCATGAGTTGAAGCTGGAAGCCAACTTCCGTCTGCTTGCCAAAGACTTGTTGTCTGAGCAGGGTGACACGTTCCTCTATCGCGATTTCCAAGCCCGTAACGTCATGCTCGACGGTGACGGAGAGCCATACTTCATCGATTTCCAAGGAGGTCGTAAGGGTCCTATCTATTATGACTTGGCATCTTTCCTCTGGCAAGCCTCTGCAAAGTATTCCCATTCGTTGCGCCGGGAACTGATCAAGACCTATTATGATGCCTTGAGGAACTACATGGAGGTGCCGTCTGTGCGCCATTTTGTCAACCGGCTGAGTCTTTTCGTCCTCTTCCGCACGTTGCAGGTGCTTGGAGCATACGGTTTCCGTGGGTATTTCGAGCGCAAGCAGCATTTCATCGACAGCATACCGCCAGCCATCCAGAACCTGCGGGAGCTGCTGGCTCTCGACCTTCATCCGTCGACACCCAACCATCAGCCCGTTTTCCCTTATCCCTACCTGATGGACGTGTTGCAACGGCTCACCGAGTTGCCTCAGTTTGCCCCTGTAGCGGAAGGCGTTGCCCATCGTTCCGACGGCTTCAAGACAACCGACAGCAACCCTTACCCGGCTCATCCGAAGGACGGTCCGGCAACGTTCTCGAAGTATGACGGCAAGGGACCGTTGGTGGTGCGCGTCTTCAGCTTCTCCTATCGCAAGGGAATACCTGAAGACGAGAGCGGCAACGGCGGCGGCTATGTCTTCGACTGCCGTTCTACCCATAATCCCGGACGTTACGAGCCCTACAAGCAGATTACCGGTTTGGACGAGCCCGTCATCCGCTTCTTGGAGGACGACGGTGAGATTCTTACCTTTTTAGATAGTGTGTATCAGCTTGCCGACCACCACGTTGAGCGCTACATGCAGCGCGGTTTCGCCTCGCTGATGTTCTCTTTCGGATGTACCGGCGGCCAGCATCGTTCGGTATACAGTGCGCAACACTTGGCTGAGCACATACACGAGAAGTATGGTGTTGAGGTGCGCATCTGCCATCGTGAGCAAGGGATTACTCAGGTGTTGGAAAAGACCCATATATAAGTTTAAGTTATTTGATGTCAGATTATTAACTTTAATGACGTAGAATGATGATGAAGAAAGTTTTTTTATTGTTGTTCGTTTTGCTGCCTTCCATGCTTGAGGCGCAAACCCTGAAACCAGAAGGTACATCGGCAGAGGATGTGCTGCCTAAAGGATGGATGAGTAGCCATGCCTACGGCGACCTGAACAATGACGGTATCAAGGACATGGTGCTGATAGCGCTTCCGCCTCGCCGGAACATGGATCCCAAACTTGCCGTCTATTGGGGGAAAGGCGGCAACCGCTATGTCCGTTGGCGCGTGTACGATGCTTTGTCGGCTATCGACAACGATAACGAGACGATAGACTATATGCTATCCGTCAACGCCAAGGGTGTGCTGCGTCTGGACCAAAGCATCTTCTTCAGCAGCGGCAGCTGGAACAACTACAACGACACCTATATGTTCCGGTTCCAGCAGGGCGACTTCTTCCTCATCGGCGAGGAGCATGAGACGATGGCGAGAAATACGGGCATTGCCGAGAAGGTGAGCACCAACTATCTCACCCGTAAGCAGCAGACGCGGAAGTATAGTGTGATGAAAGACGTAGAATACACCCCGACCGAGAGCTGGAAACAGTTGCCAAAGAAACCGCTCCAGTCTCTCTCAAAGTGGCATAATTAGTTCTTGGGGCTGTCCCTATCTCCCCAGGAGGCGGCGAAGCCATTTGATGTTGTCTATCCACTGTACGATGGGACCGATGACAGGCAATGCTCTGGCTCCAGCCCACCGTATGCGGTTCACTTCGTCGGGCAGCATGTGTGAGATGGCGGCATTCAGTTCGATGCCTGCCATAGATTTCGCGTGTTCCTTTGCCGCACTTTTGGCTGCTGTCTTCTTCATCGTCACCGTAGCCTCATCCACGGTCTCTCCGCTTTGCGTGACCACCATCTTCTGGTATTTCGTAAACAAGGATGTGTACTCCTGATACAAAGGACTTTGCATGAAAGCCGTTGCGAAAGCAGCTTGGTCGGCATAGCCTGCTGCCATTTGTCCTACCCGCTCGAAGAACTGGTCTACATCGCGTTGTGCAGCCTCGTCCAGTCGGAACTGTAGGTCTATGGCGTCGCGGTAAGGCTTGATCCATTCTTTTCTGTCCATTTTTTTCGCTCTGTTTTCAATAGTTGTTGCTGCAAAGGTAATGAAAAACTCCTAACTTCTACCCCCCTTGCCCTACTTTTTTGTCGCTTTGCTTGCAAAGAACTCCTAACTTTTAATTACCTTTGCACACATGAAGCAAGCTATGATTTTTGCAGCAGGGCTGGGGACGCGTCTCAAACCGCTTACCGACACGATGCCGAAAGCACTCGTCAGGGTAGGGGGCGAACCGCTGCTGTGGCACGTCGTCCAACGGCTGAAGGCAGCCGGATATGCCCACATCGTGGTGAACGTGCACCATTTCGCCCAGCAGATTGTCGACTACCTGCGCGAACAGAACAACTTCGGAATAGACATCCGCATCTCTGACGAGTCGGAACAGTTGTTGGAGACGGGCGGCGGCATCAAAAAAGCTATCCCCCTGTTCGACGACGATGAGGAGCCTGTGCTCATCCATAACGTCGACATCCTGGACAATGTGGACTACGACTGGTTCCACCGCCAGCACCGTAGCGACGAAGATGCCGTCCTGCTGGTCAGCCGGCGTAAGACCCGTCGCTACCTGCTCTTCGACAGTGCGATGCGGCTGATGGGCTGGACAAACATTGAGACCGGCGAGGTGAAGAGCCCGTATCCGTGGCTGCGTGATGCTGCTGTGACCATAGACGACAGCTTCAGCGCCCATGTCGTCGAGCAGCGCCCGTCTTTCTCCACCTCTTCTGTGGGAAGAGAACGCGAGGGTGCCCTCTATGCCTTTGCCTTCTCCGGCATCCATTCCTTCTCGCCCCGGCTGTTCCCCCTGATGGGCAGGTTCCCCGACCGCTTCCCCATCATGGACTTCTACCTCTCCGTCTGCCATCGCGCCCGTGTGGTGGGACTTGTCAAGCCAGACTTGAAGATGCTCGACGTCGGCAAGCTCGACTCGCTGGAAGAGGCAGAACGCTTCTTGGCATGTACGATTTAACAATGGCCGCTCAGTCAATCACAAGAAAATGGTAGAGAAGGAAAAAATATATCAATAGAATAAATAGGAAAATAAATTATAAATTGTAAATAACAAAGATGCAAAAGATTATTATTTTGGACTTCGGTTCACAGACCACTCAGCTGATAGGACGGCGGGTGCGTGAGTTGGATACGTTCTGCGAAATCCTGCCCTACAACAAGTTCCCTGTCGGCGACGAGTCCGTCATCGGCGTCATCCTCAGCGGGTCGCCCTATAGTGTCCACGACCCTGAAGCCTTCAAGGTAGACCTGAGCCAGTTTGTGGGCAAGGTGCCCGTTTTGGGCATCTGCTACGGTGCCCAGTTCATCTCGTATGCCAACGGCGGAAAAGTAGAGAAGACGAATACCCGCGAGTATGGTCGTGCGCATCTGCAAACTGTTGATACTCAGAGTGCTCTCTTTAAAGGGTTTGAGCAAAACTCTCAGGTGTGGATGAGCCACGGAGATTCCATTACCGCCATTCCCGAAGGCTATGCGTGTATAGCCTCTACTGCCGACGTGAAGTATGCCGCCTACAGCCGCACCGACGGCGCAGCCCCCGTCTATGCCGTCCAGTTCCATCCAGAGGTGTTCCACACGGTTCAGGGTTCGCTCCTGCTGAAGAACTTCGTGGTAGACATCTGCGGTTCGCGCCAAGACTGGAGCGCAGCCTCCTTCGTCGACACCACTGTGGCAGAACTGAAGCAGCAGATAGGCAGCGACCGCGTCATCCTCGGTCTCTCCGGCGGAGTAGACTCCAGCGTTGCTGCCGTGCTACTGAACAAGGCTATCGGCAACCAGCTCACCTGCATCTTCGTTGATCACGGCATGTTGCGCAAGGATGAGTTCCGTCAGGTCATGGAAGACTATCAGGTCTTGGGACTCAACGTCATCGGCGTCGATGCCAGCCAGAAGTTCTTTGCCGACCTTGCAGGCGTTACCGACCCGGAGCAGAAGCGCAAGATTATAGGACGCGACTTTGTCGAAGTCTTCAATGCCGAGGCGAAGAAGATTACCGATGCCCGCTGGCTGGCACAGGGTACCATCTATCCCGACCGCATCGAGTCGCTCAACATCACGGGAAAGGTCATCAAGAGCCACCACAACGTGGGCGGACTGCCCAAGGAGATGAACCTCCAGTTGTGCGAACCCCTGAAGTGGCTCTTCAAGGACGAAGTGCGCCGCGTAGGTCGTCAGATGGGTATGCCCGAACACCTCATCACGCGCCATCCCTTCCCCGGTCCGGGACTGGCAGTCCGCATCCTTGGCGACATCACCCCCGAAAAAGTGCGCATCCTCCAGGATGCCGACGATATCTACATCCGCGGCCTTCGCGAATACAAGGTGAAGCTCTCCGGCGAGGAAGCCCGCCGCGTCCTTGCCGCAGGCGTGCCCGCCAAGATGCAGGATGGCGAGGTCGAAGTATCCCTCTACGACCAGATATGGCAGGCAGGTGCCGTGCTGCTCTCCACCGTCCGCAGCGTAGGCGTCATGGGTGACGAGCGCACCTACGAGCATCCCGTAGCCCTACGTGCCGTCACCTCTACCGATGCGATGACCGCCGACTGGGCACACCTGCCCTACGACTTCATGGCGAAGGTCTCCAACGAGATCATCAACAAGGTGCGTGGTGTCAACCGCGTCTGCTACGACATCTCTTCAAAGCCGCCCTCGACCATCGAGTGGGAGTAGGCAAGACATTTCTTGGTTACAAGAAGTTCCTTTCTGGTGGCAACAAACCAACAAAACCTGATGAGGAGTGAGCTAACCCACAGGATGGAAACATGCAAAAGGGGAGGCGAAAGCGTATGAATCATGGGACAAAGGTATTGTGGTGATGGGACAAAGCCATAGGAATGGAAGGGCAAAAGCATGGAGATGAAAGAAAAAACCTGCAGGTTTTCATTTGAAAACTTGCAGGTTTTTATATGTAAACCTGTAGGTTCTCATTTGAAAACCTACAGGTTAACGATATGCTTCTGATATATTATTCAAGTTTCGCATTCGCTCCGCTTCCGAAAGTTGAGTATATTTTACTGACTTCATACTATTCTATATGTTTAGAATACCATTTGCAATGGTACAAAAAATAATCGGAGATTCCAAATTTCCAAAGGACAAATTTTTTCCTTTTTTTATTAGCATATTTTCAAAAATATATGTATCTTTGCCACAAATATAGTGTCACGAGTAGAGAAGAGCGACACAAGCTGACATATATGATTACTTATATAGCATATTATTTAATCAACTAAAAACCTATAGAACTATGCTAATCAAATGTAATGAATGTGGACGGGAAATCAGCGACAAGGCTGAGATATGTCCCCACTGCGGTACGCCGAACGTTGTGAAGGGTGAACCGTTGAACGAACAGACACAGGTGAACAACCAGCAACCGCAACCGCAGTACCAGCAACCGCAGCAGCAGTACCAGCAGCCGCAACAGCAGTACCAGCAACCGCAACAGCCCTACTATCCGCCACCTCAGCAGGGCGGTTCCAACAACGGGCTGCTCTATGCCATCATCGGACTCCTGGCAGTAGGACTGATCGGCTTGGGAGCATACGTCTTCCTCAGCCAGCAGAAGGATGAGCCAGCCCAGGATGCCGGCAAGGAGGTGACGAAGGTGGAGACGAAGGCTGAGGAGAAAGCCGAGGAGAAAGCACCGGAGGTGGAGAAGGTCATCGTGGCTGAACCGGCACGCAAACCCGTCAACAATCCGCAGGGACACTTCGCACTGGACGGCAGCATCTCGAAGTATGGCTGCCACATCGACCTCGACTTGAATGGCACGGAGGCAACGGGTTCCTACTACTACACGTCGCAGGGCAGGAACAACCGGCTGTACCTGACGGGTGAGGTTCACGGAAAGCATGTGGAGCTGTATGAATATAACGATGACGGCGAACAGACGGGATATTTCAACGGTACCTTCGACGGCATCACCTACGAGGGTACGTTCATCAACTACAAGAGTCAGGTAATGTCCTTTAAGTTCCTGGCGAAGTAATGCCGCATAGTGGCTGTCCGAAGCCTCCGGAAACCCCGGAATCTCCGGCTCCCCCAAACAAGAACAGCCCCTCCCGCACGGGAGAGGCTGTTTCGTTTTGGGGGTGGGGCTTCTACTTCTTCTTCAGAATCTCCTTGATGTCAGCAAGCAGTTCCTCGGTGGTAGGACCAGCGGGAGCCTCCGGAGCCGGTTCTTCCTTCTTCTTGAACTTGTTGATGGCCTTGATGACGCAGAAGATGGAAAGGGCGATGATGAGGAAGTCGAGGATGTTCTGGCAGAACATACCGTACTTGATTTCTGCTTCGCCCACCTTGGCAGAGAGTGTCGTGAAGTCGACACCGCCGGTGGCCACGCCCACTACAGGCATGATGATGTCGTCGACGAGTGAACTGACGATTTTGCCGAACGCACCGCCGATGATGACACCGACAGCCATGTCCATCACGTTGCCTTGAGAGGCAAACTCTTTAAACTCTTTGATAAATCCCATAGTCTTACTTGTTTTTAAAAGTGAATATAATAATGTTATAATTGTAATCTCCGTTTTGCAATTTTGTGCCTGTATTGCTTTTGCGTCCCCTTGCAGCCCATTTGCCGGCACCTTTTTTGCATTTTAAGACGTAATTCTGATGCAAATATAGAAAAATTTCCGTAACTTTGTGCCCGAAAACAAGAAAAAGTGTAAAAAGATTGATGTTTTTAATCATCAGACTATACAAACAATAGGTAATATCAACCATTTAAAGTAAAAAGTAAAAAAATGACAAAAGTTGCAATTAACGGTTTTGGCCGTATCGGTCGCCTCGCATTCCGTCAGATGTTCGAGGCTGAAGGTTATGAAGTAGTTGCCATCAACGACCTGACAAGTCCGAAGATGTTGGCACACCTGCTGAAGTATGACACCTGCCAGGGTGGTTTCGCAGGCAAGTTCGGTGAGGGCAAGCACACGGTAGATTGCACCGACAACTCTATCATCGTTGACGGTAAGGAAATCACCATCTACGCTGTTCCTAACGCTGCCGAGCTGCCTTGGGGCAAGCTTGATGTAGACGTCGTTCTGGAGTGCACCGGTTTCTACACCTCAAAGGAGAAGGCTTCTGCCCACATCCAGGCTGGTGCCAAGAAGGTTGTCATCTCTGCTCCTGCCGGCAACGACCTGCCCACTATCGTTTACAACGTCAACCACAAGACGCTGACTCCGGCTGACACCATTATCTCAGCTGCATCTTGCACCACCAACTGCCTGGCTCCTATGACTAAGGCACTGAACGACTATGCTCCCATCCAGAGCGGTATCATGACAACTGTTCACGCCTACACCGGCGACCAGATGATTCTCGACGGTCCTCAGCGCAAGGGTGATGTTCAGCGTGCACGTGCCGGTGCCCAGAACATCGTTCCTAACTCTACGGGTGCTGCCAAGGCTATCGGTCTCGTTATCCCTGAGCTGAACGGCAAGCTCATCGGTGCTGCACAGCGCGTTCCCACTCCTACAGGTTCAACCACCATCCTGCACGCCGTTGTCAAGGGCGAGGTTACCGTTGAGGGTATCAACGCTGCCATGAAGGCTGCACAGAACGAGTCCTTCGGCTACACGGAGGAGAAGCTGGTTTCTTCTGACATCATCGGTATGAAGTTCGGTTCGCTCTTCGATGCCAACCAGACGATGGTTTCTAAGATGGAAGATGGCAACTCTCTCGTACAGGTTGTTGCTTGGTACGACAATGAGAACTCTTACACTTCTCAGATGGTTCGCACCATCAAGTATTTGGCAGAATTGAAATAAGCAGCGAGAGCAAAATGCAAGCTTGCTTGCAATTTGCCGAGTCGCGTTTTCAATCGACGAAGTCAATTGAAATAATACATTTCATTCATACATGATGAAAGCCGTCCGACACTGCGTCGGGCGGCTTTCTGTCTTGTGCCGCCATGCAGACAAATACAATCTTTTTGTCTTTTTCTTTGTCGGAATGCGAAAAAATGTATATCTTTGTGGCAAATTCAGTCATTAATCATCAACTTTAAAACCTAAATCGCTAATGAAACCTATCAGACCACTTACAAAAACACTGGCGGCGATAGCTGTCATGTTTGCATGTTCGCTTCCTGCGAACGCTCAGTTCGGCAACATTCTGAACAAAGCAAAGGACAAGGTAGTAAGCAATGCCAAGCATTCGGTAAAGCAAGCCGCTGAAAAGGCTGTTGACAAGGCAACGCAAAAGGCTAAGCAGAAGGCTTACAAGACTATCACCAAGAAAATACTCGGACTAAAGCAGATGCCCGAACTGCCTTGGACGATGGCAGAGACCACGTTTGTTGACCTTAATCGCGGTGAGCGTCAGGGAATGAACAATGCCTACACATGGCTGTTGAACTGTGGTGACATAAGCAACCAGGAGATGGCTACCCTGCGTGATCAGATGAAGGCACGTTATTCTGCCAACAGTAAGATTCTCTTGGCAGACGAAACGGGTGGTTTGTCATCTGCCATCGGTGAAGCTGGCTACGAGATCATTAAAGAAGTGAAGGCTGAGCAGGCTCGCTTCTGGGCGTTCTATGGTGCTATTAAGCACAGCATGAACATTCATGCTTACGGCATTAAGCCAAAGAACGACCATCAGACATCGGTTTCTTTAAAAAATTCCGGACTCGTTTGCGATAGAACTGGCGGCGGTTTTGGAATTATTCTCGGAGTGAAAAATGATAAAGGCCGTTTCCTTGACCTGAATGGAAATGGTACTTACCTTGAAGATAATGATTTGGAAACTGCAAAATATTGTGCACGCAGAATGCTGAACTATGGTTTCTTGCTGGAAGGGGTAGATGGAACACAAGACAATATGTCATCGCTCCAGAATATCATCGACAACAAGGTGTTCGGTGAGTCTGGCTACGATACCGACTGGGCTTTTGAAACGAATCGTGCAGCAATGTATGCCAAACTTTTGGCTGAAGCATGTGCAAGCAATGATCCCAGCAATATAGAGCGTCAGCCCATGCCGAAAGCAGGTGCCATGAATGGTTCACTCAAGGCTGCAGCCCTCAAACTGGCAAAGGCTGAAGATAGTTCGGTGATTAATGTTGTCATCACCTCAAAATCCTGGAATGTAGTGCGTAATGCTTTAGGCATTCCTACTCACCGTACTGTGACGGGTTATTGGATTCGCAATTCGAAGCACGGCAAGCAAGCTGTCAGCCGTTCATGGTGTCAGGATCACATTGGTGGTGGTAGATACAGTGCGTTGCGTAATTATGGCGTAGGAACATCAAGCCCAATATTCCTCAAGTAAGCTGTTGAATAAACTCATTACCATACTCGGACCTACCGCCAGCGGTAAGACATCGCTGGCGGTAGCTCTTGCTGGAGAATTCATCCGCAAGGGTCAACCGGCGGAGATCCTCTCCGCCGACTCGCGGCAGGTCTATCGGGGAATGGACATTGGGACGGGTAAGGATTTGGAGGAGTATACCCTTCAATACTCAACCATCCCTTACCACCTGATTGACATTTGCGAACCGGGAACGAAGTATAACCTCTTCCAGTACCAGCAGGACTTCCTCACGGCCTATGAGGATATAACGGGTAGGGGAGCGCAACCCATCCTCTGCGGTGGAACAGGGCTCTACATCGAGTCGGTGCTGAAAGGATACACCCTCTCCCCCGTACCCCAAAATCCGGAACTCCGTGAGCAGTTGGCAGACAAGTCGTTGGACGAGCTGACCACGATGTTGCGTGAACTGAAGCAGAAGAACGGGTCGGTGATGCACAACAAGACGGATGTCGATTCCGTACAGCGTGCCATCCGAGCTATCGAGATCGAGACCCATAACCTGCATACTCCCATGCCGGAGCGTCCCTTTCCCAAGATACCCTATATAATAATAGGTGTAAACATCGACCGGGAGGAACGAAGGCAGAAGATTACAAAACGTCTGAAGCAACGTCTTGAAGAAGGCATGGTCGACGAGATACGCGGACTTCTCGACCGTGGCATCCCTGCCGAGGACCTGATTTATTACGGGTTGGAGTACAAATACGTCACGGAGTATGTCATCGGACGGCTCTCCTACGACGAGATGTTCCGTCAGTTGGAGATAGCCATCCATCAGTTTGCCAAGCGCCAGATGACGTGGTTCCGGGGAATGGAGCGCCGAGGGTTCACCATCCATTGGATAGATGCCCTCCTGCCGATGGAAGAGAAGGTGAAGGCTATCATGAACTATGAACTATGAACTGTGAACTATGAACTATGAACTAAATAAGTGGGGCATCCTCTATTGCCCGAAAGGTGGCATCATCAGCACACCGCACAAGCGTTGGGAGCGTATAGAGGCAGCTTTGCGCGACCAGCATGTAGACTTCGACAAGATTCAGAGCGAGAGTGTCGGAAGTGTGGAGCGTCTCATCAAGATGATGATCAACAACGGCTATAAGACCATTGTCATCGTCGGTGGCGACTCTGCGCTGAACGATGCCGTCAACTGCCTGATGCAGGTAGAGCAGAAGGTGCGCGACGAAATCGTTCTGGGCGTCATCCCCAACGGTATGATGAACGACTTTGCCCACTTCTGGGGCTTCGATGAAGGCGAGATAGAGCAGACCATAGCCTGGCTGAAGCAGCGTCGGGTGCGCAAGATAGACCTCGGCTGCATCCGTTACCAGAACAAGAAGGGTGAACGTTGCCACCGCTACTTCCTCAACTGTGTCAATGTGGGGCTCATCGCAGCCATCATGAACCTGCGGCGGCAGACCCGCCACTTCTTCGGTTCCAGAACGCTGTCGTTCTTCTTCTCGTTCATCCTGCTCATCTTCCAGCGCATGGAGTATGCCATGCACATCAAGATCAACACCGACGAAATCAAGCGCAAGGTGATGACCGTCTGCATCGGCAACGCTTCGGGCTACGGACAGACACCCAATGCCGTTCCCTACAACGGTTTGCTCGATGTGTCGGTGGTCTACCATCCAGAGATGACGCAGCTCTTCGAGGGTATCTACCTCTTCCTGAAAGGCAAGTTCCTCAACCATCGCAGCGTTCACCCGTTCCGTACTCGTGAGATCGTCTTCGAAGAAGCCGAGCATGCCCTTGTCGGTGTCGACGGAAGGTTGATGAGCGGAGCACCGGTAGGTCCGTTCAAGGTCACCGTGACCCAGGAAGTCGTCAATTTCCTGATACCAGGGTAAAGAAGGATGAAGCCTGTAAAAGTGGTGAAGAATGGCTGATAAGGTTTAAAAAAACATCTGTTTTTGTAAAAAAATGGATGTTTTTTTTGCACTCACCGATAAATTGCCTACCTTTGTAGGAAGATACTAAAAACCGAGATTATTTGTAAAACCTTAAATAAATATGAGTTATCTACGATTTGAAAAAGCCACGATGACCAACTTGGAGGCTTCTCTGCCGAAGGAACTCCTTCGTACGAACCGCTCAGGAGCCTATTCGTGTTCCACAATTGTAGACTGCAACACCCGTAAGTATCACGGGTTGTTGGTGGTTCCGGTTCCTGAACTGGACGACGACAACCACGTGCTGCTCTCTTCGCTGGATGTCACGGTTATCCAGCATGGTGCAGAATTCAATTTGGGACTCCACAAGTATCAGGGCAACAACTACAGCCCGAAGGGTCACAAGTACATTCGCGAGTTCGATTGTGACAAGGTACCGACAACCATCTACCGTGTGGGTGGTGTCATTCTGAAGAAGGAATTCCTTTTCCAGAACTACGAAGACCGCCTCTTGATTCGCTACACCCTGGAAGACGCACACTCGGCTACGACGTTGCGCTTCCGTCCTTTCCTCGCCTTCCGCAGTGTCCGCCAGTTTACCCATGAGAACTCCACGGCATCCCGTGAGTATCATCCCGTAGACAACGGCATCAAGACCTGTATGTATGCCGGTTATCCCGACCTGTACATGCAGTTCTCCAAGAAGAACGAGTTCATCTTCCAGCCCGACTGGTATCGGGGTGTGGAATATCCGAAGGAACAGGAGCGCGGCTATGCTTCCAATGAAGACCTGTATGTACCGGGTTACTTTGAGATGACCATCAAGAAGGGCGAGAGCATCGTCTTTGCTGCCTCCACCTCAGAGACGAAGTCCAGCGGGCTGAAGAAGCTCTTCGAAGAGGAGGTTGGCTACCGCGCTCCCCGCGACAACTTCTTCCACTGTCTGGTCAACGCTGCCCACCAGTTCCACTATCGCATCAAGGACGACCGCTACATCCTTGCCGGCTATCCTTGGTTCAAGGTGCGTGCACGCGACACCTTCATAGCCCTTCCGGGCTTGACGCTGAGCATCGAGGAACAGAAGTACTTCGAGTACGTCATGGCAAGTGCCGAGAAAGAGCTGCGGGCGTTCATGGCAGGCAAGCCTCATGGCAAGATCTACGAGATCGACAAGCCCGACGTACCTCTCTGGGCTGTATGGTGTATCCAGCAGTATGCCAAGGAGGTGGGCAAGGAGAAGTGTCTGGAGATGTACGGAAAACTCGTTCAGGACATCCTCGACTACATCATCAAAGGCAAGCATCCGCACCTTTCGCTGGAAGAGAACGGACTGGTACGTACCGAAGGGCGCGACCAGGCGATGACCTGGATGAACTCCACCGCCAACGGTCGTCCCGTCGTTCCGCGTACCGGCTTCATCGTCGAGTTCAATGCCCTCTGGTACAACGCCCTGAAGTTCGGCGCATCCTTGGCTGCTGATGCGAAGAACTCCAAGCGCGCCGAAGCCTTGGAGAAGCGTGCCGAACTTGCCAAGACCTCTTTCGTAGATACCTTCATGAACGAGTATGGCTACCTCTACGACTATGTAGACGGTACGATGGTCGACTGGAGTGTTCGTCCCAACATGATTTTTGCCGTAGCCTTCGACTACTCGCCGTTGAGCAAGGACCAGAAGAAGAGTGTCCTCGACATCTGTACCCGTGAGCTGCTCACCCCTAAGGGCTTGCGTTCGCTCTCGCCGAAGAGTGGCGGCTACAACCCCATATACGTCGGTCCGCAGACCCAGCGCGACTATGCCTACCACCAGGGAACGGCGTGGCCGTGGCTCGGCGGCTTCTACATGGAAGCCTGTCTGAAGCTCTACAAGCGTACACGCCTGAGCTTCCTCGAACGCCAGATGGTAGGCTACGAAGACGAGATGGCATACCACGCACTGGGTACCATCAGCGAACTCTTCGACGGCAACCCGCCCTTCCACGGACGTGGTGCCATCTCGTTCGCCATGAACGTAGGCGAAATCCTGCGTGCACTGGAACTGTTGGAGAAATATCAGTATCAATTCTAAAAATAGGAGGAACCGCAGATGAAAGTTTTAATGTTTGGATGGGAGTATCCTCCTCATGTGTTTGGCGGACTGGCAACAGCCAACTTCGGTATCTCCGAGGGCTTGAAGGCTCAGGGTGACATCGACATCACGCTGTGCCTGCCACATCCGTTCGGCGACGAGAGCCGCGATGCTGCCAATATCATTGCCATGAACGCCGTGCCTATTGCCTGGCGCGACGTCAACTACGACTATGTGAAAAACCGTGTAGGCAACGTCATGGACCCCGACACCTATTTCAGGCTCCGTGACCACATCTATGCCGACTTCAACTACATGAACGTCAACGACCTGGGATGTATGGAGTTTGCCGGAGGCTATCCCGGCAACCTGCACGAGGAAATCAACAACTATTCGGTCATTGCAGGTGTCGTGGCACGCACCGAAGAGTTCGACATCATCCACGCCCACGACTGGCTCACCTACCCGGCAGGCATCCATGCGAAGAATGTGAGCGGCAAACCGCTCTGCATCCATGTCCATGCCACCGACTTCGACCGCTCTCGCGGCAAGGTGAACCCCACGGTCTATGGTATCGAGAAAGACGGTATGGACAATGCCGACTGCATCATGTGCGTGTCGGAACTGACCCGCCAGACCGTCATCAACCACTACCATCAGGATCCGCGCAAGTGCTTCACCGTTCACAATGCCGTCTATCCGCTGAAAGAAGAGCTGCAAGCCATTCCGCGTCCCGACCATACGGGCAAGGAGAAGGTCGTCACCTTCCTTGGACGTATCACCATGCAGAAGGGACCGGAGTACTTCGTCGAGGCTGCCAACATGGTGCTCCACCGCACCCGCAACGTGCGTTTCTGCTTTGCCGGCAGCGGCGACATGATGGACCAGATGATCTATCTCGCTGCCGAGCGAGGCATTGCAGACCGCTTCCACTTCCCCGGATTCATGCGCGGCAAGCAGGTATACGAGTGTCTGAAAAACTCCGACGTCTACGTCATGCCGTCCGTCAGTGAGCCGTTCGGTATCTCTCCGCTCGAAGCCATGCAGTGCGGCACGCCCACCATCATCTCCAAGCAGAGCGGTTGCGCCGAAATCCTGCACAACTGCATCAAGGTAGACTACTGGGACATCCACGCCATCGCCGACGCCATGTACTCCATCTGCCACAACGAGAGCCTCTTCCGCTACTTGCAGGAGGAAGGCAAACGCGAGGTAGACCAGATAACGTGGGTAAAGGTAGGTGCATGGATCCGCGAACTATACATGCGCACGATGGGGTGGAAGTAATAAATTGATAATTGATAATTGACTATTGATAATTAAAGATAAGAGAGGTAGAGGTAGTTGGTCTGCGCCGGATATTCAGCAGCCAACGTGTCAATCTGGTTCACAGTAGGCACAATGCCGAGTTCCTTACGCCATTTGCGGACGGTAAGACCCGCCTGTTCCATTTTCATGCGGTGCTCCAAACCAATAGCACGGGCTATCTGGAAGTCAGAGAAGCCATAGACCTTGGCAGCACGCAGCAGCTGATAGATTTCAGGACTGCTCAGGTACTCCATAAACTCACTGGGTTCCATATATTCCGAGACCTCAGCAAGGTGGCTGTATGCTTTCAGCTGCTCGTCAATGTCAACGATGTGCTTCAGCTTATCAAGAAACCAGCGGTCTATCTTCGTCAACACATGAATCTGCTCGACGGTATAGCCAATCTTCAGCGCCTTCGACACCACAAAGCTACGCATGTCGGTAGGTTCGTGGAGTGACTTGGCAATGTCTTGAATCTTAATCTCATGGTTCTCTACGAAGCCATGCATGCCCTGCCCTATCATGCGCAAACCTTTCTGAAGCGCCTCTTCGAAGGTACGGCCGACAGCCATTACCTCTCCTACACTCTTCATGGCGGAACCGAGTTCACGCTTCACACCATGGAACTTGGTCAGGTCCCAACGCGGAATCTTCACGACGACATAGTCAAGAGCGGGCTCGAAGAAAGCAGAGGTGGTCTTGGTAACGCTGTTCTTCAAGTCGAAGAGACCATAGCCCAAACCAAGTTTAGCAGCCACGAAGGCAAGGGGGTATCCGGTAGCCTTCGAAGCTAATGCTGACGAACGGCTAAGACGGGCATTGACCTCAATGACACGGTAGTCTTCACTGATGGGGTCGAGGGCATACTGCACGTTACACTCACCCACAATGCCGATATGGCGGATAATCTT
>ODAI010818087.1_pt1 | contig 77988 bp, 107 predicted proteins | sample 1539321 | NCBI WGS metagenome assembly ODAI01 (sample SAMN02144231, study PRJEB22623) | gut metagenome | biome: sheep rumen | host: Ovis aries | place: New Zealand | reverse complement strand
CTTCATCCTCATCATAATAGAGGTTACGAATGTCTAACGCACGCTCCAAGATGATTCGTTCAGTGAGCGTCGCTTCACGATAATACTGAGTGTCGCTGTCAGCAAAACCGAGATGCGTTTTCTCAGCATCCTTGTAACTCAACGTATCATTATCTAAACTATACCAACACACATAGCGCACCATTCCTTCATCATCTATTCTGTCGAATATGAAGATGTTGCCCAAGATGTCGTTTTGCCAGCACTGTACGAGAATGTCTCCGTGCTTCGCGTTTTTGATATCAATTTTGTCCATAATCTGATGTTTATTTGTTTGACTGTGCAAATTTACAATCTTATTTTTAATCAAACAAATTTCTTAACGTTATTTAGGACAAAAATTAAAAACGGGACGTCTGTATTAAACGTCCCGCCTGTATTTCAATTAATGAATTGTGATTTTATCGTTAGGTATTATCTATATTTCCTTATTGCGCATCCCTTTGTCTTTTGGATATATTTCTATTGATTGTGCAAGAATTGCATCACTTAAATCTAATTCTGAGAACCATAGATGCGTCAGAATCCAATCCAGTATGCGAGGTGTCACACGAGTGCTGATTTTCAGACATTGGTTGAACGAAGCCATAGGTATACAATTCAGATTTTCATATCCGCTCAGAGCACGAATCTCCAATGTGCCTTTCACAGTCAACTCAACTGAATGAATTGCTGTGTTCCTACATAGGTCTTTTAGTTCATAGTCATCAAGACATGCAGTTTCTCCGGTCTTCAGTTCAACGAGATACTTCTCAGAACCGTCTTCCATATAGGTCGTGAACTTCGCTGCTTCTTTCGGAGACATATTGAGTCTGTTAATCAGTGTACGTGCTGTCCTATCGTCAGTCACACATCCTTCAGAAGCATGCAGCAAGTCTATGTTCTTGCATTTGATACCGAATACATCGTTGATGATTGCACCCAAGTAATTCAGACTTGTACCGGGCAATGAAGCCATATGTGTGATGCCTCTGTACATTTGACCGTTGAATGAACTGTAATGCGATTCAGAGAGATACTGTGACAGATGCCAGAACAAGTTCAGTGACATACCACATGCCTTATATAACATATCTTCAGTGAGTTTGTATACAGCACACAGTGCTTCTGTCATTGATTTTGCAGTCAGTTTTTCATTGAAGTCAAACGTTATTTTGAAACCTCTGAACGGCAAGTCTTTATTAATTAGAACTTTATACGTATTTGGGTCAGCAAGCGACAGTTCCAAGAAGTTGTTGCTCTCGATGACATATACGCTCATATCGACATTCGTAATCTTACGACAAGCGTCTAGACATAACTCTGCACGTCTGGCATACACTTTCGCTTTACGACTGTCTTCAGCAACAGCTTTCAAAGGCACGAAGTACTTACGGAACTGTGAGTCGTCCATGTTGTCGAACACGACACACACCCAGTACTGTCCGGCTTTCGGCCTAACGTCCTAGTCGTTCTGCTGGACGTCTTGCACGTCTATGTCATCTATGAAATCTTCAAGTAGTCTCATCTTTATTGAAAAAAGCCGGCCGCTCTTATTTTGCGTGACCGGCTAGATATTATAGTATTAGACTTTGATTTTGTTATACTGTGAAGTCGAAGAATTCCTCGGGAACTTCTGATGATGTCTCGTCAGCATTCTCTTTTTCTTTATCTTCGTCTTTGTCTTCTTCAGCATCTGACTTCTCTTCATCGGGTGCTTCAAGGTCATCAAGGTCGAAGTTCTCGATAGCGTCTTCATCACCAGTCTCTTCTTCAGCCGGAGTTTCTTCAGTCTCTTCTTCGGTATCAGTATTCTCTTCGTCTCCGAGACCGTATGACGGGTCCCACTCGCCGCTAGTCAGACTCTGATGCTGCACATACTTGAACACCTCGTCACTCATTTCAATGAGGTCGCTTGGCTAGACTTCGTCGAACAACTTCGCAATCTTCACAGCAATCTTCAGTGATTCGATACGCAGTTGCTGCTCGTCCATTGCCTCTTCAGAAGCCTTTGGTTCGGGTTCCTGACCGCCGTTCTCATCCTGTGGCTCATCATCCTCTTTCAGCACTTTATCGCTGTCGATGTGCAATCCGAGTTCATCGTCAAAGAGTTCGCTCTCGTTGACTTTACGATTCTTGTTGTAGTATTTCAATGTCGGTTTCATGCTTGCTGTTTTTTAACGTTTATATATTTGAGTACCATCGCTGCTGTACGGAACACAACGTGCTCATCGTAGTTGGCAGTCAGCTTGACGATGTCAAGTGCCAGGTCGATGGATTTCAAGCACAAGTCCTGTTCTTCCTTCGTGCGTACGCCGGTATCTGCGTTTCCGGCAGGAGAGACTTCCTCAGTGAATGCATCAATCTCGGGAGAGAAGTCCTGAGGAGTGGCAGCATCCAGCGTCTGGTTGTTGTACTGTCTCTGGTTGTCTTTGTTGTATTTTGCGTCCATTATATATTAATGTATATGTCGTTTCATCTATTTATCTACGTTTTCCGCCGCCAGTCGGGACAAACAGCGGACGCGGACCCATAGAGCCGAATCCGTCGTTGGTGCCAGGCGTAACGAAAGGCATCTGAGCGGGTCGCTTCATGCTTATGTTAGTAATATTGCGACGTTGACGCTTTCTATTAGGCGGTGTCTGACAGAAGTCATTGCCGAGTGTATGAGTCCCAGTTGGAACCAAGTCACCGACACCCATCGTATTGTTTAATGTATTGATGCCTCCAAAGACATCTCCACCTCCCATGCAACACATAATTATTTTCTTATAGAATTTCTTTTATTTATCTTGATTATAATTCAGTCGACAGCAGAGTCGGGTCGATTCCTCTTCTGATAGGATGGAATTCCTTAGCCAACTTTCTCAACTGAGACTTCGTAGAAATAGGCGCACTCGGATGATCGGGCTGCGGGTATTTCTTGTTGTCGGAGTCGAGATATTCTTTCGTAGCGTCCTGCTGTATGATATAGTCAGTAGAAATCAGGTGACGTCCGGTGTCGTCTGACAAGTAAACGTCATAGAAGTTGTATGCGAAATTACACGTAAACGTATTGAAGTTGCCCAACTGTGCGCTGTACTGCAGATTCAAGTCTGCGATACTCGTCATAGTGAGTTGCTTATAGACATAACTGACTGTCTCGAAACCTCCATCATCAAGCAGGGATACGACAAGATTGCCCATATACAATGGTGCTACCTGACCGAGTTTCAAGAACAAGTCGAACTGCTGACGCATCACGAAGTAAGCGATGTAACTCTCCGTGTTCTTCATCGACAGCGTAATAGTCTTCTGCATCAACTGGTCCAGTTCGTATCCGGGACGTTTCTGTATTGCATATCCCTGTATATTCTGACCAGCTGTTGAAGCACTAGTTCCAGGAAACGTAATCTGTGTAATCTGCGAGTTAATGAAGTCTTCCATCGTATTGTACGGAAGATACTTGCGACGCAGAACTGGCATCCATCGCTGATTGATGTCTGGATAGAAGAAATTGTGGTCGAAGTGTATCACAAACTGCTATGATAGTTGATTAAGAAGCATGTCTTATTATCTTGTCGTTTCTGCTATTTATCTTAATTTTTATTAAAACTTTAATCTTAATTTAGACAAAATGTCGTTTTGTGCGTATAAACTATAGATGAATAGTGAGCAAAAAGATATATTAATCATTCCGGACGTACATGGACGTCTGTTCTGGAAGGCAGCATTCGAGAAATACGAGCTGCTATTAAAAGAGCACAAGATGCAATGTGTGTTCTTGGGAGACTATGTCGACCCATACGACCGCGAGATAGATGCTGGAGAAGCATACGGATACAAGCAGACTGTCGACAACTTCGCTGAAATTATCGAAAAGAAGAAACAGTACGGACGTTCAGTCACACTTCTGTTGGGGAACCACGATTTACAGTACGTAGATGAGTACAGTGAAGGAGAAGCATGCAAGTGCCGATATATGTGGGGACAGTCTAAGCGAATCAAGTCGTTGTTGAACGATAACTGGAAGTTGTTCTCGTTGGGATATGAGACTGTGCTTGATGATGGCAGACGCTGTCTGTTCACTCATGCTGGTGTTGTAAAGGCTTGGGTAGACGTCCGGTTTGACAATATGGCAGAAAGTGACATAACGGCGGCGTGGCTCGATAGTTTCCTAGTAGATAAGAGCAAGTTGTATATCATGGCTGACGTCGGTGAAGATAGAGGCGGTCGTGGATACGGTTCTCCCGTCTGGGCTGATGTCGAAGAATTTTACTGGGGATGGCAAAACGAGAAAGCTAGAAAGCACTCTCCAGAGATTCGTCAGACGATGTATACGGGCATATATCAAGTGTTTGGACACACATTATATAATATATACGGTAGCGGTAGCGATGATTATGTCATTAACGAACATTTTGCTATGCTTGATGCAAGACGTGCATTTGTCATGCATTCTGACGGAAAAATTGAGACAGTTTGACATGCCTGATGTGTTTGGCATCTGTTTTGCAAGTATATAAGTGTAAACGAAAAAAACGTAATATTATGATAGTTATGGTAAATTTTAATAATCTATTGAAAGAGTTCGGTTTTGAACTCAACGAGAACAAATTCAACAAGTTTCTCGAGAACAGCGGTATCCGCAACAACATCATGAAGTCTGACACTATCAAGGGTGCTTTCAGCAAGTTGTCTGATGATGACAAGCAGAGTGTCATCGACTCTTTGAATCAGACTCAGGACTTCTTCGACGGTCTGTTCGGAACGAAGTCTAAGAAATGGACGATTGAAGACTTGGACGGTGCTTATGTAAACGTCCAGACTAGCGGACGCGGAAAAGAAGGTTGTGACTGCGAGAAGTCCAAGGACGACTGCAACTGCAACAAGAACAATTGCACATGCGGTGACGGCAAGAAGTATGACAATACTCCCAAAGATGAGCCGAGCAACCAGAACACATTTGCTGGAAGCGTTGCATCAGCACTGCGTGCAGAGGTCGAGAAGCAGAAGCAGGCTGAACTGAACGAACTGGTGGATTCTATTGTGAAGAAGGCAGTCGAGAAGTTCACGAACAAAAAAGCACACAACTATGTTGTCGAAGAGAATGCCAATGGCGTTGTCGAAGCACATACGTTTGTGAAGCTGCTGCAGAACGATGCACATAAACTGTCTTGTAACCAGGACTTCTTGACAAAACTGAAGAAAGCACTGGTCGAGAAGACTGGAGCAAAGAGCGCTGCTGTCTATTACTCAGATAGAAATGAGCCAGACGGAAACTACCTGAAGATTGTCATCACACTTTGATTGTGATGACAATTTAAAACAAAAAGAAAGCGGCTGTTTTCACAGTCGCTTTTTCTTATGTTATATCATCGATTTATTTCTTGTCTTGGTTCTTATTGATGTGTCTGCGCTTCTTTCCTTGATATGACTTACCGCCTTTGCGCTGACGCTGCTCACTCTTCTTGTAACGTGGCTCACGTAACTGTACGTTCGTCAGTAGTTCCCAACCCGTAGCATCCAGTCCTGCCTCAACGAGTGCTTTGAACTCCTTGTAGTCATGACGATAGATGTAGTCGATGACGCTGAACTCGATGGGAATCTCTCTTATCAGACGATACGTATCTCCGTGATATGCCTTCTGGATGATGCGGTTCTTGTCCATGAATGCAAAGTAGAGTTTCTTGTTCACAGACACTCCAGCCAGGAGAATGCCCTTGACGCTTGTGCCAGTCGAGCGGTCTTCAAATTCGATGTAACGTCCCCCGTCCTTCTCTACAGCACGCTTTAATCGTGTAACAGAATCGTTAAACGCCTGCTTTCTGTCTTCTTTTGTGCGCACACGACGCTGATACTTACGCTTGCGATCATTGAAATCGATGACATTTGAGTCTTTAAAATTCGTGATGTTGTTATTTGTCTCCATATTCAAATAAATGTTTAAAACGTTGTCTACTTATTATATAATTTGTGGACGTTTTTGTCTATGCATTTAATAAACAAAAACGAGTTCTCATTGTGAAACGAGAACTCGATATGATTTATAGTTGATGCTATTATTTGAACGACCGGTGGATTGCTTTGACGTAGAAATAGAACTGTGAAAGTTTCTTCGTGTAAAGAATCGTTTCTTCTTCAGTATTCTCGAACTGGTCGTTATGATGGTTGTCTGCATAAGGTGTTGCATTCTCTTTCTCTTTGACCAATTCTTCTTCGCTGAAGAACTTCTTCACATTAGTAAGCGGCTGATGAATCAGAACGTGTTTTCCCTCGCTCTCGTATCCGAAGATAGCATAATATGCTGGTGTTGTTGGATCGTCTTCGAACTTATAGTGCATGCACTCGTACTGAATGATGTTAGTGTGGTTAAGCAGAGCACAGACGAGTTCTTTCTTGAGAAAATAGAACAAGGTCTTCTGCTTGTTATTAAAACGTCCGGTTTTTGCGAAGCAGTTCAGATTTCCCATCATCTGCAATGCTTTGTCAATTGTTGACTGATTAACGCCGGTGAATAAGAATGGCATTTCAGTTCGTAAGTCATCATCAACGAAATCTTTGTCGATAGCTGGTATGCCAACAATAGTCATAACATTCTTACGAATATTGTCGCAGTGTTTCCATTTGTCCTGACGTTGACTGTGTTTTAACTTAGAATCGTCTTTTTGTAACTCACTCGGAAGTATTATGTCTTCCAGTTTCTTAAATAATACATCTTTCTTCATAATCTTATGTTTATTTGTTTGACTCTGCAAAGATATGAAGAATTTTTAGTTCTTGCAAATTTTGAATGAATATTTAGGAAATATTAAGAGAAAAGAAGGAGACTCTCTCGAGCAGCCTTCTTCAAATAAACTTTCAAATATGTAATTTGATTCCAGAAAAGTATGAAATATGTGTTCAACAGTTGATAGCAGAATAATGCATCAAAGTTGCTTGATATGCTTGAGAAACAATGTAGTCGAGTTCTTGATCAAGTTCACGTGGAAGTGTTTCTCCATAGACTTCTTTCAGACGGTCAGCAATGTCATGAATGAGACCTTTCACATATGGATCTTTGTCTCCCAAGCATTCTTTGATAAAATGACGACTTTGTTCTTTTTTGACGCTACCTTTCAAATCTTCTGAGTTCTTTTTAAAGTTGAAGTTTTTATTTTCTTCTTTGTCACGTTCAAACAAAAGTTTCTTGATACGACCACAATCATCATACTCTACTTCGAATTTCTTTAGATATTCACCAGAATCATAATCTTGTGAAAATAAAGACTGAAGAGTTTCTATTGTCTTCTTGATTCTATTTTCTGTATTATCCATATTAATATAGTATTATTAAGTTTTCTATTTTATTATACGAACACAAATATATTTAGTTTACGATGCTACAATTTATTCTTGAACAAATATGAGAACAAAGCGTATAATAAGTAAACGGATTAATTTAATCATGGAAGAAAACAATAACATAACAAACAATGTAGAAGAGCAGACTGACGTCCAGGACGCTCAGCAGCCCCAGACGATGGCTGACAAATTGATTGCATTGCGTCAGGAGTGGACAGCAGAAGTCGAAGCACTGAATGAGAATATGAAGAATCTTGCTCAGGTCGACCACGTTATCAACATCATCTATACGAAGCGTCAGAAAGCAGTTGACCTCTATTACGGTACGCTCGGAGTGATGCACAAGCAGTTGCGTCTCTACAAGCAGCAGTATGCTGGACTCTACAATTCTTACAAGAGCGGACAGCAGAACGGACTTCGTTACGGAAGTGACACAGCAATTGCAACGCAGATTGAAGCGCAACTCAATGACTATAAAGAAGTCATCGACCAGTTGAAGGACTTCACAGACTTCATGTGGGAGACCATCAAGTCTATCGACGGAATTCAGTACGCTATAGGTCATAAGATTAAAGTGTACGAACTCATGAACGGAGTAAAATTCTAAATCATAATTATATATGTTAAAAGTCAAAATTATAAACAAGAGTAAGCATGCTCTTCCGGAGTATGCAACAACACAAAGTGCTGGTGTAGATTTGCGTGCTAATATTGATGAACCTATTGTACTTAAGCCATTAGAACGAAGATTGATTCCGACAGGAATATGCATTGGATTGCCTGTTGGTTATGAAGCACAAGTGCGTCCCCGAAGCGGACTTGCATTAAAGCACGGAATAAGTGTATGTAATACACCAGGAACAGTAGACGCAGATTATCGAGGGCAGATAGGAGTAATTCTTATTAATCTTTCGAGTGAAGATTTCATAGTCAATGATGGTGAACGTATTGCACAAATGGTTATTGCAAAACATGAACGAGCTGAATGGGACGTAGTAGATGTTCTTGATGAAACTGAACGTGGTGATGGAGGTTACGGACATACTGGCGTAAAGTAATGAACAACAATAGTGTCATGCGCTTAGCGCAACGAAACAAGAAAGACGAGTTTTACACTACGTATAAAGACATCAACTCAGAACTGAAACTGTACAGTAAACAGTTTCGAGACAAAATTGTCTTCATGCCGTGTGACACTAATCATTCTGAATTTGTGCGCTTTATGGATGCTGCATATGACTGTTGGGGTATCAAGAAGTTCTATGCACTCAATTATGAGCCGGAAGGAAACGCTACGCTGTTAACAGAAGATGCAGAATGCTTACGATTTGATGAGCAGAAAGGCGATAATGGTGACTTCAGGACGTCTGAGACTTTCCGCAGACTCTTAGAAGAATCAGACATCATCACAACAAACCCGCCGTTCTCACTGTTCCGTGAGTTCATGAAACTGTTACTTCAAAGTGGAAAGAAGTTCTGCATACTAGGCAATATGAATCAGATTCTGACGAAAGACCTGTTGCCTTATGTGACAACTGGAAAGATGTGGTTCGGTCCGAGTATATATAGCGGAGATCGTGCTTTTATGGTTCCAGATGACTATCCGTTTAATGCAGCAGGGACGTTCGTCGAGAATGGTCAGAAGTTCATCAGAGTTAAGGGTGTGAGGTGGTTCACAAATATGTTGCCGGACGTCCAGGAAGAACAACGACGATTCGTCCCGACTGTGAGCATTAAAGACAAGCACTATGACAGATTCGACTACATGCCCGATATTATATGTGTTGACAGAACCCAAGATATTCCATGTGATTACGACGGACTGATGGGCGTCCCTTTGACATACTTCGATAAGCATAATCCGGAATCGTTCGAGATAGTTGACGGTGTCAATCGTTATTTAGTTCTTGATTCACTTGGGATTAACGAAGAAGCGAAGCGCAACAAGTGGCATCTGCTGACAGTCAATGGTAAAGTGAAGTATTTCAGGTTCTTAATTAGAAGAAAACAGTCGCTAACAGTATAATAAGTAGAAACGAAACGATTTATTACAATATGATAGTAAAGATAAAGAAGCAGAACTACTATGTCGGAGACTTCGATGAAGTGAAAGAATTATTCGTTGATACGAATAATGTCATTGCAGTGTCTGAAGTCATAACGAAGAAAAGCAGACTAAAAGCAGATGACGAAAAGCAAATATTTCAAATCTGGTTCAATGCAAAGGACACTTGGGACGTCCTCGCTGAATGTTATGACGATTTTGTTGCAGCATGGACGTACGGTCGCATGGAAGCAACGAAGATGAAGCCTTTATACAGCTAAATAAACGATACATTACATATTATAAATGGAAGAGAAGAAAGAGAAGTGGTTCTTAGGCGGAACTTGTGCTGAGACGACTTGGAGAGATGAGTTGATGCCTCTGCTTGAAGCAGATGAGATTGACTATTTTAATCCAGTGGTTGAAGACTGGACGCCCGAATGCCAGGCTATCGAGGAAGAAGAGAAGAACTCAAAGTGCAACGTGCATCTGTACGTTATCACTCCTGAGATGCAGGGAGTCTACTCGATTGCAGAGATTATCCATTCAGCACATCTTGCTAATACTTACGGAACTAGCGTTGACAAGGTCATCTTTGCAGTGCTGGACGACCCACGTTGGGATAAGAAGCAGAGTAAGTCGCTTGACGCAACAATGAAGATGGTCGATAATATCGCACGCGACCATGCTATCTGTGGCTACGTGGAAGACATGAATGAGTTGATGGAACTCTGTGGATACTAACACAAGTGCTAACTACTATTAAAAGAAGAGCGCAAACGTTAATTAAAGTTAATCGTTTGCGTTTTTCATTTGATATGATTTCTTTATTTAAGAATTAATGCGTATCTTTGCATCTCTAATTATTAGATATGATAGATCCGTTAGAAAACATAGACATTAGTGAGACTCTGCAGTCAGTGCAACCATTAGAGTCAGTTAGTCCGGTGTTGCAATGGTACGAGAAGTTCCTCTGCAATAACCAGGCTGACTATATTGTTGCTGTAGAGTGTTCTTTGTATGACGAGTCTGTCAGCTCCCAGAAAAGAGAAGTCGATTATATGCGGGCATTTACTAAAATGTATGCAGACGTCTTCTTTCCTGAACACGGAGAAATCTGCGAATTTTGGCATTTGAAACCGAAATATGATACTAACGATCCAGAGCACGGTTCTATCTATAATTACATGTCAATGCATTCATTCAATCTGAAGTTTTGGGCACCGAACCAACAGTCTTTCAGTCAGTTCATAAGAGGTGTCTATGAACTATCAGATGCACTGAGAACAACAAGCAGACTTCCGAAGACTGCTAAAGCAGTTCATGTCTATTCAAAAGAAGAAGTCCGGAAGTTCTATGAAGAAGGTCGTGCAGACAACGAGTGCTTCTGGATAATTCTTCCACACGACTTCACATTCAAGAATCCAGATGCAGAGCCGTACATATATCCGGACGGAATCATCAGCATGACAAGTGCGACGACTGAGCAGTTCTGGAAAGCAGTCCAGTACAAATCATTAGAGTTCGACGTATATAAGTTATTTCCGCACTTGACACCGGACGAGCGGATGAAAGAGACTGGACACGCATTCGTCGAATATATACTGCATCACAGAGATAGATATCAAAATATCATAATCAAAAATCAAAATAAGTATGGACAACAAGATTAAACTTATTCCCGATTATACTCCCGAAGAATTGGAGCAGATGCACCAAGATTATCTTCGTGATATGAGATGTAACCCGAATAACTATTCTATCTGGTCGCCGATGGTTGCATGTGCGCTTAACGATAAAGTTAGGATGGCTAGGCATACAGTGTTTCAATTACCAGATAATATCGTTAAAGCATTCTTTGGTGACAATTACAAGCAAGACTTCCAGGACGTCAAACTGTGGGTAGAAGAGAATGTCATGCCGATCGTCAATATGATGGATCCCGGTCTAATATTCATTAAGAACGGATGCTATTCCGGTAAGTTCGATGCTAACAGTATGTGCATTGTCAACAAACGTGATTCACAAGAAATTGCTCAGCATTTGTTTAATATGATGGGTGATACACTTATCTACGAGACTGGCGGAAATACTGAAGTCATCATTGAAGATTTCATTGAAGCAAAGCCGGATACACCGACTATTTACAACGGTCTGCCTTTGCGTCCAGAGATGCGTCTCTTCTATGATTTCACACATCATAAGGTCGTCTATCATAAGTTCTATTGGAATTGGGACTACTGCTACAAAATCATCAATGAACGTAGCGAAGAAGACGGAAAAGTCTTTGAAGAGCACTATAAAGAAATTTATGAAGAATATCTCCGATTGAGTATCAAGCATATCACTGCTATCGCTGAAGCACTAGCTAAAGTCGACAAGTTGTGTGATATTTGGTCTGTAGACTTCATTCTCGAAGAGGACAGAGTGTGGCTCATCGACATGGCGATTGGATGTCGCAGTGCATACTATGATGCTAATGCAGTAGAAGATTATAAGAAACTGAACGGAATTACTGATGAAAAGACGACCGATTGACCGGCTGTGGCAATTATGGGGTGAAGCATCGCTTTACGACTTGTGCATGAGCGAGATGAACGAGGGCATTGCTCGAGGAGACATCGACTGCATGTACTTCGATGTGTGGCGTCGCTTCTCCAATAGACCTGCTGACGAAGAGTACTGGCGAGAAATCTATGCGCTTGCTGAGAAAGGTCAGCAGGAGGCTATGCATGCAGTCGAGTGTCATGAGCATCCCGAACTCCTGAAGATAAAGCCGTGGCCGGTAGACGACCGTCTTCCTGACTGTGAACTGCTCAATAATACTATCAGCAATGAGGACTTCAATGCGAAAGTCTTCAGCCCGCTTCGCATGCTGGAGCGCCGTCGCATCGAGAAAGGACTTCCGGCTCCGTCATATGAAGAGATTGTAGCACAACTTATGCCATTATTGCCGAAAGAATTGAAAGTGCTGACTGGCATGACGAAGAATGCATGGTCGCTGAATGAAGATGAGAAGCATGACGCACAGCACAGTTTCTATGTTATGAAACTCGTTGGTGACGGCTTCATGACGCTTCGAATCGGAAACCACACTTCGAATCTCGGTGACTATTACAAATATCGTCGTATGTACGTTCCGTCATCAGACGACTTCTCTAATCTGTGCATTATGCTGCATGGGGATAGAGAGCAGAACAACCGACAGAAATATTCGTTCCGTTTCTGTGCAAGAACTGCAGATCCTTGTGTGACTGTCAGGGACGAGGATTTTTGGCGCTATCGTCCGTTCATGTACACGATAATGCACTATATTCCAGGACTCATTCCGGACGTCCAACCGCTTGCTGATGCTATCATCGAATGGTTCTCACATAATGGCAAACAGCCGTTCATCGACCCGTACAGAGACATCGAGAACGGACCATCAGCACGTATGACAGCTGGTGTTGCGACTATCGAGACGTGGGATATAAAGTATGAAAGGAGACGTCAAGAACAGGCTGAGAAAATGCTCAATAATGAGAAGCATTGACCTAGTCGTCCCAGACCCATTCGCATTTTAGTTGTGGGTAGTTTTTGCAGAACATAAAAATGCGAGACGAAAGTTTGCCTTCCGGGTCATCGACTAATTGTCCACGTTCATTACCACACTGTGTTGCAAAACGTTCTGCTTGATGCTGATGTATGTATTTGATTCTGTCACCGAGTGCCATAACGAACAATTGAGGGATGTCAGACATCATGTAATCTCTATCTCGCTTAGTATCAATCAAATACCAGTGACGGTATATATTACCGACAGCCGGCACTTGCACCAAGTTGAACATGTAATACATAAAGAAGATGAAGTGACGCAGATTAGTGAATTGATTGAACTAAACTCGAATATAACCAGAATCACTGCTCTCTACTTCTTTTGGTTTCATTGCGACATCTGTCGGCTTCATGAGTTCAAACTTGTAGACTTTCATGTCGCAGTAGAAGTTCTCTATACCCATTCTATGCAGACGTTGTGCTATCTTACGATACGACGACAGCAATTCTGGCAGACGATGACTGTTGTGCAAACCAATGTTCATCACAAAACGATACGATTGTTCAGCATCGACTTGTACATCGTTGCCGACTACGTCATCCAATTGTTCGACGTCCAGAAAATCTTCGTTAATTCTCATGCTGTATTTATTCAATAGTGCAAAATTTGCACTTTGAAATTATGCTTCTTGTACGACAGTGTTCGTTATTTCTTCAGTATAGATGCTTCGACGTCCGATAACGATACCGAGCATAGACACATTCATCCATTTATACATTTCATTATTAGCGATACGCAACGTCTGTAGCCAGAACTTATTTGCTATATCTGGGTCTGTTCCGAAGTGATAGTGCTTCGTCTGCACACCGCTGTCGTCCTGAGTTGTCTCGACGCATGCACTGATTCCGCTATTGAGCATCGCTCTTAGAATCTCTTCGTCTTTCAGTACATAGTCAGTCATGATACCTTGGAAGTCTTGACCTTCTGCATTGACAATGTCAAATGCTTCGCCATATAAGTGGCGTGAGTTGTTGTTTTTGAAGTACATTGGCTGTCCCTTTGCATTGACGCACTTATATAGCCCGTTCTTCTGTAAGAATGCATTTCCGTCCGTACGCTGACCGTCTGCACCAACAGCCCAACGTCGGGCACTTACTAACTTAATGCCAGGACATTTCTCTTTCAGCAAACGATATACGTTCTTCAACGGCTCTTTAAGACCAGTCAGAGGGACTTCTCCCCCAACGTTATCTTCTGCTGCTACGTCAAGTGCTGCAGTCTCTGCACTCTGAACTGGTGTGCTGTTCGGATCGTCTGTAGTATCAGTTGCTTCATCACTTGCTTGTTCTACTTCGGGCGCAGTAGTGCTCGGTATCTCTGCATTCTCCATTGTCTTGACAGGCTGAATTGCTGTATCTACGACTTGCTGTAATACAATATCATTCGTTGCTTCAGCATTACCGTAACCAACTATCGGCCATTCTCTTCTTTTCAGTTTACAATGTGTGCGCCACAGAGTAGAACCTTTCACACCGTCTTCAGGACGACTGCGCTTCCACTCCCACATGATACCGCCGATGATATACCAGCCGCTCACGGTCTGGAAGATTGCTTTCTGCACTAAGTGTACAGTTGTCTCTTTCTCTTTCGGGTCATTGAACGTAGACTTCTGCATCAATATATCATTGTCTATAAGTAACACAGGAATCTTCTCACCACGTAAAATACCGAGATTACATCCGGCTAATTCTACTTGCAGATATTGTTTCTCTAACTGCAGAAGATTCTTCTTGTTATGCTCATAGCCGACATCATAGAATTTGTTCACGTTTCCGGACGCCATAGCATTACTACCAGTCTGACGCAACTGATCAGCATCTCCGTCACTCATGATGTCTGTCAGACCACCACCCGTTACTTGCTGCGCATTCTGTACGAAACTCTGTGTCGAGTTAATTTGGTCAGCCTGAGTGTATGTGATGTTGATACCGGGACCGATGAGTACATAGAACCCATTTTTCAGTTTCGTCTAGTTCATCGGTATCGAGTAGTCCATGTTAATAGCAGTATTGTCTGTCTGAACACCGGGGTTATCTGTATTGATAGTGTCTTGTTTGTAGACACCGAACGTACTTGTTATCTCAGCAGCCTGGTTGACAAGCGACCATGCCTTGACATACAATGGTGTGATACTGTCAGGATCACGGACGATATTACTGAATATCTTCACTTCGGGGCGTGCTTTCTTCTTCTGCTCTTCTTCTGTCATGTGAGCAGTACGTCCGTCAATTCCGGCTGTAGAGAATATAGTATTAGCAAACGCTGTGACGTCAATCTGTTCGTCAAGACCGTCTGCAATGAGCAGTTTATTGACTTCCAGGAAACTGAGACCGTAACGAGGGTCTATAAAACAGTCATAGAATTTGTCGAATTCCTTCCAAGCATGTGCTGCAATATCCATAGCAGCATCTGCCAAAGTTGTCTGTATCTGCCATGTCTGATAGTCGTCAGTGTCTTCCGGGTCAACAAAGAAGAAACCAAGTTGAAGTTGCTTGGCTATCTCCATCAGTGCGTTGCGAGATGTATCAGAAATAGCACTGCGTGCTGCTTCATTACGAAGTCCCGGAACCCACAGTTCTCCGTCAATGACAAACATTGCCGGTTCACCGACGATTTCTGACGGCTTTCTATCAGTTATTACTTTAGTAATGACGAACGTGCCTCGATATGAACGGATAGCAGCTGTGCCGGTCCTGAAGAAGACATTGCACTTGTCACCCGCTTTAATAGTGTCCTGCTTGAACAGAGACTGAGACATAGTCTAGACGACCAGATGCATTGTCGGCACAAATCCGGTCTTTAGTAACTTCTCAGTCTGATACTCCATCGGATTGCGGAAATAACCAGTCTCGACATAGAACTCGACGATTTCATGTTGACTAATATATGTGTCATTAATCTTGATGACCGGATACGCAGTACCCTTGGTCATCGTATTGTTCGGGTCGATGGTTGCTCCACGACCGGGTTCTTCGGTAGAAGGCGATGCTTGTGAGCCCTGTGCATTAGCATCTGTCGGTGACAATTGGTTATCTTCCGGCTTCGAACTAGCTGTTGCGTCATTAGCCGGAGTATCACTAGCCGGGTCAGCACCCTCTGTTGTATCTTCAGCAGGCTTAGCAACGTCTTCTTGAGAATTACTTCCTTTTACTGGTGCTTCTTCTGCAGCGTCTTCTTCATTACTCCATACTTCTTCATTCGCCTACTCTTCTAATTCATCAAGGAATGTATCGCTGTTTACAGTTTTTTCTTTTGCTTTTGCTTCTTCTTCTGCTACTGCTCGTTTTGCTTCTTCTTCTTGTTTTGCTTCCTCTTCTGCTCGTTGTTCGACTTTTTTATCTCTTTCTTCGCTCTTCGCCGCTCTATCATATAATTTACCATATGCTTCGTCATAATTACTAGTGTTTCCTATATAATAGCTTGGATCGGAACCATCATATTTGTAAACACTATACATGACATTGGTACCATTCATTCTGGTCCAATATGAATCATCTGGCATTATTTCTTTTTTTACTATCGGCATATATTAATTAGAAGTATTCTGCGTTTCTCTTATTTATTTGTAGAACGCAGCAAAATTGAAAGATGAAATGTTCCAGATACGGCGCATTTAATGCACATCAAGACTTTATTTCACTATCATCGCAACAGTGCTTTCAAGCAACTATTTCTTCTTGAGAGGATGCATATGACCATAAGGAGTGATTGGTCTCATGTGATGCTCAATAATTGCTTTGCAATGTTTCAAATAATTTATACAGTTAGCAATGAATATAGTATCGATATTAGAAACGATACTGTCGATGAAATTATCAAATGGCTGAATTGGACTGAATACACGACCAATAAACAAGTCAGTAAAATTTCGTTTTTCAACAGCGTTCATGACATATTTTGACTATAATATTTGTTGTCTCATATCATAGAAGAATTTAAATGTTTTCGACTATTGATATAAGAAACTAGTTATGACATTATCAGTTTTGTCGATAATATTCAAAATGTCTTTGGACGGAATATCACTAAGTTCTTTCATCACAATCGTCACATATGCACCAAGTTCAGTCGGCAAGAGATATTCAGCATTTTGCTGAAGATAATCGAAAAGTCTAAGAGAATTCGGGGTAGCTTTTTTCTTGAGAGCATTAGCAGCCTGCGATATCATCTTCTATGCGTTTAATTTATCGTGTGACAATTGTGTCTCAAGTGTATCCTTGATATGGACAAATTCATGCCGTATGATAAATGATAAATCTTTCTAACTATAAGGACAATCTTTAGCAAAGACAAACAGTAAACTGATTTCACTGTATTTTCCATCAGACATGACTTCTATCATTTGAGGTGCATCAGTATAACGTTCTGTGATAGTAATGTCTTCTTGCTTTTTGATGAATTTGTCATTCTTTTCATCATATTCATAATAATAAGAATTGCTTAGTGTCGCAATTTCTTCTATTTTACTATTACAAGAGACATAAACATTGAGATTGTCAGTAAACGGAAGTACTGTATTTTCATAACGTATTTTGATAACACCATATGCTGGCTGATTATCGATACTAAGTATATGAGTATAATCATCCGGCGTATCATTCAACTTGATGATGTCACGAGCAATACAACGTGACAATTCTATTTCATTACGACTCGGATATATTGTGTCAAAACTCTCTTTTAACGAAGTTGCGTCATATGTGTAACGTTTAGTACTATTTAATATCATGATTATGTAACTATATTGTTTAATGTATTTATCGAGAAAAATAGTGATTTTTGAAAGTTTAAACGTTAAAAATTCTTAAATATTTTGCTTATATAATACAATTTTGAAAAAGTTATCGTATATTTGCAGTGTCAAACAAATAAACATCAGAATTATGAAACGGTTAATGGTTATCATCAGCATGCTCGTCATCACATTGACGGCATCAGCGCAGAAAGTAGATTTCATGTGTAACGTCCATACTGTCAACAAGCAGGAAGGACAGTGGCGCAAGTTATGGAGACTGGACGACCCAGACGGAGGCTACGTCATCATCCGGAAGTCCAAGCACCCGGACGAGAACGTCGGTATCATGGGCATTCTGCTCTACAAGGACTCGTTCACCGGCGACTTCTGGGCATATGAACTCCAGTGCCCGGTCTGCAAGTCACGAGGTGTTCAGTCAGAGATTCGTATGCGCACGAACATCGTCTGTGACTGCAAGACATGCAAGAGCGAGTGGCAGAACATTCATATGGGTTCAGCATGTCGTACAAATCAGAACGGTGGCTATTACCTGAAGATGTACAATGCCGAGAGCGATGACGGAGAACTCGTCAGAGTGACGAACTGGTTCTGATGCCAGTTCTTCAAATATTTTCTCGTGAGCAATAGACAAAAATAAACAAACCATATATAATAAAGTAAAGAATATATGTGATAAAGAAATAAATGAAGCAGGAAAATATCGAAAAGACTGGCAAGGTCATTCAAGACTTGTCGAACTCTATCTTCTTGGTAGAGCGAGTAGAACGGTTGCCTGACGGAACGTATGAAGATACGGGTCATATCGTCCAGGCAACTATTAGCGGTAAAATACGTATCAAGGGTATACGAATACTGACTGGTGACATCGTGAAGATGAACATCAGTCCTTATGACTTTACTAAAGGCATTATTACTTATCGTCTGAATGTATTCGACCCTCAGATGGGTCCGCCACCCAACAAGAAAGACAAGAATAAGAAAGGCAAAGGTAAGCCCGGAAAGAAATAATTTTAATTAATCATTCAAAACATCATTTTATGGCAGAAACAAGAACTGTTTTTACGAAGTCTGATGACTTCAAGAGTGAGTATTCGTGTGCTGTCGTTCGAGTCGGTACGCTGACTCCAGTCGAAGGTTCCGACTTCCTAGCGAAGACGGACGTGTTCGGCACACAGATTGTCATCCGAAAAGACCAAGTCAAAGAGGGTGATGTGATGATTTATGCTGCTAACGAGACGCAGTTGAACGAGCGTTTCTTGAGCGTGAATAACTTATTTGAGATTAGCGTACGTGACAAGAACGCTAACGCTGAGGAAGTCGCTGCTATCATGGCTGAGTACGAACCCATCAAGAAGAAGGCTGACGAACTGAAGAATAAGATTAAGAACGTCAAGTCTTCAATGGATCAGATGAAGAAGCGCTCTGACCAGGCTACTAAGCAAGCAAAGAAGAAGCAGAAAGAACTAGACGACCTTCTTGCTAAGAAAGCAGACGAAGAATCCAATCCAACTGAGTTTCACGACAAGAACATTGCTGACTACACTGCTGCTATTGATGCTATCAAAGCCGAGATTGCTGATAAGCAGAAATTTTCAGATGACTGTCTGAAGCGTGCAATGGAGAAGACAACAGTGTATACTGGACTAGTAAAAGAGAAAGACGATTTGATTGCATCTGGTAAGCACATTGTCGACGAAGCAAAGAAGCACTGCGGATTCTTCAACAAGTATGGTCGTGTACGCTGTCTGACTCTTAAGGGATGCCCGTCGTTTGGTGTACTGTTCGCCCCTGCTGACTTGCAGAAGTTCGACGAGTCTATCACTGACGATGAAATCAATGAGTTTGTCGGCAATGAGTTCGACACCGTCAACGGAGAACTGTTCGTCAAGGTGTTCGTTCCGCCTATGCCGAAGGTTAACGAGCGACGTGGTAATCGCAACGCCAAGGCTCAGAGACGATTGGAGCAGTTCGACCGTATGATTCCCGGTGAGTTCTCATTCCATTATAACTGCTCTCAGTTTCAGAAAACGCTGCAGTTCTATCGTCCTGAAGATGTCGTTGACATCTCTAAGAAGATTCACGGCACATCGACTATTGCAGCGAAGATTCATGTCAAGAACAAGCGTAGCCCGTTCTGGCTGTTGCACGGTTGGAACAAGATCGTCAAGACACTTCATCTGCCAAAGACATTGAATGTCATAGACTATGACATTGAATTCGGCCCAGTATTTGCATCTCGCACTGTCATCAAGAATCAGTATATCAATACTGAAGTTGGGTCCGGATACTATAAGCAGGACGTATGGAGTGAGTGGGGCGAGATTGTCTATCCGTATCTTGAAGATGGAATGACTATCTATGGTGAGATATTCGGCTACTTGACGGGTACTGAGTCCCCCATTCAGAAAATGTACGACTATGGCTGCGAAATTGGCGAGAATAAGTTGATGATTTATCGTATCTCTACAGCAGAACTCGATGAGAATGGTAACGAAACTCATCATGAGTGGGAAGTGCCAGATGTTCTTGATTGGACAAAGAAACTCATCGATAGAATGTTTGCAGATAAGAATGATAATTGGAAGCGCATTCATCCGATTGATTTGCTATATCATGGTACGTTAGAAGACCTCTATCCAGATCTTGATACAGAGAATCACTGGCACGAGAATCTGCTTGAGCGTATGAAGAACGATGAGCGTTTTGATATGGAGAAGAACGAGCCTCTGTGTAAGAACGAAGTCCCGTGTGAGGGTATCGTCATCCGTAAGGCAAATGACACTGTTCTGCGTGCAGATAAACTGAAGTGTGCTGCATTCCTCATCGGTGAAGCTCTGCGTGTCGACTCTGGTGACTTCCAGGACATCGAGATGGTGCAGGGCTACGGTGACGGAACTGACGATAATAATGCTGATTCAGACAATACTGCTCCGGAAGCATAATGTTTGTAGAACATAATCTTAAAGAAGAGAGCGTTACTTAATTGTAGCGCTCTTTTCATTTATTCAACGTCATATTTGAAAATATCTCTAGCAATATTATGCATTGTCTTATTCCAGAACTTTTTATCTTCTTTTGCTTTCTCATCAATCTTCTTGATGTTGATAAGACAGTCATACCACAGACTCATTTGACTGTGAAATATATCAAGCAAATCACTATAGTCACTATCTTTCGTAAGTTCTGACGCATTTCTCTTTTCCCACATTATACAATCGTCTACGTTAAATCCGCTGCGAATTAACTGAAGAACATCAGACTTTGGGTCATATAAGAAATGCATATAAACATAAGTAAGTTCATCAACATCAGTCGATAATATATACTCTATCTTTTCATCGTCGTATTCCCATCGTCGATCACTATTCTCCCAACAATGAAAGAAATTCAGTATATTCATCGTTTTGTTAAGTTGTACAGTTATGTGCTGCAATAATTCTTCTAATAATTCTTTTCTCATAATTACATTGAAATTTGAATTTCTGCAAAGATACAAATAATTTATAAACTTTCAGCAACTCATTAAACTTAATTAGGAAAATAATTATGACTCATCCAAATCAAGATAAATAAAGGAAATATTGATATTATTATAAACATGATTAAACTGACCAAAGAAGAAAAGAAACAGATATACTATGCTGTCATGGAGTCGCTGCAGAATATGTTGCTGAATCATCTCAATGAGTTGAGCAACTACACTGTGAAGAAAGCTTCTGAGAAAGCACTGGTCCGTCAGAATAAACTTTTGCGTCGTGACCCTGCTACAGATAAGTACGTAGTCGACAAAGATGCATTCAAGGAATATCTCGAGGGTATCAAGAATCCTGCTGAGCGCAAGCGTCTGATTAAACTGTATAATAACAATATGCTCGCTGATAAAATCATCAGCCAGTGTCATATGCTGTCTACTGTAGCAAACAGCGATTTAGAGTGGTTTCGTGAGAATACAGATATATCACTCTCGCCCGAGTTCTTCCAGAGTTCTGACCAGCAGTTCAATGCAGTCGGAAATAATTCTAAGGCATGGGGCACGACAACCAAATTTACTCCACGCAAGCCGACTAAAGACGAACACGACTTTTATCGCTTCTTCTCGTCTATGGGAACAGACACTGAAGGAATGTCAGAAGAAAATATCGAACGCTATCGAAAAGCATGGCGTGATTTTTACCTGGCAACAATGGGAATTGACCCGATGTCTCTCTAATCTGGAAATTAACGTTAAACATTGTTAAATATGTCCTCGAAATTTTGCAGTTTCGAGGATTTTTGTTACCTTTGCAACAGAAATAAAAAGCAAAGCATTATGAAGATTTCAAGTACAGAAAACAAGCAGATATTCGACGCACTGGTCGCTAATCCGGACAACTACAACAAGTTTGCCGGAGAACTACTCGAGTTCAACGTCATGAATAAGCAGCCGGGCGTACGCATTCCCGCTACATGGCTCACTCCTTCAGTGCTCTATGTAGACGACCAAATTATCTGTCAGTTCAACGAGTTTCTTCACAAGCACGGTTGTAATGTAAATATAAGCATCTGCTAAGAACTATGAAATGGAGAACTCGCAAGAAAGCTTACGATTGCTCGCACCACGTATATGAGCAGTTCTTGGTGACAGACGACCCGTATCCCATATATAACAACGAGGATTACTGCAAGCTCGGTAAGTTCGACAATACTTGGCTAGCGCCAGAGAAGAAAGTAAATCTTTGTGATACATGCAAGAGATTCTGTGCTAGTCGTCCTATGATTATCAAGCAGAGAGAACATCAAGCAAGAATGAAAGAATTTCTCGCTGAATGTAAGAGAGGAGAAAAGATTGCTTTCAAGAATGGAGTTTTGCAGAAAGATTCAGATTCTATATTTAGTTTAAACGACCTCGATTTGCCATTTTGATGAACTTTGATTTCGATGATATAGTAGAAGAAGTAGTCGACGACATCATTCAGCCAGTCGATACACTTGAAGATGACGACCCTAACAATGCTGTCGGATACGAGATGGGAATCGGCTTCTATCTGATGTCGCCGTTCAGCGACCAGGGTGCTATACCACTATGGACGATTTACGATACATTCTTCAAACCATTAGAACATTACTTATGGTCGATTGTCGGGCGTATGAATGTCGGACGTCCATTTGCATATAGTGCAGACAAGTTCATCGCTGACAACTATCATATCAACTATATTGAAGACGTCGTCATTTCATCACACATCTACATAATTCACGTTATCATACCGCTCAGAACAAAACTGCCGAATATCGAGTCAATTTTTCAGTTCTTCGAGATAGCAGAAACTTTACGAAAGAAATGGCGCCATGAGGAATTCATCCCGAACGGACATGTCATCATTCCGACTCAAGGGACGTGGAACTATGGCAAGAACATAGAAGTTCAGGCTATGTGGCCGTGTACAAAAAAGGAAGGCGACCAGAATATCTGGATTAAGCACAAGTGCGCTAATGCAATGTCAGACTTCAGTCATCACTATGATGTCGTCCGGGCTTCTACACGTCATTATAATAACCTTTCTGAAAGAATCATCAAGCGTACGCAATTTGACTATATAGACTATGTCACAAGAATTCTAAAAGACGAGATAAAAGGCGGAATAGCAAATGTGACTAACTGTAATCATCTTTATATTGACTACGTCATGCAGTGTCAGAGCAAAGGCGCTCACTTCTCTTGTGTCAGCCCGATGATTGAAGATGCTAATAAAGTACTTTGCTATCATCATCTCTCAGTGTCAGTGTTCAGATTGGGTGATGATGGAGACAAGTATATCGGGACGAATCCGATGACATATCCGTTCCATGAGTTTATGAAAGCATATGACTCACTATATCATGCTATACTGCAGTCTGAACTGCGTGTTGCAGAAATGCGATTGGAATCTGTTGTCAAATCAGAGTATGCTATCATAACTGGCAAAGGTACGACTAATGTAAAGACACCGTTGGGTTATGAACTGCTGACAATAGTCTGTCGTCCTCATTACTCTTACGAGATAAAGAGAGATGCTATAGTAGTCATACAGACGACTGTGCCAGATAAGATGCTGCTGTACCATGCGATTCCGAATCTCATCAGCGACACACCCATGCAATGTCAATTCATGTTACACTGTGCACCAGAACAGACGTTTGTTCAAAATTGGTTTAATAGTAAGAAGATACAGTTGGATGGATAACTTAGATGACATATTCGAAGATGCTGTACATGATGCTTTACGTCCAGATGAAAAGCCGGAGTATATAGGTGCGCAATATCATTATAAGATAAATGTGCAGTACAAATATGACTATAACACTAATTGTGTAACTCTGCATAATCGTATTTTGAAATGCATACGCATGCTTATGATGTATTATTCAATCGATTATAAAGTGGAGTCCATGCGACCGGGTCGTCTGCTTATCTATGACATCGAATATAACATACAACCACACGTGACACCGAAAGAGTTCATCTGGATGCTGTGTGCATTGGGTGATATTGCATTGAATCACTTAGATATGATGATAATTTACAGAGCAGATAATATAGCAAATCGACCTAATGAATGGGTGATGAACAGTTACATTATTAGTCGCATTAATGAATTATGTCGTGACAGACAGATATGTCTATGCCAGGCACGTCTCGCTGATAGAATCAAAGTTGATATTAACATGATATGCAACTTTATGTTCGGAAAGAAAGACGCTGACGGTTCATATTACGCATCATTCTTTAAACAACCTTTTTATTTCGAACTCTGGAAAAAGTTGAAGAATTCTGGGTCGACGACCTAAAGTTTATTAAATAATCTACACTTCACTTGCAAATATCATAGCAAATTGTTATCTTTGCAGTAAAATTATTAGATATGGAAGATAAGAAGATTTACACTCAAGAAGAAATCAGCCAGATGTCTCTCGAAGAGCGTATGCTGATGTACCGCAGTCAGACTGACTATCGTCTGCCTAAGAATTCATATGTGCTATGCATGTTAGACGGGAGAAAATTCTCGTCCGGCATCAAAAAGCGTTTTCAACAGCCGTTCGATGATGACTTCATCGAGATGATGAATAGTACTGCTGCATATGTCTGCTCACAAGTCCAGGGGGCTAAGTTTGCATACGTCCAGTCAGATGAAATCAGCATCTATATGACTGATATCAACGACGGTCAGGACGACAACAATGAGACGACACTGTTCTTCGACGGTCGTCTGTGCAAAATGCAGTCTATTATAGCAGGACTTGCAACAGCATATTTCAACAGACGCATCTTCGAGTATGTCTCTCGCAAGAAACTTCCTCAGTGGGACACTACGACAGAATATATTGAACCACAAGAGCGAATCATCAGCGAGTTAGAGCATTGGCCGTATTATCACTTTGATGCTAAAGTGTGGACTGTGCCTAAAATTCAAGAGATTGTAAACTGGTTCAATTTTCGGAATACTGATTGCACGAGAAATTCCAAGCAACAGGCTGCTCAGACATACTTGCCTCATAAAGCACTGCTTAACAAGCACACTGATGAGCAAATCGAAATGCTGTTGAAAATCTGTCGCATCGACTGGAATGACTATGAAGCCGGCAAGAAATATGGTCGCTTCATCTACAAAGAGAAAGAACTTCACACTCGTGAATTCAAAGGTGAGCAGATTGAATACGAGCGCAGCGTCTGGAAAGCACATGACGGATGCGACTTGACTGTTGCTGAGAACAGAGATTGGTTGTATAACCAGATAACTAAAGGCAATAACATAGAAGTTGACCCAAACATATATTGAATTGTATGTACGAAAAAATAGCAGACATAATAATTATAATACTTTTAATTGCAAATTTTGCGATAGCAATTTGGTATTGTCTTGACCCATCTTTTATGGATAAACTTGAAGATGACACTAGAATAACTATTGCATTATCTATGGTGGGCAGTTGGAGTATAATTGGAGGTCTTGCATATGGAGTAGAAATGTCAAGATAAAAGAAGAATGTCAAATGATATTAAAACAAGTAAGTGACTATTATGAGCAAAAAGAATTGGAAGCGGTGGTTCAGACATTGGAGAAATTCTGATAGACGTCTGAATATATCAATGACTGTGTTGAACAGACGAGAAGAAATCTTGGACAAATGCAAGTTGATAATAGATTATTCAAGGCAAGTCAACAAAGAGAATCAGGATGCTGTTGCTGATGTTGATAAACAGTACAAAGCACACGAAGATGCTGGTGACTTGACTATCGAATTCCTGCAGAGTCTCGATAATATTCTTTCTGAGTGTCATCGTAAAGACAGTATCACAACTATATATATGGATGTTGTGAAGAAAGCGCAAGCAGAAATGAAAGAGAATACTTATAAGATAACAGATACGCTAATTGCTCTCGAGCACGAACTCGATGAAATTATAGAAGAAAACAACTTAAAAGATAAAGAAGTATGAACAAGAGTGATATTAATAACATTAGAACTATTACTGATGATAGAGTACGAGAAATTATCTCTCAAGTCGAAGACGATGGTGGCAAGATTCTATATATTTTCTTACGAGGTTCACATTGTCAAGGTACGAATACAGAGACATCTGATGAAGATTATGGTATGTTTTATGTTGCTGATGTAAATAGTCTTCTGGATTTAGGGTTCAAATATAAAGATGAATACAAAGACTCTAAGAACGACGTTTACTGTCAAGAACTTGGAAAGTTCTGTAGGTTGTTACTGAAAGCGAATCCGACTGTTCTTGAAAGTCTGTTTGTAGACGATGAATTTGTTGTTTATGAGCATCCGTTATTCACTGAACTTAAAAAATGTCGTGATATGTTCTTGACAAAAGATTGCTATGGCCCGTTTATCGGATATGCTAAGTCTCAATTAGTTAAAGGGGGTTCACAGAATAAAGCTGTAATGAAGCCACTGTTAAGTAGAAAAACTCCGTTGGATTTTGCTTTCACATTTCATAAACAGGGAAGCACACCCATTAAGAAGTGGCTTGAATATCGTGGGATGAAACAGCAATATTGCGGCTTAAATAATATTCCGAACTGCGATATGATGCATGGTCTATTCTACGCTTGGGGAAATCACTTTCGTTATGATAATATTTCAAAAGATGAGTTCTTGAATTGGTATCAGCCACATATGGACTATGACATTCTGTTATTGTTTAGATTGCTTGATCAGTTTGAACAAAGTAATGATGAATTAAACATCGAAGTTACAAAGAAAGGTATTCTGAATGCTCAGCATCAAAACTTCATCCAAACTATTTTTGAACATTATCATGTGATTGAAGAAGATGAATCTATGCGTAAATCGTGGCTTTCGAAATTCTATGATGATGAAATTAAGAAAGTGCTACCGTACAAAGGTATATGTGGAGAAGACTCAGAAGAATTACGACTATCATCTGTTGAGAAAGACGAACGACCGTTGATTCATATACATTATTCGAAAGACAAGTTTTCTCAACATTGCCGAGAATGGAAAGAACAACAAGAATGGATTGAACATCGTAATCCAGAACGTTTTCGTCAAAACGTAGAGAATATGGAGAAATTTAAAAATCGGCAAGAAAGTAAAGGGTTCTATGACTCTAAAAATTTCTGCCAGATGTTACGTCTTTTATCTTGTTGGGTAGAGATTGTTCGTGATGGAAAGTATATTGTCAATCGCCGAAATATCGATAGAGAATATCTTCTCAGTATCAAACGCGGCGAATTGACATATAACGAGATTATTGAAAAAGCCAAAGAAAAGATTGCTGAAGCAGAGAAGTATACAAAGACCTGTACGCTTCCAGAGCATTGCGATGTTGAGTTCTTGAACAAATGGCTGCTGGACGTCCGTCATAAACAGTTAAATGGTGAACTATGAAATTAAAATTCTCGTCACTCAAGCACGATAACGGTCGTCGATATTGGATGCTCTCTCTGCTCGCAAAACAGAGAGACATCCATTTCGCATTCATCCCATCATTGTGGCGAGAATTCTATTTTGATAAAGAGGGACGTCAGTTCTTGGATAACGACATTCGTTACTGTTGGGCTCTCGGCATCTTTCAGATAATTGTTCATGATTACACTGGAACTAAATGGATTCATCTCATCGTTGATGAAAAAAGGACGTATCATCCAATCAGTAGAAAAGAAGAGATTGATCATTTCAAGAATTGTCTGAAGATATTCAGCAGTGATATTGACCCATATATTTCATCATGCTCTATTGACTTGCCGATGAAATTCAATTGGTCAGAGAAGCCAGATGGTTCAGAGATATACTATCTGACTGTTCGCCAGGATTTTCTGATAGAGAACAACTACGGAATGTTCTTGAATATGCGTTATCCAGAAGTCTGGATGTCAGCAGAAGACATCAGTTATTACTTTCCAAGTCGCTGGAGAATTCGTACAATCAAGAAAATTCCTTACAAGAAAATAGAGTTGTACGAGACTGGTGAAGATTATCAAGACACTCATTCCTGATTAACCAATATGCCGAGACACGCTTTCTCGTTGATGAATACATCTACGACTGCATAGTCTGTGATACCTCCGGCATCGTGTCCGTACTGGACGTCTACATAGACATTGAACTTAGTCGTGTCATAGTAGACATAGTTAGCCAGGTGTGCATTGAGTGCATAGAGTATCTCTTCACGACTCATATTATATGTGAACAGATACTCCTGGAGATTTACGCCGAAAGAATATGAACCGAGCACTTCTCCGTGCTTAGTTCCCAAGATGACCTTAATCTGTTGCAGGATACTGAATGCTTCATCTTGAGTTTCAATATTCGGCAAGTAATTCGGGTCGCTTGTCAGTTTACAATATATCTCTCTGATCATCTCTTAATTCACTTTTCAATTTAAAGGCGTATCAGTAGCCAGTCTGGTCCTGCGTGTATACGAAGTCACGTTCATGTTGAATGCACTCAGCCATTCGTTGCTCTGTGAATCAGAATACTCTACTCCATCCGGTGAAGTGAAACCGCCTCTGAACAAAGGCAGAATGTCACGGACGTCTCGAGCATTACCGTTACTTCCAGTATATGTGCGAGTCAGCACGACATCCCCGAAGTCATCAATGCCGTAGAATCCGGTATTCTGATAAATCTCTTGGTTGTTGACGTCAGCATCGAACCACACACGCACAGAGTCGATTCCGTCGATGCCCTCGAATATCGCAGTCAAATCTGACAGAGGTATCATGTCCTTACGGGTCTGCTGCAACAGATAGTCACTGACTGCTTTCAAGCAAGCTGCGTAGACACTGTCCTTGTTATATCCCTCCCACAACTTAACGTCAGCATTGATGCTGAAACGAGGCATCTTAGGTTCAAGAATGCGATTCTCCATCGTAATAATCTTCTGACCGCTGTCTTCTATCATCTGAAGGATGTTGTACTGTTCGTCTTCTGTCAAAGTGAACAGCGATTCATTGCAAGTAAAGTAATTGTCACTTGAAGAGATGCGCTTTCTGATATCGGGTATTAACAGCAGATACACGGAATTATCAGGCATGTCAGTGTCATCTACTCTGCGTGCTGCAATCTGCATGTTCGAGAGTTTCTGCTGGACGACCTGGCTGGCCTGTTGTGCTGCCGACGAGGACTCCCCGTCAGACGCAGCGATTGCCTACCAGTTATTGTATGCTGTGTAGTATTCGTCCTGAGCCATCTGATATGATACTTGAGCCTGTGCATTTGCTTCCTGTGATGCATATCCCTTGATGACTTCCACTGTGGAGAATTGGCCAGTCCTCATCAGGAAGTACTTGTAGTTGGTCTCATTAGCAAGAACCATAGCACGGGACGCATGAGGTGCAAGCAACTGTGTCATCGTGATGTCTTCAGACTGTGCACCGAAGATAACGTCTGTCTACAGTTTCAACGAGAAGTTGTCATTGATGCTCACTTCTGAGTTGTCTTCAAGCAATGCCTATGACGTGAAGCGCCATGCATCAGTCGTGTTGTTGACATATTCCATATCGAGATTGCCGCCGATGCCGTCGCTGACGATATACTCTACAAGAATGACTGCACCCTCATCGGGTATCTTTCCATAGACACTGTTACCGAAGAAAACGTCGATACCTGAAGTTATACCACTTCGGACGACTACGCCTTTCTGATTATAAGAAAGATCTTCAAGATGAGGTACAATCGTCCACGGCTCGTTGTTGACATAGATGTTCAGGAAGTACTGCTCTATCTCACGGTAGTTGCGTTCCGTGAAGTTGTAACTCTGCAGAGGCTGACCGTTTGACGTCGCACGCTGATACTTCATCACGCCCTGAACCAGGTTGCAGTCGATGTAGTTGCCGGCGTCCATAGTGATACGACCTGTATCTGCACCCAACAGCATAATATAAGACATACCGTTGATAGTCGACTGAAGAGACGTCTTGTTGGGAATGTAGACGACCTTTCCACTTAATTCCTCATTACCGTTGTTCAAGACATACAGACGTGCTGCTGCCCTTGCTGATGCGGGACGTGCAGCCTGATGACCAGTGAGCTGCGCAAGTCCGCGTATGCTGTCCGGTCTGGAAGCAGTGCGTATGTTCAATGATGTAATAGAGTCTTCGATATAATAGAGTATCATACGACCCAAGTGCATCATCACACTGAGCAGCTGTGCGAACGGAGACGCCATTGTGAAACTCTGATTGGATGCCTTATACGTCTGCTTGACATAGTTGATAGCGTCCTCGATGAGCTCTTGGTAGCGTATTCTGTTCAACTTGAATATCTTGAGATTGTCAAATTGCGCCATGCTATAAAGTTATTTCTTGCAACATTTCCTTTATTTATTCGCTTGAATGATGAAAACCGTCTGAAACAGCAAATAAATATTCGTGAGAAAGATGAAGAGAAAGACAATCATATTAGCAATGTCATGTAATCAGCAGTTCTTCCAAGATGAAGAACTTGCTATACGTACTCGTGGATATGCTAGATATGTATTAGAAGAAAGATTTTCGGGTGTTGAATTCTGGACGTATACAGCCTCACTAGACGGAAAGTATCACATCAACAAGCGTGAGCATAAGTTGAGTGTGCCGACAGGTGACGGACTTTATGATACGTTCGAGAAGACGAAAGCAGCATTTTAGTTGTTGATACAGTCTAGTATAGAGTTCGACTATATCTTCCGGACAAACTTGTCGACGCACGTCAATCCGAAGATGCTGTAGTTGTTCGTAGACGGCATTTCGGACGACCAGCGTGAGACTATATTCAGCAGTTGTATCTATTGCAGCAAGGACAGTACGGGTCCGGTCGATTATTCATTGTATGGTGTAGGGAATTCACTGTTATTGCCAAGAGAATGGGTAGAAGCAATTGCTTCAGTAGACTTCCAGGAAATCCAATCAAGGAATAAAGTTCAGTTAGACGACAAGCAGACGATGTATCGGGTAGACGACAATGCTATCGGCTTGGTATGTAACACAATTGCAATGCAGAGAGGTCTTGACCCATGGAGTATCTGGAAAGAGTTTAATAAATTGCCGGTTCTGACACCTGAAGTGTTGACGTCTAGCAAATATTCTTATTTCATTGCTGTTCCTTTCAGAGACTATGAAAAAGATTCTAATCGTAAGATAGAATTCGCAATAGCTGAAGTGATGGCTTAGAACATGCTCATTCCTAGTGATGTCGTGACACCTGAAGAAGTATATCGTAATCAGACGCCAGCAGACTTTATTACGACAATTGACTTTAATGCAGGTTTATCGGTGACGTGCATGCGTTCTGACGCTCGAAGATTTGCTGATAACGATATGGATATTAATGAGTTTTTCGCTGAATTGAAACGAAAATGAGTTCTCAAAATAATGAGAACTCATTTTTATGTAAAGATTACTCTTCATCGTATTCTTTCTTCTTATCTTCAGCAACAGAGAGACATTTCTTGAGAAACTCGATATGCAAATCATAATTGATTTCCTGACTGTAGTAGTTAGTATTCCCCCAAGTCATCTGCATATGATAAAGAGCATCGTATAGAAGTGCAATTTCAATCACTTCCTTCATATACTTAGTATCCATGTGCTCATTGTGACTTCCGAGTGAGCAAATCAAGAAACTCTTGATACCGCTATGTTCACGCAATGCGAATAAACCGCGGTCTGAATGCCTTAAGAAAGAGTATTCGTCGTTTCTGTCATGCTTCAGCATTTCTTCCAGAGTATTCTCTTTCTTCAACTCTTCTATACTAGCGAGAAAACGAGACTCATAGTAAGATGTATTGTACTTCTCTGGGACGTCACATCCAATGTAATTACAGAAATCTGCAATAGTATGCGTCGTTTTGCCATAATCTCCGAAGTCTTCAACTTTCCAGGTGTAACACGTCTCTTTCAACTTCGGAAGCGTCTCATGCGTCCAATTAATCACTTCATAGTGATTCTCTTCGCCGATGACGTTCTTTTTATATCCCAACTCTTCAAAGAACTTATGAGGCAGACGCCAATAGTAAGTGTCTTTAATTGCGTTGTTATGCATAGCAATCATGCTGTCGAAGATTGCTTCGTGTTCCATGATGTATGAGAATTCCAACCCATCTTCTTTGTGATATGGAAATGAGAAGTTCTTCTCAAGCATTTCCTTGATTTTCTTGTACTCTTCTTCAACTTGATCCTCGCATCCGCAAGTGATACGCTCGGCACAGTCGACTATTTTGTCGACGTCCATTCCGAAGTACTGCTCGAGTGCTTCGATTCCCGGAGTTCTGTCGGCATTTTCAATTCCACCATAATCATTGTACTCGCCTCTGATCGGAACGGAGATTGGAGTGAATGAATTACCTGGCGAGAACCCGTCTGCTTCGAGAACGTTGTTCGTCATGCGGACGCCCACCAAAACTACTATACGGTCGCCGCATCTGGCTGGCAACTGTGAAAAGTTACATTTATGATTAAAACTACCCATATTATATTTGTTGATTATTCTTCGTATAATTTCAATTCATCAAAAGGGACGTCTGCACCAGCATGACACTTATCTCCTCCGAAGAGCGCCATAATCTCCCAGAGCATATCATGATGAGTGTCACCTTCTTTGTAGTCGGTTCTATAACCATAGAGTTGGACGTTCGGATTGTCTTTGTATCTGTTCCAAATTTCTTGGTTTCTCTTATTGAGTAACTCTGCTCCACGTTTCGTCAAAGTCACTACTACTTCAGTATGCATTGTGAGTACCATACGCTTTATTTCATTTAACGTTGCAAAGATACAAATTATTTCTGAAATACATATCAACTTTAGAGAAAGTTTATTGTTCTTTAACATATAAATATAAGATTTCAAATATTAAAGTATCTTAATTTTCTTCTCATGATTGCTTTTATATCAAATATAATCTGTATCTTTGCAGAAGAAATAATCAAGACGCATGAATGATATAGACGATATTCTGGCTGAAGCAGTCGAAGACGCACAGGAGAAAGTCAATGTGTGTGCTGACGATGATGCAATAAAGAAAATCTGCAACCGATGGCTGCAGATGGACTTTCACATCACTACTTCACACAAGGACTGGAAGCATTTCGATAAAATACGGGCAAATGTCGAAAAGACTATCAAGCGATATATGCAATACACTCGCTGTTTATCATTGGACAGTGCATGTGTCGTAGATTTCTATATGAAAGAAATCAATCACGGATGGATGCGTCAGAATCACTTGTTGCTGGACGTCTACTGGACAGGTTCATTTCCACGGAATTCTCGTGAATGCATTTACATATTGCACGACATCGCAAAACTAGTATTCGACAGTTCAGGCTGCAATATAAGGCTTATCAGTGTATTTGCGAAATATCCGGACGAGAAATGGCATGTCGTGTCGAATACACCAGAAATCTCTACGAGTTATAATATGTACACTGCGATGGTAAAGATTATTGACGGAGGTGAGTACTTTTCAGAGACGCTTGCACTGAATGATGCAGTCGACGGACTATATTATCTAGTGACTCGTATGCTGAAAGAAGAGAACCGATTATGTCGTGAGTCGATGCAGTGGATGATTGACAGAACGAAACTTATTCTTCAGAAGACGCCGCTGATGAATGTCATCAATTCGAATGTCTGCACGATGCTGAGAGGGACGATAACCAAGCATCAGCGCACAGTTACTAATATGCGAGCATTCTTAGAAGACATGCAGCCGGCATACCCGTTGACACACAGGAAAATGTATATTGCGCCGAGTCTGCGCAAAAAGAAAGGGATGAATACAGTCAGTCTCTACCCCCATGACAACAAACAACTATACACTCATCCGAAAACATTAGATGAAGTTGATGAATCACTCAAGCAGATGCATTATCAGATGTTCGCTGAGCACATCGATGAACTCTCAGTGTTCGGACATATGAGCATCAAAGACAAAGGCACAGAGACTGATTTGTTCTCTCTGTCACCTCTGTTTCACGACAACGAGATGTACTGGGTTGCTATCATTGAATATCATCCATGCGGTCAATCGCAGCGGCAATTAGCGCTCCCGCACGAATGAGATTCTTGCGATGGTCTTTCGGCTTCCACCAGCATTCATCCCACGGCCAGTTCTCCTCTGCTGCGTCCTCGCAGCCAGGCTGGTCGTACATCGCATATGATATTGCAGCTGCCACAAGCACTTCTACGCTGTGCTCAGCATCATGATCTCTATTGAAACCCTCTTCTCTAATCTGACGCTCACGTTCTTGAGCGATTAATTCATGACCTTTCATATATCAAGTGTGTAAAATGATTTGCAATTTATAGACAAGCGACAGCAGCACTACGAACTTGTCGATAGCCTGAGGCAGCATAGCCTGATGCTCGGCAATGCTGATGACACAAGTCGGGAGTTTGTGTGCAAGATCGCTACGAGTCTCTATCAGGTACGGCGGAAAGTTACGTCCGATTTCCAGCATTGCGTCATCTGGACGATTAGCCCATTCCTTCTGCAGAGTCGTATAGTTGTTAATCGGGTCCGGATTGCCCAAGATGATATTGAACAAAGGAGAAGCGTCTACACCTCCGACAGCAACGTCATAGGTAATCTCAGAATCACCTCGGTCGACCAACTGCTGGATGAGCTTCACGATGCTTCTCATGTCTGGGAACCACTTCTTCGTGAATGCGACTATAGTCTCCTTTGTATACTTGATGCCGAACTTGTCAAGCATCTCCTTTACACGAGTCACATAAGCACGTAGCAGCCAGATTTCTTCTTCCTTGTTCATCGGCTGCATCTGGATGACCGTGAATCTCGACAAAATAGGAGCTGGAATCTTCTCAGGATAGTTTGCCGATGCAATGAAACGCACATTCGACTCGTACTTCTCGATGAGGTTACGGAGCGATGCCCATGCCTGCTGAGACAGACCGTCACACTCTTCAAGGACGATAATCTTGAATTTCTTCTCACCTGGCTCGTCAAACAGTGACGCTGTGGATGCATAGTTCTGAATCTGCTCACGCACAGTGTCGATACCGTTGTCCAATGAACCGTTCAGCGTCAGAGTATCACGTCCCTTACATAAGATGCGTGTCAATGTCGTCTTTCCGCTTCCCTGAATGCCCACGAATAATAGGTTGCTGTTCAACGGCTTCTCTACGATGTTCTTGATACGAGGCAGTATGACACAGTCCTCAATAGTCTGCGGCCTGTATATCTCTGTGAACAGCCGCTTGCTGGGATTTTGTATTTCTGTATTTTCTAACATATTTAATATTGAGTTAAATCTTCAATCTCTACATATTATACAATATTTGTGCTGAATTGTTCTAATAAACTATCATCAAAATCTCTGTTTGGAAATTTTAAGATGTAGTTGAGAAACTAAAATTCTCGACGATAATATAATATGTAGAAGCAAAAAGTTAATTTCAAAAATAACATATGAAAGAAGAAAAGGAAAATAATAAGTACGATGTCATCACTGAAGATACTCTCGAAAAAGAGTTGACTGAAAGTGAGATTGATGCACTGCGTCAACGAGCAAAAGACAATAAGTTTCATGAAACTATTGAGCAGTTCGTCGCTGACGAGAAGTTCAATCACGAGCATAAAGACTGTATGAGACTGCCGGACGGACGTCATCGTTTCGGTACTATCGGTGGTGGTATCTCTACAATCATCACGGTGCAATACGGCAAAGTCACTTCTATCAAGTTGCGCTGTCACGCATGTGATACAGTGACTGATATCACAGAGGGGCTTCCGCTTCCAGAAGATGCTGAAGAACGTGCAAAACTCGAGAAGAAGTACCCGCACTATGCAGACTTCGGAATGTCATGGGTAGAATATGCACGTTATGAGAAATTCTGCGAAGACTACAAGGACGCTATCTCAAATGGTGCAATAGTAGAATTCGGCATCATGGGAACGGGACTCGGACTTCTCATTAACGTGAAATGCTCTTCAGACAATGTGACTTATGACTTGACAGATACAGATTGCTGGTGAAAAAAAACTTATATACATTATTATATTATGACAAAGACAGAAATGATTAAGAACCTGGTCGAAAAGACAGACGTTGACTTCGGCAATGACGAGAATCAGTATTCGTATGTATCTTCAGACGATTTGATTAAATACGTTCCGATGGAGTATCCTGTCGACGGTGACGACTGTAAGTTCGTACTCAGTACGGACGTGATAGATGGAGTTCCGCAGTTCATCGTCTCATACGACAAAGTAGAAGACAGTTACACATGTCTGACCATTACTGGTGATACATTGTTTGACGTGCTCTATAACACTATCCTTGAAACGTGTGCTGACTAATTAATGATATGGGAGGATTTAAATTATCATGGTTGCCCAAGTGGACTCTCGACTGCGATGATAACAAAGTCATCCAGTTGAATCCCGACCAGGAAGCACTCGGTTCGTGCCGTGCATTCCTGTTCAACGACACTGACAACCCATTATTAGACAGATGGACGCTTATCGTTGCAGATGCTGAGAGCAGGGAAATCGAGCCGGAGAATGATGACAAGGAATATAAGATTCCGGCAATGGTCGCTTATAAGACTGACGGGAACCTGATGGATAGGTTCTATCTGCTTGCACTGTCGACGTTCCCTCGTGAGTTCTTCAAGAAGTACAAACTTATCGACTTGATGCAGGATTTCCAGTTGGACGCTGATTGGCGCAGTATACTCCAGGGAGAACTCTCATTTGTAGAGAACAGTCATCTGGAACAGTACTTCTACGGAACGTTACTGCCTGAGAAGACAGTGCTTGATGTCAATAATTTCAACGACACTGCACTGAAACTGGTTGGTCAGTTGATAGACAGCGGATTTCCAGAAAGTTTGATAGATGTCCATTTAGACCCGTCGACGAACCTGTGCACGCTATTGGTGATTAATTCAAACTGAAAGAAATAGTGACTGAGATATTTCAGTCACTATTTTTCGTTTAAGATTTTCTCTGCTAAAGTAGGAATGAGACTCTTGAAATATTCGCTCATCTTATCACGAGCGACCAGACTGCAGATTTTATCACGAAATATCTCAGCGATAATCTCTATGCGCTCTTTCTTTGACTTACACGTCGGCTGTAAGATATAAAGTGAATGTTGGTCGACCACACGACCCATCCCAGCCATATTTGAATTACTGCTGTAGTTGCAGTTGCGTTCCACTTTGATTTCGAAACCAATGCAGTCTTCGACTAGACGTCCTGACTTGTCAAGACAATTTTCCGAAATACCATTCTTATTATGCGATATTCTATAACATTCAGAAACATAATAACCGGGAACCAATATATCACATATCATATTGTACTGAGACACATCACTCTTTGACCCCTTGTGATTCTTCCAGTATTCATCTTTATCTTGATTAGTCTTGCAAGCCATCCACTCACGATGAGCATCTACGTTAATGAACAAAGGTTTATCTCTATCATGCCATCCACATCGATCCGTCCATGCAGAATCAATAACACGCCATTCACCTGTTGTCACTAAGTCCCAGTATTTCTGCCAGACGTCCTGGTGACAATTGTGAATGTTAACTTGATAATTGCCTTCGAACTTCTTTATAAGTCGAATCAGTTCTTCAGTAGACAACTGAATTATCAAGCGTGCAGCCATCTCACTGTGTAAATCTGAGAAGAACTGGTCGATTTGTGTCGCATATAGCATTTCGTATTCCATACCTTAATTATTTTAAATGCAAAGATACGATTTTTATTTCTTATTGAAGATGTTCAAATGAAAACTTTAGGATAATTTAAGAATATTTGAAATTAGAGAGCTCTGTTAATAAGAGCCCTCTTTCTTTAGTTCAGCAGGTTGTCTATACTCCAGTTGCTCGTCCCACTTCTTCATCCACTTCGACATCTTCTTGCTGAAGTCGTTAATACTGTAGTTCCAAGTTTTCTGGAACTCTTCATCAGTCACACTGTTTGCACGGATGAAGTCGATACGCTCCATCACACTCATTTCATGATTTTCTTCATAATTAATAACGATTTAAAAATTAGACAATAAAGAAAGCAGCTAATTAATGACTGCTACTCATATGTATATTATCCAACATTTTTGATAAACTGAACCAAACTAACAAAAATCTTTCGGAATTTTATAATTTTAACTCTATATCAATACTAAAGTTAAATATTCTTAATGTTTTATCAATATATTTCTATATATCATATAATTATTGTATCTTTGCATACAAATCAGAAATTATAAGAAATGAAGACTTTTAATGAACTTCAAGTCGGCGACACAGTGTACATCCGTACGCTTTATCCAAATCTTTCTTTGACGAAAGAAGTGCATAAAACGACTGTTCGACAAGTTATACATGAAGACGAACAAGTATGCAAACTAACGGGTATCAATGAGTCATGGATTCGCTATTATCTGTTTGAGAATGCTCCGAGGTTGTTCTTTCGTCCAACTGAAGGCAATGAGCATATATTTCATAAGTTGATGTCTGATACGTATTACTACACTGACAAAAATCTGTTGTTAGAAGACTTGCGCACTGAACAGCAACATATGTCTAAAAAGATGAACGATTTAATTAATGATGTAAATAATTTATAATATGGATACAAAACAAATTCTTGAGATTCTGAAGACGGCTGCTAATTTAGAGCCAGAGAAAAGCAACTGGATGGGAAAAGTGCACGTCATCGGTAGCGGTGCTATCAACTATTGTCATGAATGCAAAGACATGAATGAATATGAATATCTGCATGTTCATTATCCAAAGATGAAGAAGTTGCTCGAGTCGCTTCCGTGGACGCATGTCATTCAAGACCCGAGAAATCCGAAGCCGAACGATTATCCATCAGAACCAGGCGAGTATCTGACGATGCTCGACGCTAACGAGCACGAAGTAGTCTGCAATACATATCATGAAAACAAATACGGAGAACTCTACTGGACGCTTTATCACAAAACTCATATCAAATGGTGGATGCCAATGCCCACAGATATTCTCGACTATATCCCAGAAAAGACAGAATAAAAAATGAGACGTCCGACTTATCACAAGCAGGGCGTCTCGCTCCTAAAATAAAATGAAAAACACCATTTATGATTTCCGGTTTGCCCGTCTCGTGCTAGGCACGTCAGGTGGTGACGAGGGCCGGAAACTACTATATTTATCTTCAAATCACTTTATCCTCTTCGGGATGCAGATACCAGTCTGTGCTAGTAACTTGGTTCTCTCCCCATGAGTTGAACTGCAGATATGCATTCTTGATGCAGACTCTCTCAATCGGCCATCTGAAGTCTTTAGGAATCATTATACCGTGAGGATCTTCACCCCTCTTAGAGAGTTTTACAGTCTTGCTAGTCGTCATGTCATAGATATAAGGCTGACTGCTTTCGTCCAAGAAACTGAAGTTCTTGTCAACTCTTACCTGGTCGCTCACGGGAGTATACACCATACCGCTGACAGTATTTATATATGTGCGACTGTTGTTTACACCAAACAGAGAATGAACCTCAGCGTTGTCATTGATGACAGTTCCGTTGATATTCTTAACTTGCAACTGGTCGTACGCACCGCATGCCACGATAGACCACTGAACAGTCGTCTCGTTGAGACGCTTTGCCTTGATGACAACATCGTTCATGTCGTAGTCTCCGAGTTCAGTATCTTCGAAGCAGAACGTGTAAGTAGTCTCTTCGAGTTCGGGAATATATATAATCGGGTCTACGCCACCTTCGATTTCGATCAGGATATCATTGAAGTCGGTGTCCGTTCCGCTCTCGAGGCAGAGCAGCATCTTGCCATTCACAGTCATCCAGCAACTTCTAGGTCCGTCTGTTCCCAACTTTGAACTCTTGAAATTACCGTAGTTGTTGATGTAGTTGTTCAGACGACCGTCTCCGTAGAGTTCACCCTGCTTCTTGCCACCCTCAGCAGTTGTCTTAGCACGAACCATGAAGCCGATGCGATAACCTTCAGGGAACTGATAACTACCGACAGTGTTCTCGTCTGGAATTCCGTCACCCCAGTAGACAAGTGCATAGGAAGCATGCTTCTTGATTTCATCGTCTGCAGCAATGCACTGGTCGAACTGTATAGCTTTGTACTTCGGAAGCTGCTCGATGAACTTCACAGCGTCCTTACCAGCGATATCAGCGTCTTTGTAGTAATAGTAATACAAGTCAGAGTTGACAACTTCCTGATAACCGCCGTCGTTCTTATAAACAGGAGATACAACAATCGGCTCTTTACCCGTAGTGAACGGATAAGAATCTGCATTGTAACATGCACTGCGCTGTACAAGAGGAAGGTTGTTGTACTTACGACCGTTCTTGAAATAAGAGAAAATCATCGCACGGAACACAGCCTTGTACTCATCAGAATAGTCTGCAACAGACATTTTCTGTGAATTGTAATCAGCCATCTGATAGAGTTTCTCGCCAGGAATCCAGCCGCGCTTGCTTGCATATGAATCTTCAATGATAGAGATACGCAGTTCGCCAGTTGGCAGTGTATAAGCGGGTTCTTCTGTATCTGCTCCGCGAGTCATCGCTGCTCTTGTAGATGCAGTCTGCGAAATAGCACGCAATTCAATATTTGTCTTCGAGAGGAATGCAACAAACAGACCGAGATTGTCTGTAGGAGCATCATAGTTCAGCGTGACAGACTGACGTCCGTTGACGTCTGCCTGGTTCAGTGACAGCATAGACGTCTCACCGTCGTCCTCTTTCACATACACCAGAAGTGACACACTCTCAGTTCCTGCCGGAATATCAGATATTGTTATCTGACCAGCAGTTGTCGTGCACCAAGTGTGATTAGGATCGAAAGTCGTTCCGAACACCTTCTGCACGTTTTCGTTAATCTGCTGCTTCTGATACTCACTGTAATCGGGCATCTCATTCTTCATACAGCCCGTCAGCATAAGCATCATAGCAGTCATAAAAATAAAAATCTTTTTCATGTATACTAACCTTTTTATTTTTTGTCGTTTTAAATATTTATTTAAATATTATACTTTGAACTTTTGAATTTATTTAAATGTAGCAAATAAATATATGAAATTTTAACTAAAGAAGAAATGATTTCTGAAGAACGGTTGTAGTTCAACTTACAATACAAGACTCGCATGCTCGGTTATTCTGAGCAAGGTTTGGAAAATCCAGTGACTATCCAGGACAAGTTGCGTTGGCTCAATATATATGACGCAGACCCGTTGAAGAGCGACTGTGCTGACAAACTTAAAGTCAAGGATTATGCCAATAAGATAACAGGTGTTGACTTGGGTGTCCCGACTATTGCCGTATGGGAGAAAGCAGAAGACATAGACTTTGACAAACTACCGGATAAGTTTGTCTTGAAATGTAATCACGGTTCTGGTATGAACATTATCATCAAGGACAAATCTCAGATAAACGAGTAGGACGTCCGGAATCGACTTAATGCATGGATGAATGACGACTTCGCTTTCAGGAACGGGTTCGAGAGTCACTATCACTGGATAGAGAGAAAGATATTCGCTGAAGAATATATAAATATTCCGGAATCACAAGACGTCCCCGACTATAAGTTTATATGTATGAACGGAGAACTAGTTTATCTGCAGATAATCTCAGAACGCTTCAGCGCTGGACGTCGAATGCGATATTATGATATGAACTTGAAAATGCTAGATATAAGCCGTCGTGATTTCAGCACTGGCGGAGATGCCGTTGACATTATGCCACAGCAGTTTGACTTGATGAAGCAATATGCCAAGCAATTGTCAAAGGACTTCAAGTTCGTGCGTGTTGACTTCTATGAAGCAAACGGACGTATATACTTGGGTGAGTTGACTTTTACGCCTGGTGCTTTCATATTCAAGTACGGACGTCCGGAAGACGAAATAGCAGTCGGAGGTCTGTTGACGTTATGAACATTATATGTAATTCATGTGTCGGCAGCAGATTATATGAATTATGCAATCAGCAGTTTAATAATCCGTTTATGTGGAATGTCATACCATATCACGACTTTCACAATCTTATTTTGAATTATGATAACATTGATTTTAACAAATATGATGTTGGCGTTTTCTAGCAATCAGAAACAAACAGAGTTTCGTACGCAATATTCGATTCGCAAGTGAAGACATATTACATTCACTATCACCAGGACGCAAAATATAAAACTCTAACTAAGAAAAGTATTGATGTGTTTTCAGATAACATCATTTCGTATACTGAAGAAGCAATCAAGCGACGTTTAGAACGTTTGAGGTATTCCGGACGTCCGGTATTCCTATTCGAGACACGAAATCGCAATCGTTATAATGGTGTTTATACTGAATCGGACGTCCATGACTTCATCAAACTTAAAACACCATATACGAAGATATTGCTTGTAAATCAACAATAGTTTAAAGATTGTCCAGACCATATCGATAATACTTATATGCTTTACTATGAAGACAAACATCCGGAGTTGCCTCCAGATACGTAGCATATGGCTTTGGTTATATATCAAAAATTTAAAGATTTGATTGTATGAATATTATATCAAATGATTGTGTAGCTGGATATATTTACACGAAACAACTAAAGACCGAATTCATAAACCCATTTGCATGGAGTTCTATGAATATAGATAATTTTTGCAATTTAATAAAGAATTTTGATACAATTAATTATCAAAACATAAATTGTCAACTTATTATAAACAAATCAGGCGTTTGTGAATTGGGTTCAATAATACCTCAAATAATCATTGATAATAAAGTTGAAGTTAATTATTTTCATTATCAGTAGAATGATGAGTATGATGCACCTACCAAAGTATATGGATATAAGTATTATAACGATATGACAAAATATGCTTCTGATGAATATTTCAAACGATTAAACAGAATGACTGAACCGCCGATTTTTATCTGGCATATAACTCCAAATCTTTGGTACAATCCAAATAAATTAGAACCGTTAGAAGCATTTAAGAAAATAGATTCAAAATTTAAAATCATAATATTTGGAGCAGATTTAGAAAACAAAAAGGAAGATAACATTATTATATTGAATGATGCTCAACGACGAACAGAAATACATAAATCCGGAGAATATATCTACAAAAACTTATTGAAAGATTTGAAATTATGAAATATAAGATTCATGTATATGTTGTCTGCTGGAACGAGATGGACAATCTTCCGTTCGTTGTCGATTACTGGAAACAATTTGCTGAGAAAGTAATCGTCTATGATAACGGTTCTGATGATGGGACGCTTGAATTCTTGTAGAAATATTCTTGGATAGAAGTTAGACACTTTGATACGAACGGCTTTGACGATACTGCTAACATGAATATCAAGAATCAAGCATGGAAAGAGAGTCGAGGAGAAGCAGATTTTGTCGTCGTCAGTGATTTGGACGAATGCCTGTATTCTCCAGTTCTTGAACAAGAACTCGACTACATGAAAGAAAACAATATAACTATGTGTGGACCTCGTCAGTATGCATTACAAGGAGATTATTATCCAGATTATCAATCTGGGAAATTACTTCACGAAATCATTACAAGAGTAAGATTTTAGAAATCTCATCATTCCACATGGTGCGACACGTCCAGCAAATTGATGTTATTCGACCCAAATGAAATCGAAGATACTAATTATGGTCCGGGTTGTCATACTACAAATCCAATAGGTAATGTTAAATTGTATGATAGAGATAAGATATTCTGTATTCACATTAATCGCGGTTTCGGTGCAGATTATAATATAAAACGTTCTAGAATATTACAAAAACGCAATTCTCCGGAGAACAAGAAGAAAGGATATGCTATTCACTATTCATTCAGTGATGAACGAATACGTAGTGACTATCAAAAATGTATCGCTCGTTCAGTGAATTTCTTAGATATATTGAAAGATACATTTAAAAAGAGCGACTTTTAATTAAGTCGCTCTTCTTTATTTCTTTAAGAAACCGAGTTCGTAGACCATTGGTCGCATTTTATTAGCAAGTGCGTTGTACAAGTCTCTGAAATGATTGAATTCATCTTTCATATATACAGACCAGAGTCCTTTCAATTGATAATAACCGCAGTCCCAATTATTAATCTGATATTCCGGATAATCGCTGTTGAACTGCTCACGGAGATTAAACGATATGCGCACTAAGTTGTTTGCCATATCAAGAACTTCTTGTGCTTCTGGAGAAAGTGTTATGTTCTGAAGATATTTGTACACGAAACGTTCTTGCGATGTTACTGCATCTTCGTAGCACTCTTCGTTGTCGTTCTCATCTGCAAGATTCATAATATCCTCACGAGACATCCAGAAGAACTCGTTTTTGATTTCCCAGGTTTTATCTTTGTACTCGACGTTACGTAGAGACGAGCAATTGTTATGTATATGAAATAAATCAAATATAATAGAATCATTTAAAAATTCTTCATAATCTGGATGCTATGTATTTGGAACAAGATATTCATCTTTACTGTTTATCCAATTAGGATTTATAAGTTTTCTAGCAGAATATAAAACTATTACTCGTTCAAAATTATCTTTGTTAATTCCAAATCCATGTGCTCCACTAAATGTGCTACTAAATAATCCAACATTTACCATATTCTTATCAATATTATTTGAATTAGAATACAAATAACCAATGTTGTTTTTAAAATTTTTACCAACTCCGCCAGATATTTTTATTTTAACACCAGAAGTTAAATTTGGAACATCTTCTGTTTTTAATTTTTTTACTGGTTCTATAGCCCAATCTCTCAAAGTTGAAATATTATCAATATTATATAAACATTTTTTTTCTTTTATTTCAATATCTCCTGTATATGTATTTTTATTAACGTCACAGATATCGATTTCGAAATTTTCTTTATCTATAGTTTTATCGCTTTTCCAAATAGTAAATCCTATTCCCCAACTATCAGCAACATCTGCAAAATGACTTGCTTGAAATTGAAAACCATTAATATATTTAAAATCATTTAAAAAATATTTTCTAAACGATTCAAATGCTGGACCAGTAATAAATAACGTCGGACAAAATATTCCTATATATAAATTTTTTAATTTATATATTTGTTTTATTTTTTCAATTCGATATAAAAATTGTGTATAAAGATTTTGTGCAGATTTTCCGTATCCATCTGCTAACATTTCTTTGTTTATTTTTGTAATCGCTACTCCAGATTTAGCATTTCCACCAGTTCCTTTTAAATATGTGGCTGTTGCATACGGCGGATTAATCAAGAACAGAATCTTTTTGTTATTCTTGAATGCTTCAAGCAGTCCATCGGGAACTTTTGAATTGCTCTTAAAGAGTTCGTTCGGACCGGGTATGTCGTCATTCAAGAAGTCAAACTGGAAATGAACAGCCTCCTTGTTGAATCTCATGCCCATCTGCAACTCTGAATCAAACAGAGTCGATATATACAATTCCTTGAACTTATAATCACGGGTCAGATTACATGTTCCTGCACAATTGTCCCATACAACAAACTCGTCTCTCCAGTTCTCACCCAACGTCTCATCAAGTCTCTGATGTGCATAGTCGACCCATTTGGTCGGCGTCCAGAAGTCGCCGCTCTTACGACGGTCGGTGTCTTCCATCAGACGGTCGGCAATACCAGCAAACACACGCTTCTCAGACATCGAGTAGTTCTCATTGAAATAAGAGAAGAACGACTCCAGTGCATCTGCCTTCACCGGGAATTCCTAGTTCATCTACTATGCTACCAGCACGTTATGCTTACGCGGATGCATATAGTAGTTGTTTTTGTCAGTCAACACACCGATAAACAATGCCACAGAATCTTTCGTATTCAGTTTGTCGCCGTTAATCAGGACGCGCTCGCAGAAATACTCGTAGATAGACTGGATGTTATGCTCGGTGATGTGGATATGACGCTGCACATTCTCTGCTAAGTCTTGAATCTTATCGATGACGTCTTGCATGCGGAAGTTTTCATCGATGACGAACACAAACGGGTTGATGTCTTTGTCTGATGCAATCTTTCCCATCAGATTGCTGTTCGTGAACTTCGCTCCGCTCGGTGCTGATGACCAGTCGCATGGCTCGTCGAGATATTTGTTCAGTGCATCAGTATGCATCACGAAACATTCGTTTTTGTCGCCGATGAAGCAGATGTTCGGCAGCGGCTAACCGGAGTTTTCAAATTTCTTCAGATAGTACACTACCTAGACGAGTACAGCGGCAATATCCGTCTTGCGCTTGAAGTCGAGGTCATATTTATATTCGAAAATGACTTTCAATTTCTTAGCATCGGCAGTCTCAGTGTTGATAAGACCATCACATTTAAATGGATGCGTAATCTGTGTCTTGAAGAATTTCTATAAGTATTTGTCATATACATAGTCTACTTCACGCTCTTCAGTACATGCCTGCATCTCTTCATAGAACTTGTTGTGACGTGCACTGCCGCCGCCAGAATATCTCATACCATCAGGGTCGAATGGAGACATTAATTGTTGCTTTCTGTCGAAAAATAAATCATCTTCGTTTAAACGTCCATCATGTATCATTTCAATTTGATGTTTTACGATTTTCGCAGCTTCATTTATTACCTTCTTATACAGTTCTCTTTTTTCAAAGTAGTTCATTATTTAAGAATAATATCGTTTCAGTTATTTATCGCATATTAAGAAACTTGATTATTTTTCAAACAATGTATCTAATATATTAAATCTAAAGAACATTATTCAATCTGCTCAAGCGAATATACGTCGCTTCAAACTTAATTTCTTCAAAATATTCTTCATAAAGTTCTAATGCTTGTTGAACAAGTTGTAATTCGTCGTTGCTACGCATGTAGATATCAAATGAAGGACACTGAGTGAACCACATAAAGTCTCCGACTCCGATGTTTTCTGGTGATATATTGTAAAGTTTATGCAATAAGTCAACTTCTTTTAATGTTTTCTCAGCATCAGGTTTTATTTTAACAAGTCCTTTAATGCCCATGATGAATTTCTTTCTAAAATTCTCGACAATGTCTTTGATGAGATTATCGTGTTCAATATCATTGAAGTCATCTGATTTCACAATCTCATAAGTTGGACCCGCTTCTCCTGGCGTAAAGTATGTGTCAAATATATCATTCCAAATTTGTTCACGTTCACTCCATTCTTCATCACTGATGTATTCTGGTTGGTCAGTCTGATTCTGATAATGAAAATCAACAGCAATATCTTTCAATAGTGCACGATTCGCACTTATTTGGTCGTCATACACACATCCGTAGTATTCACCATCCCATGGAATGATGACAACGCTGAACAGAAAATTTGGGTCATTGCCTGTGCGCCAACTCTTTTCTAAACTCGACTGCACTTTTTTCTGACATTCGAGATTTATCTTATAATCATCGAAGTTCAACTTGAATGCATCGTCGATGCTATCTACCATAGTTAGAACGAAATCGTCTGGATTGTTCTTAGCGTACTCTATAGAATTTTTAATAGCTTGCTTTCTAATATTGTGCAAACTCTTGACTATATCTTGCATATCTTTCGACTTGAACTTTATGCCGTTATATATTTTTAAACTCATAATCTTTTAATATATCTTTACCTATTATACGACATTTCGACGTTTTAGTTAATCAAGAAAAAAAAGAATAAATAAGAGAAAGTAATTGCGGACGTCAACTCCGCCTATTCAAATCATGCAAAATAAGAAGTTATTCGAAGATTTTCTAGACGACCAGCAGGACTTGTTGACATAGGAAGAACGTGTATAGACTGACAAATCACTGATTCTGAAAGTGAACTGGGACTATTCACGTGAGAAGTTGCACAAACTGAACAAGTTCGACTATAGGCGTTTCATGACATATATCGTCAGGCAGACACAGCAATTGTCTGCTATAGATGCACACGTGACGTCTATGATGGTCAGTGTGATGACGAAGCACGAAGAGCCAGACAACTATGTGCGTATTGAAGATGACATATTGAAACAAATCAAGCAGATAGACGCTAATATACCATCTGAACTAATTAACGAGCGTGCAAAATTCAACATTACTCTGATGCTGACATTTGACGTAATGTCTGTCAATGTATGTTCTTTTGAGAAGTTCATGCGTCAGTTCAAAGACGTCGTCGGAGCATTGCGTCAGTTCTTGAATTGCGGAAAGATTATCATGCCTCCGTCTTCATTGTCACAGGAATGGGTTCAGGTCATCTACAAGGACGACGATGAAGAATTATCTACTGGTGGCTTGCACGGTCGTCATGTCGCTGGCTGGAACACCCAGACGATGCGCCGTATATACAACTTCATCTATCATATCAATGAAGAACCGGATGAGGAAGAGAAGAAGAACGGCTTCAATAGCATTCACGACTGTCCGAAGATTTATCAGATTCTATATTCGCTGCGACACACTGAGTCGCTTCAAGAGCACTATCGGGTGTTGATGATGGGCTATGATGATGCAGATACATTCGAGAAGAAATTCTACATATACATGGTTCCACTTGACCCAGACTCTGAATACGGGAATTTTGAGACTATGGTACAGTGGCTAGACGAGAACGTCGCCGGACGTATGAACGTGTATGATGAATATTAGATGGTCAAGAACAACTCGAAGGTGACCATTACTCTGAAGATTTCCTGTAACGGCTTCATGCCTCGTCGCAATGACGGCAAGAAAGAACTGAAGTATGAGTCTGAACGTCCTGATAGCGGCTTGCATTACAAATATATGTTCTATGATGCCAAATGGGACAGATACAACCAGGCGAAAAGAAGCAGTCTAGGTTCATTCACTAACGGTATGTCTGATGCATTGCGTTCCAATTATCAATTCAAGACTGACCTTGAGAATGGCTTGTTCGGCGCATATGCTGCTAAGACAGCTAAAGAAGAGACTGATTTGTCAAAATATAATCTACCGAAAGTATGAGTAGTTTCTTAGATAAGAGAATACAAGCGAAGCGTGAGAAGCAGCAGTGCAGTGAATTGCTGGAGTTCTTGAAAGTATCTGGACGTGACCAGTTGTACGAGGACTTCCTGGACGATTTGTCTGCCGATGACGTGACTGCAGAAAAGACAACTGATGTCAAGCCGGAAAGCAATGATGAAAAGAAGTTCCAGTTCTTTTTCGGTATCAATGCAAGCGATCCGAATGACTTTACTGGTGTCGATACAACTGAGAAAGACGTCGATTCATTAGTTCAGGACATTGCTGACAGAGTAAAACCGGAAATCATAGCGAGAAAGATTGCTTTATGGCTGCGTGAGACGAAGTTCATCAGTGAGAATCCTCGCGTGCATGTCAAATTGTTTACGACAGAGAGTTTGATGAAAACTATGTTGAATCATATTATGTATGCTGATTTTGGAAATATCGAGCCGTTCACTCCGGAAAACATGCGTAAAGTATTTTGTAACTGCATCCATGACAATCTAACTCGCAAGCCGGAACCTGACGGGAGCATGCTGAGTAGATTCTAGATGTCTGGTCTGTCTTTGAATGTTCACATTGAATATAATCCAGTTCGTGTGACATACAAGACACTGGAACGTGAAATTGCAAACTTGTGCAGTTTATAGGATGAAATCGTGCTTCGTTTCCGTGAATATGCTGACGTGGAACTTTCAAGTATCAGTTATGTCGACAAAGAGAAGCAGAAACGTGAGCGCAGTACAGATACAAATGTATTGTTTAAGCAGACTGACAGTCGTTTCTTGGGAAATTCGTCGTTCTTGGTTGAGAAAAGTAAGATTTGGGAGTTCGGCCATGCGATGTATAGCAACGGAAAAGATACTGTATGGGACTCTGAAGACAATGAAAATACAATCGGAAAGGACTTGAAGACAGTATGGAGAGGCTATCAGACGATAAGCCCGTGGATGTCAGACTTGATGCAGCAGATGGCTAAGTCAAACGTATTCACATGGCATGTAGACGGTCAGGACGAACGAGCAGAAAACAACGGTCAGTCAACGATAAGCGTGTTAGTAGAGAATATCACAGAAAGACGCAAGAATACAGTTCGTGCTCTGAAAGAAGAATTTATGAAATGTCTGAATAATCTGTCTTGGAAAAGCAAGACATATATGCGTCAGAATTTCTATCATTCTCTGCAAGTGCTGTTCATCTATAAAGGAAGCGGTGATAATCCGGACAGATTGCCGAGCAACGGTCAGTTCGCCGGAACAATTGATTGGGATTGTAAAGTACAATATTATATATTGGACGACAGTCCGAATTTCAGACAATACAGTTCAAAGGCTAAGGGTCAGGACCCGTGGACTGATGCGCATAGGAGACGTACTGACTTAGTAGAAATAGTCAGGAGATATAACCCGACACAGATGAAAGAAAAAGAAGACGCACAGCGCTAGAAGCAATAAATATAGCATGAGAAAGATGCAGCACAACATATCAGAAGACTTCCTGGACGCTCACGACCCAATTGAACTCGTCCAGAAGGTTGACGTATTGCCCGAACAGCCAATAGAGCATGATGATTTCACCGACGTTGAGCCGGAGAAGTGGTATCGCATGTGTGCTGAATCTCCTGAGAAATACAATGTCATGTTTGCTGTCCAGTTCCAGGCGGAGTGCAATCTTCGTGCTGACAAGAAGCACGTCAAGGAAATCGAACGTGTGATGACGCTTATATTGGGAAGACGCTCTGAGATGTCGACATTTAATGTGTCGACTGCTGATGCAGTAGACGTCCTTGACTAGTGGCATCCTTATGTCAAGAAGACGAATATGCCGATGGAGAGTCAGTACAATCACACGGTATCATGGACGTCTATGCCGAAGCCTGTATATGTTAAAGTTGCTATTCGTTATGACGGGAGTGTGGAGGGATTTCTCGATATGGTCGCTCGTCTTGAGATATATTGTCGCAAGCGTACGCAGCATTGTCAGTATGTCTGGTGGAGAACTGACACGGGAATACCGTACGGGTGGTCGTATATTAATGTCAACGGACAGATACAGTCTGGTATTATCGGATACAAAGTCGATGAACTCATCCAGACATCATTGTCTGATAAACAATATGTTTATCGTGTTGTCGATGAGATTCGTCAGTTCGTTAACCAGTTGTTCGACAAAAAGTATACAAAGGAGCAGATTCTGAATTGGGCTGTCAAGCGTCATCAGAACAAGCTCAATGAAGACTTCCTTGATAATACAGAGATAGAACTGCAGAAGATAGAGATGTCAGATGAACGACCAGATATCTTCAGAGACGCCAAGCAGAATCTCATCCTGATAGTCGGTCAGTCGATGCTCAGTGAAGAATCTCCTAATATCGGCAAACTGCTGACGTTGACTGACAGACTGAGACGTTCGCTGAAGTTATTCGACAGAACTGCAGATGCTTATCTTGCTGTCGATGACTATGCATATAAGACATATGCTGTTCCGGAACATGAACTCATCATACGCCTGACCGGAGATGAGATGTCACAGATGCCGTTTGCTGGTGACGGGTTCTATATCATCATGCGAACTAACTTGCCGAAGAACATAGCGAAGTACTATGACATGATGCATTCCGTATTTGCTCTGCTCGATGTGACATACGGTGCTTTTCGTCCTACAGTGAGTGTATATGCACTTATTCCTTCACATGATTCAAAAGGATATAAAAACATTCATCAGTTACATCCTCGATATAATAGCGACGTGAAAGACGTCAGCACACCAGATGAATTGCGTTTGTTTATGGACGACGCATATATTATTAATGACTATTGCAATATATACTCTCAAATATATAAAGAGCAACCGAATCAATTAATCGTTTGGCAGGAGAAGAATAACTACGTACATCAGTGTTTTGACAAGAATTGTCAGTGACGTTCTTCAATCAAATTTTTCAAGTGCACTCTCGGCATTGGACGTCCGACCTTCATCTTCTTTGAAGCAGCCATGACAAATGCTCCGTCGTTTGTCTTATGGTCACGCCAAAAACCCAAGAATAGAACATACTGCTTGACGTCATCTGGATAGCACACACAGTTCAGCGCACGAATACGCAATTCATGTAAATGCTTTTGTATATTCTTATATAATAAGTCTGTTTCTTTTGCGTCTCTCTCAGTTTCTAATATCAAATGTATTGGAATGAAGTCATCATATGCCTTGTGCCTGTCGCTCGTGAATAGCATTAACTTGAATTCTTCGACTGCAGCAAAGCGAATATACATAGGCTCTTTATCAGCATTGAAATACATCGGAGAGTCGACGTGCTTATAGAGTCCGTAACCTCCGTTATGCTGCATAAACTGAAGAGTCATCGTTCCAGTCATATAACCGAGAGTATCTTTTGTTATCGAGAATAACTTTGTATTCATCATCCACTCATATATTTCATAGAGTCCGTTCGGTTTCCCGTTCGGCATACAACCATTCATAACAGCATATAGTATCTTTGCGAAACTCAAGAAATTCCTGTCGAGATACATCTGTCTGGTATTGTTGCGCTTGGTAATAAGGATTTTCTTTTTATCGATTTGTTGATTACTGATCAATAAATTTCCAGCATCAAATGAGAAAACATTCTTATTGGACAATAATGCTTTAGTCAACTGCATAAACGTCAGCAGTGTAAAGCGACTGATATCAATATGTGTAACGAGTTTCTTAACAATTCTATTAGGATAACTATGGTCGTCATTGATTACAATCTTCGAAAGTTCAACGACTTCTGCTGGTTGATGACCAGTAATCCATATCAGTTGTTTGAGCCAGCGTTTCAAGTGAGACAATTGACGCTTGAATCCGATGTCGCTCATAATGCAGAAATCTACATACAAAGATGTGCTGCGCTTAAACTCGCTTTCTGCAAGTTCTTTCATGTCCTGCTTGAGTTCACTGTCCGGATTCTCCAGCAATTCGTTAATATCTAATTCGTCGAATACGTTGTTCATAGTTGCAAAGATAAGAAATCTCTGCAACATGAGCAAATTATTTAACTATTTTTAACAAATTCAGAGTTTATTCTTCAAGAAAGGTGAGAATGATGAGTTAGCGCAATCAATATCATCAGGACTCTTAGCAAGATAGCCGTTTGCTAACGGATATATGACATACATTCTCACATTATCACGCATGCGGTCGAGAACTGTGAAACGCATCCACTCTAATCGCTTGTTATTCTTATTGAGAACTAGAGGAAACGCACGGACTGCGTTGTTTATTTCTCTGTCTTTTTCAGTATCATTAGTCCCTTCTTCATTCCAAGGCATTCTTGATGACTTGTTATCGACTTCAGCAATCTTCACATCACTGCGGACGCTAACTGCAATGAACATACTGTCGAGACAGACACTCGGAATGCAAGGCATGATGTACAACTTTATAAGATAGTTGATATAACCAGCTCGTGCAGCAACTTCGGGTTTCATCGTGTCCTGCCAGTGAAACTCCAGAGGTATTACTATATGCCAGTCGTCCAACTTCTTTAAGTCAAGCATATTAATCTTCCACGGCTTTCCTTCGACTTTATTATATGCATCAATAGCCATACGTACGTTGTCTTCCCACTTCAACGTCTGAGCCAGTTGTCTGCCGTCTAATTCAGAATCCGACATTTCATCATACAGAATGCTATATGCCATCTTCATCTCTGTCGGCGCATCGACATTGCCATTGCTGCAAGCAAACTCACCGTATCTGTCCGGCTTGTCCGTATTGTAAATCTGTATGAAACATGCATTGTCGCAATGAACTGGAACAAGATGTCCGAGACGTTCTGTCAATTGCATCATCAACTTATAGAAACGCTCATATGACATCTTCTTTGCCGGCATAATATATATGTCGAAGTTCACTACGACATCAACGTCTGTTACACGATAGTCATTCAGCCAGTCTTCGATTGCATTTTCATCGTCTGGAATATCAGCACGATTCCACTCAACTGGCTTTACTTCTTCTTTGTTGTCAGTCAGACCACATGCAGCAACTTGTGCATCAATGAACAACGGAGATGCATTCAAGATACGCTCAATAACAACTGCACGATTCTTCAAAGAGAACTTCGTCCAACCGTTGCGACCAATTCCGCGATTCTTGTTGTCTGGACTGCCGATGAACAACTGTAACTGCATGCGCATACCCTACTCAGGTATGATGTCGCCGTCAAGTCCAGCAGCTTGTGCTATCTGGCTGTTGTCCATATTGTCGAAGAAGTCCTCAGTCAAGAGACTTCCAGTAAATGCATTATCGAAATCAATATTCTTCTTCATGCTATATTTATTTGAAAATCGACGTTCAATCATAATAAATAGAAGAAACATCAAGAAAGAAACTATGTTTAGTAATTTTTTCAAAAAGAATAAAACGGAAGAGACTATTGTAAACGTCAAAGAAACACAACAGCCAGTTCAGCAACCAGCAGAACAGCCACTGCAAAAAGAGTCTCCGAAGACGACTATTATTGCACAGCAACTACTAGAAGGCATTGACATCAATGAACACGCCGGCATGCAGACACTAGTGAAAACTATGGATGCTATACGTCAGACAATCATACATATCGTCGGTTATGACTTCTATGAGTCAAAACTTGATACATTCGACCCGATGCTCTTTGAAGCATACAAGGAAGCAGAACTGCAGCAGATGAGAGCAGACTGTGCTGAAGCAGAACTTGAATACTATAAGGCATGCAATGATCCTAACGGTTTTCATGGACCTCAGTTGCGTCAGATGCATGAACGACTCTTAGAATTAAAACAAATGGTCGCTGCTGCTCAACAAGGACAAGACGTCCAGCCGTCTAACCAACAATATGCTCAGTCGCTGAGTGCCGGACTCTATAATAATCCAGAAGATAACTTGGAAGAAACTGACACAAAGCATTCATTAAACAGATTCGATGACGCAATAAACAGACACGAACGTCCAGATATTGCACTTTCTGCTCCGATGCCAGGCACACTTCCTAGTCTGCCAATTAACTTCGATTGATGCTGTTTTTGATAAATAAGAGAAACGATTTCTAATATAATCATGCGAAATAGAAGCAAGCGTTTTCATCTGCCTTCACAAGAATGGTCGAAGATAGTCAGATTCAACTCACAAGACTATCTCATGCGCAGTGTATACGACAAAGACCAAGACATCGAAGGAGATGCAAATCTAAAAAGCGAATTAGATACAGATAATCCTATTGCTCCGACTGGAACTGTTCTCGATGAACTCCCTATTAATAAAGCGCTTATGAAGTGCAGACGTCCTCGTAAAGTCAACGAGGACTTCATGGACGACATGGAGGAATTCGGCTTCGATACACAAGAAGAAGTCGAGCAGGAAGTCCAGAAAATCGTAGATGCTGAAGTCGCTTCACAGTTGACATATATCTTTACTGATATAGACGGAAATCAGAAAGAACTGCAGATGTCACCAGATAACTTCCGTAATGTTATCATGTTCTTATTGCAGGGTGTAATTGCTTTTCATCCACAAGATACTGCAACGTCTGTCGACAAATATGTCTATGCAAGCGGTCGCATGAACAACCTCTTCGCATATCGAATGAATGTATTTGACATCAAATGTGTAGGTGGTATACCCAAGTTCATCATATCTCAGACTGACGACAGCAATCGCAGAGGCGGCTATATAAACGTACACTTTACTGAAGAACGTGATGCTGTTATCAGTATCAGTTTTCCTGGAGTGGGGTATAAACGTCCGTTCTCACTAGTGTCAATGTCATATGAAGACTTCTGTGAATTCTTGCCTTATGATAGAATCACTGGTAAAGTCAAACCGATAGAACTTTATTATGAGCATTTACTGACGACTGTACTCGATAAGATACGTGTCGCCGGAAGCGGAGTGACTCTGATGGAGAATCTCAATGACGATGGTGGTTTGAAGAGAATTATTGCAGGAGGACGTCAAGTCAATAGAGGAACACTTAACGCAGAATTCTTGAAACAAAACTTCAGACCATTACAGAAATTTTCACAGAAGAGCATGGGTGATATGAACGTTCTAAAAGATGCTATTGACTATGAGATGAGTCAGATAGAAAACATCGTGCGAAATGATGTCAAAGAACGAATTACAGAAGCCAAATACTATGTGATGATTGGCGGAAGCGAGACGCTGTTCGATAGACTGCGTGAATCTAAGTGGGGAGGCAGTTACGGCTGCGCACTTCCTGACTCTCAATGCTTATACGTCCAGTTGTTCACTCAAGACCCACAAGTAAGTACGAAACGCATCGAGCATAATCTCATATTGCTTCCGTTGAGTGTCTTTGTCAGTAGACTTCCGGCACTCTGGTTGTGGTTCATGTGCTAAGCATATCAATTGCATCTTCAGTCGTTATCGGACGTCCAGCAAAATGCCAACATGATTTCGGACTCTCAGCCAAGCGCTGAGTAATACGTTCGACAAGTAATGAGCGTTCAGCAGAAGTTGGAGTATAGTCTTTCATATATTCTAGTTCTACTGAGCGCCAGTTATTTGAATAATCAGTGACTTTAAAGTTTCTTCTTAGACATTCTGCATGTAACTGCTGATAGCGTTTCAAAGTAAACTGCATCTTGTTGAGAAAGAACATGACGTGTCCACGTCCAAGAACAAATTCTTTTGGAATACGACTGACTAAACTATTAGAAGATTCAAGCGACCTCCGTAGACAATACGGGAGTCGCTTGATTTCTCTGTGTTCTGCTAACAGATGTTCGTCAGTCAGACAGCGCACTGGTATAGCGGAGTTGATACGTGTCATTTAGAAGAATTGTGAATCTCTTCCATGATGTTCTCAATCTGTCTCACATAAGCAGAGAACTTGTCAGTATTGCGAATATTGTGCGTACGTCGCTCAGGACCAAAGTCAATGTCGATAGTCGCATAAATCTGGCACGGATTCGGCTTCAGAATCATCACACGATTCGATAGATAGACTGCCTCGCTGATGTCATGTGTGACATTCAGAATCGTCGGATCGACTTCTGACGAATAGTAGATATTCAGCAAAGCGTCCTGCATCTCACGCTTCGCCATGATGTCCAATGCCGATGTTGCTTCATCGAGCAACAGTATCTGACTATTGGCGACCAAGTTTCGAGCAAGTGCTACACGCTGACGCTGACCGCCCGACAAATCCGGATAGCGAGCCCATTTGACTGCCTGCTCTTCAAGACCGACAATCTTCAGCATCTCTATCGCTTTCTTGTTGCGTTCCTCTTTCGGGACGCCAGCTAGTTTAAGCGGCAGTGCGACATTGTCAATCACCTTCTTCCAGCGATAGCATGACGGCTGCTGGAAAACCATCGGAAGCGTCGACTTGTCGTTATACTCTTTACCATAGAGCATGATACGACCCGAGTCTGGTTTCGACAAACCAGCAAGCATCTTAATCAACTGCGACTTTCCGCAACCGCTGCTTCCGAGGATGCTGATGAATTGACCCTGGTGCTTGAAGTCGCTGATTACGAAGTTCAAGTGGTCGAATAACTTGAATACACCTCCGTCTTTCAAAGGGAACGACTTACAGATGTCAAGCATATCTATAACATTCGTCTCTTCTATATCATAGATGCCGTCTTTCTTCTGCTGTGTATCGACAACAATATCCTCTTGAATGTCAGTCTGAACATTCTCCTGTTCCTGGACTTGCTGCACCTGAGCAGTTTCTTCCTGTTGCTGCTCGATGCTTTTCAACATATTTTCTGCAAAGCTCATAACTTCAATGATTTAGTACTTCCAAGGGAATAATTTCTTGTCGATAGATTTGAATATGACGTCTTGGACGATACCAATGACGACAATCAAGAAGAGAAGTGCATAGACAGCGTCCATATGCGCCTGACGAGTCATCACGTTAATCAGAGCTCCGATTCCGTTAGTCGTTCCATCTTTATACAGCAATTCTGCAATCGTGAGATAAGACCATGAGATACCGGTGAGATTAATGATGTCTCCTGTTATACTACCCATGACATACGGGAAATATACTTCACGGAATTTCTGCCATGGAGTAGCACCAAGTGTCTTGATGCTCTGCAAATAGACAAACTCGTCATCATTATTCGGATTCTGCAATTCATTAATTTTATTACAGATAGCCGGCAAAATGTATATTCCGATACCGACACTCAAGAACAAAGTCTTCAATGAGAAAGTCAGACCGGCAATTGCTATGAAGATTCCGCTTAATGCTGGAATAGGCAAGTATCTGACAGAATCAATGTAACGTCCGATGACGATGTTATTAATCGGATACAGTCCGATGAAGAATCCCAACGGTATAGTCACGAGCAATGCCCAGAAATAGCAACTCAGATTCAACTTAATCGAGAACCAAGTGTTTGCTAGCAGATGGTTGTCCGTGAACAGATAACCATATGACGAAGCAACACTTATCGGATCTGGCAATATCTTTGCCGGAATCACTTCAAACGCAGCAATTAGATACCACGCTATGAAGATAATGACGAGCCCGATAAGAGAGATGAGCATCGTAGCGGTCTTACCGTACGATGACTCACCACCCATCTTGAAAAGGTTTGAGAATTTGCTCATACCTCAATTAGTTTATTCGTTCACAAGTTCGAAGTCAGTAGTGCGATATGCAGCGTTAGCACCAGTAGCACCAGCAGCCTTTGCCTTCTTAGAGCCGTTTCCGACAATGATGAAGCGGTTCTTGTCGAATCCGTACTCATTAATCAGATAATTAGCAGCAGCCTGTGCACGCTGTTTCGACAGAGGAATATTAACAGCATCAGAACCAGTGTCGTCAGTGTTACCCTCGATACGGATACGAGAGCCGGCAAACTGCTTGGCAATGCTAACGAACTCACGGTCAATCAGCGACTTCGCATTATTGTCGATGACTGCTGACCCAGTAGGATATTCGATAGACAACTTCTTGACAGACATCTCCTGTGCAGTCTCCATCTCTGCAGTCGGTGCGGTGAATGTCTTTGCCTTAGCAGCAGACTGTTCGCCCTTTACTTTACCCTCAGCCTTCAACTCTTCGATAATAGATGTGTCTGATACCTTGTTCCAAGACAGAGGACTTGACACGAGACCCAACTTAGAATATGTGCGAGCCATCTTCGAATAAAGTTCTGATGCAGTCATTCCAGTGAAGTCAGTGTTCATTCCAAAGAAGTTCAATTCGTCTTCAAGCGTCATGTAACGAACGCCTTTCACACACTGCATACACAAATCATAAGTGAAGTCATAATTCTGAGAGAATGTCTTCGCAGCAACCTTCACTGCTTCTGGATTATTGTTCATCTCTGTATTTGCCCAGAGAAGAGCAGCCATCAACTTCTTTATGATGTCACGCTTCTCCTTGAGTGTAGACACCTTTGCAATAAGGCCATCACAGATAATAGATGATGCCTGCTTAGTAGATACAAGTACTTTAGAACCAGCCATATTCTCTACGATGTCCTGGTCGTCCGGACTATAAACGACAGCAGCATCACATGCTCCGGCACGATATGCAGCAGATGCATCAAGACCGTTCTCTACGACTTTGATGTTAATCTTATCGGGCATCACAGTCTCAGACTCATTAATCTGGTCGAGAGTAATTCCGCTCGTCTCAAGAGTATTCAACAGCAAAGTATGGGAAGCTGTGCCCTTTGAGCAACATACTACCTTTCCGATGAGGTCGTTGACAGTGTTGATTCGCTTGTTAACGACGATAGCATCAGCGCCCACAGAGAAGTTTGACACGTTGAAGAAACGCGTATCAGCCATATCACTGCCCTCACCCATCTCTACGGGATAAGAATCGAGCGTACCATAGATGAGGTCAATGTCGCCGTTCATGAATGCTTTACGACCGGCAGGGAAGTCGTCCTGTACGACAACCTTCATCTTGATGCCATAATCTCTGTAAAGAATACAGTCTTCATTTGGATCCAGACCACCGTTTAAGTACATATAAGGAAGAAAACCCACGAAAGTATTTGTGCCAACGACAATCGTATTGTCATCGCTCGAACCACCGAAGATGCCGTTCTTGCCGTCAGATTTGCCAACTACCCCGCTCTGCAGAGCAAGGAAATACAATACTACGAGAACTGCTATCGTTCCCAGAACTTTACCTGCCGTCTTAACCCACGGCTTAACTTGTGCTTTTGCCATAATTTTGATAAATTAAATGTTTTGTTTGAATGTTAAATATATTTTCTTACGTTTTCGACAATCTTGTCGTTCTCCTGCTTGACACGAAGCAGTTCCTTGTCACTTTCTGTCCATCCAGAAGTGAGTTCACTGACTGGAGTCGTACCAGATGCTGATGCTGGAAGTGCTTTACGCTGCTCTTCTGACATAAACAGACCTTCGATGCCATAATTCTCATATACATTAAGCAAAGCGTCTGCTTTGTTGAGAGCAATAGCATTATTAACGCCAATCTGAGAGATGATAGAATCACTGCTCAACAGGACGTCGTCCATAGCACCAAGACGATTATTAATGTCATTATAAATTTTATCAGTAGCCATCAGATATTCATCTATATCATCAGTGTCACTATTTACAATCGACATCATCGAAGAGAATGCATTGTACATCTGACGAGTATGCTCATACTTTTTCGAAAGTACGCTGACTTCATTCTCTTCATCCTGAACTTTCAGTGATGTATAGTGCTGTAAATCCTTGAGCATGTCATAATACAACTTCATCTTCGCATAACTATTGGCATAATCAGCAACAAGGTCTTTCAGACGGACTGCCTGGTTGCTGTGAACTGTAGCATCCTGTAATTTACCAGCCTGCTTATAACCCTCGAGCAATTCAAGTTCACGATTCAAATCACGTTCGGCTTTTTTCTTCTCTTGCTCAATCTGACGGATTGCTCCAGCAAATTTACCCATGCTGTCACTAATCTGCTTTACGCGCTCTTTAAGTTTCTCAATATGACGTTGAAGAATAACAACGGGGTCGATGTCAACGACTATACCAGTCAATTTGCGACAGAGCATAAAGAAAGCAGTAGAGATGAGTTTGCGGAAATGCTTGTTCGTCACCATACTGACAAGAGCAAAGATAGCAATGCCGAGTAATGCAATGTAGAAAGCATTCGTCATCATGCTCAAGATGACCGGCAAAGCGAGATACAGCGCATACACACCCATACCGCCAGCTGCTACTGTCAAAATCTTAGCAAGCGTTCCACCGGGTCGCGACCACTGAGATACTTTGTTAAACTGGTCTCCCATATTCATGGGAACTAAAGAATTATTGTCCATAATATAATAATGTTTTGTTTGATGTTTTAATCATTCGGAAGGACGTCTGTCAGCATCTTCTTATCTGTCATCATCTGATTTTTGATGTGTTCAGCACTAGCTTTCAAATCCTGCTGCTTAACGAAGATGTCGACTTTTGTAGCAGAAATTTCCTGCTCAGTAGTTGCAATAGCCTGCCGGTCTCCGCTAATCTTGTTCTCAATCTGAGCGATTTGCTTCTTGAGATTCTCTATCTGCTGCTCAGAATCAGAGATGTGAGACTTCATGTTCTCTACCTTCTTCTCTTTAGCAACAATTTCGTCTTGGTACTTCTGGTCGAACTGCTTGAGAGCAGTAGCAAGTTCACGATCGATGACTTTGCAGTACACATCGATAGAATCTAACACGTACTGCTTCGTCAAATCCTTGTTCAGAACTTTAATCATCGAGAACGCAGTCTTCCATCGACTATTGACGTCTGGAATATTCTTCAAATCTGACGTAAAAACAGTCTCATGCAGTTCCAAATAGTCTGGACCCTGACAATCGTTTTCACGAATCGAGTCACACAATAAATTCACGTATGTCTCTGTTGTCTTTCCCTGATAATTGTTTGGGTCGACAGAACTGACGTTTGGTGTCGCTGCTACTTGCGCAGTAGTATTAGTATTAACACTGTTAGCAACACTTGGCTGCTGCTGTTCTTGCTTCTGAGGCTGTTGAACTTGTGCCCCATTGCCGTCTTCAACCTCGTCGAAGAATAGCCTTCCGATTTTTCCTAATCCCATATTCTTTAAAATTGATTTCGTAAATTTTACGGCAAAATTATATAATTGGACTGAGACTGCAAAATAAATTTGAAAATTCTTTCATTTTTTAACATTAATTTGCAGATTTTTGAGTTTTGTTGTCTGATTTCTTCTTTCTAATCTTGTTTAAGATAAACATAATAAGTGCTTTTCCAATACTATAACCGGTCTTGGCGATATTCAACTTGTCGGTTACGAAATTGTACGTCCAGAGAACAAGTGCTCCAACTATGAAACCAGCAATAAAAATAAGAATGTCTGTTAACATGATAATCAATATTTAGAATTCTGGTGCAAAGATACAAATAATATTTGAAATAATATCATTCGAATGAAATATTTAAGATAATTTAGCATTTTGAAATAATACTTTCTGATATAGACAAAAATGTAAATATACAATATAATAATGTGAAACTTTAATTGAATTCATATGCTGAAAGAAAAAGAAAAGTTCGATAAAGAACGTTACGCTGAGACTCCGAATCTTTGGGAAGTTACAACTATGTCCGGACGTCCAGTCAGAATATTGTGCACTGATGGGGGAAGTGAAGAGTTTCCTGTCATTGGAGTCATTAACGGACAACCGCACAGATATACTAAAGACGGAGTAGAAGATATCATATTCTATCATCAAGACAATCTTCAGATGCAATGGGTTGATGAGTTACCAGCGATTAATGTATTGACAGAAGAACTCGCTGAGAAGTACGACGGCAAGTGTTATGTTGACTTTGATGATAATTATCGAATTGAAGCAGTTCGTTTCTTCAAAGATGAGAACGGACTTAACATGCACAGTGTCGGAACAGACGGTCTGCGAGTTTCATATAACTGGAGCGATTTTGATAAAATTCCATCAGAAGGAATGGAGAACACATTCTCACTCTCATATATTAATATGATTGAAGAGAAATGTTACTTGCTTAAAGAAATTACAAAAGAAAAGTTTGATGAGATTGTTGACATTGTTAGTCAATGCAAGGACTTCAGTAACGACCGCCACATTTGGTTAAAGAATAAACAAGCCGAATTAGGTATATATCCAGAAAACTTTTAAATATGGAGCAAGAGAAAGAAATCATTATTGACGGTGACAAGTTCATTGCAACTCGTCTGTTACCGAATTATAAAGGAGAATACACTTGCACATGCGACGAGTGTCATTTTCACATTGATTGGACTAAATTTGGCCAATACAAGCATTGCCAGGAAGTGAAGTGTATTGACAGGCATTTCGCTGAAGGAAATCGCAATGTCTGGGTTCGAGAGAAAGGCTTGTCTGATGTACCAAATATTCATGCTGGCATGACCATTGATTGTGCTATCTGTGGAGAACGTTTCGAAGATGATGAAGGATATGAGAGTTATTATGACGATTCTGACGGAAAGCAAATTGAAGAAGCAGCAAGTTGGGATCACGACTGGAAGAAACTCGGCGGAAAGTGGTACTGTTGGGAGTGTTGGGAGTATGTCTGTGGTAAAATCGGAGATGAAGAAATTGTTGATATAATCAGAACAAAAGACGGAAAGTTGTTCTGGGAAGATGACGAAGAATTCTCTGCAGACGATTATGCAAAATTCAAATTAGAAGATTAATTATGAGAATTGAAGAAGATTACGTCACTTTCGAGACAGCAAAACTGCTGAGAGAGAAGGGGTTCAACGAATCCACATATAATACGTACTATCAGTTTGATGATGGTGCTGTATATATGCATCATTACAATTTCTCATTGCCAAATAGCGAAAATGATAAAAATGAGTGGTCGTGCCCGACAATTCAGATGACGTTGAAATGGCTGCGTGAAGTTCATGGCATCTTTATCACTATTGAAGTGAAAGGCGACCCTCGTATGGAGAGTTTCATTTATTTCAAATGGTCTGTAGCAAAATATTGTAGTTGTCAGATTAAACGAATCGACAACGGATTACATAGACCAGAAGATTATTGGGTAGCAGAACCAGAAGAAGACGAATCTTTCGAAAAGACGTGCGATGCCGCAATCAGATATTGCTTGGAAAACTTAATTAAATGATGAAATTATGACTACAGATATAGTTACAGAAGAACGTGTCAGTTTTGAAACTGCGAAATTATTGGATGAAAAAGGATGGGCGATTGCATGTCATGCTGCATACTTAATCAATGACGATAAAAAAGTAGAATTAATATATCCAGAAGATGGAGAAGAATTTAATTATTGTGCACCGACGCTGCAAATGGCAATGAATTGGTTGAGAGTATTGCATCACATTTTTGTTCAGATTGAATTATACAGCAAGTACGATGACTATACATATGAGATATTTCAGAATACTCATCGTTTGATGATAGAGAAGAGAGAAATATTCTCTACTCCAGAAGAAGCAGCAGATTCGGCTATCAAATATTGTTTAGAGAATTTGATTTGACTATGTTAAGAGAAGATTATGTGAGTTTTGAGACAGCAAAACTCTTAAAAGAGAAAGGATTCGAAGAGTGTGTCACACACTATTACTTCACAGAAATCACTCATGTGGGATTCAAAGATTATCCCATAGGAGTATTGTATACGGATTCGGAACCACAATTTCAAAACAATTATAAGAATAAAGTCGCTGCGCCCAATCTTCATAAAGTTATGAAGTGGTTGCGTGAAATTCATCAGATTTATATCAGCGTTGAATGCTGTTACGACAAAAGCGTCTATTATACGTTCGATATTTTCAGAATAAAAGATGGTCAATATGAGTTCATCGGCTGCAGCGGACCAGATGAATATACAGATGACTGGTCAGTTGATTATACATACGAAAAAGCAGAAAAACGAGCAATAGATTATTGTTTAACACATTTGTTATGAAGAAATATAAGTACGCAAGATTACATAGAGGCGATTATGCAAGAATCGTTGACTTTGATGTTCATGGTATTTGTGAAGATAAAGACAAAGTCATCAAAATCGGAGAAATTGTCAAAGTTATGGACGACGGTTATTATGGTTGTTATGACGTCATTTCTATCAAAGACCATATTAAAGCAACTACTATCTGCTTAGAAAAATATATAAAAGAGCCGGACGTCTAAATCCGGCTCAACCAAAAACAAAACTAAATTTATTATTATGATTAAGTTTCAAGAGAAAACCATGAATGAAATCCTGATGGGAACATCGTTCGGGTTGTAGACCAGCAGTGAATTCTGTAAGTTATGCTTGCGTGATTGATAGTCGTCTTCTGGACCTATAATCATATAACCCTCACCGCAGTTCAACCATCCGTTGTTCTCTGCAAGATGCTGCATGTAACGATACAGACCGACAGTGCGCTTGACCGGTTCCATGTTAGTCATCGGACCCATGCCTGGAATATTAGCCAGCCAGTCATACTTCGACGGAGTGCGTGATTCTTCTACATAATCTTCATACGACTTCTTCTCAATAGGTTCTGGCTGTGGCTTTGGCTGTACAGTAGTAGCATCACTCCAAATACTATTGCCGCTACTTGTTATAGGTGGAACGTCACCAGAATAATCTGGCTTGGTCGTCCAACTGCCTTGTGCTTCAAGTGCTTTATGAAGTGTATACGTCCACGGGTCGTCATCAAGCGAATTATAAATGCCGTCGTTGCTGACAATCTTTCTTATCGGCCAGCAACATGTGCAACCGTTATATATCTCGAGTTCAGACTGTAGCAGACAATTCACCTTGACTTCTGCTTCATGTCTGATGAAGACGTCCTTGCATCCGTTGCACACATAGCCTTCGAGACGCATTCCCTTTGGAACAGCAATACGCTCATTGACGATGATGCTGTCAGCGACATGTGCAATCTTCAATGCTTCATATCCATCACCGGGCCAATCGGGAATCAGGACGACTCCGCGGAATGCTCCGTTAGGATACTTCTGAGGATATATTCGCTTGTCGAAGTCTTCAACAAGTTCATACGGACCTGCTACATTACTATTATTGACATATGCACTGACTGCAGAAAGAATCTTTAGCAAGTCATGGATATTGTACTTCGTGCACAGTGAACCTTCGAGACCGTAATAATATGCATATATGTCCGGATAAATGTGTGCTACGCTGACGAATGCCTGATAATTCTCATCAAGAATGATTCCATCAGGACCGGCAAGTTCAGCAAAGCGCTTCAGACCGTTATAGTTGCGCATGAATACGTCTGCATCATTGACAGCAGTAGGTGCTAAAGTAATCAGCCAGCGATACAAGTCACAAGGAACCTGAGCATACGGCTTATACTCTGTCTCACCGCGCTTACGAGGCGAAACACCTCGGATGATGTCAAGAACAGTGTCGAAGTCAATGACTGCATATACGAACGGACTTTCAGTATAGTCTGCCCACGTCCCGTCGAAATTCTCATATGAATAGTCGATAGGAGTCATATATGGCTTGTAAACGAAGAATTGATATCCGAGCAGTGAACTCTGGAACACCAGGTAGTCTATCTGATTATTCTTTGTACAGTCAGCATGGTTGCAGTCACAGACGTCAAGCGTACGCAGACTGACTGCTACTGGAATGCCGAGTTCATTGAAGCGATTCTGGATAATCTCACAGACGTCGCCTGGTTCATTGCGCATCTTATATGTGTCTATTTCAATAGACTGTATCTTAGAACAAGAGACATATTGAATGCAGAACTTCACGTTTACGAAAGACTCGTAACCGTCTTGTGCTTGGATATACTTCGGAACAGGGAAGAATTGAGCAGCATAAGTCTCGCCAGTCACGTTGCCCTGTAACAGATATGCTGACTGAGGTCCGATAATCTTCGTCTCAGTATAGTATTCCGTAATGCCGGCAGCATGGATCTGCGACATGTCTACAGATGCTATCTCGTCTCCGTTGCTGTCAGTGATGACACCCTTGCTTCCGCTGATGTCAAAAGACGTTTCAGTTTCGTCGACAGCAGAGTTGCAGACGAAGCCGGACTGTGCTATCTTTCCCGGTGTCGAATATAACTTATAGAATAGATTGGTATTTTTGCTGTTAGCCATTTTCTATTATTATAGCGTTTCTTCTATTTATCTTTGCGAACGAGAGAAAAAGTTTAGTGAAAGAAGAAACTAAATACTGTGCTAATCGTATAATAAGATAGAAGAAAAATTATATAGAACTAATTTTATATAAAATATGAATAAACAGAAAAACGTTTACAACGACTTCCGTAAGTTTGCGATAGACAGAACGCATGCTTCGGGACTACTCATTGACGATTATGCGAGAAAGTTCTCGCCAGTTGCTTACCAGAATCCATATGTGTTGGAGCAGTCTAACATGAACATGACGCAGATGGACATCTTCTCTCGTTTGATGGTCGACCGCATCATCTTCCTGGGTCAGGAAATCAATGATGATTTGGCTAACATCATCGTCGGTCAGATGCTATGGCTGTCACACGACGATCCTGAGAAAGCCGTCAATATCTATATCAATTCTCCTGGCGGTAGCATTGCTGCTGGTTGGGCTATCCAGGACGCATTCGAGATGGTCGACCTTCCTTATATCTCGACGATTGCAGTCGGAACTGCAGCATCTATGGCAAGCATTCTGTTGGTCAGCGGAACTATCGGTCATCGCTATGCTACGAAGCGTTCTCGTATTCTTCTGCATCAGCCTCTTGGTGGATTCGGTCAGCGTGAGCAGGCTTCTGATATGGAGATTGCTGTCAAGGAAATCAACTATGCAAAGCGCAAGCTCTACGAGTGTCTGTCAGAACGCACTGGAACACCGTATGAGAAAGTCGAGCGTGATGCAGACCGTGACTTTTGGCTGAGTGCTGAAGAAGCAAAGAACTACGGTACACTGGGTATCATCGACTCTATCCTAGAGCCTAAAAAACGTGAAGAGACTAAATAACTATGGCAAAGTTATATTTTAGATGGGGCGTAATGAACTCCGGAAAGTCACTGGAGATTATCTCTAAGAACTACAACTTCTAGGAGCGAGGAATCGGCACACTCATTATGAAGCCTTGTGCTGACACTCGTGACGGCAACGTCATCAAGTCACGAGCAATGAATACAGAATTGTTCGCTATTCCCTTGTCAGAAAATGATAATCCGCTATATAAAGCAGAGAATTATATTGCTGCACAAGAGGCTGCTGGACGTCCACCCATCAAGTGGATACTTGTAGATGAAGCACAATTCCTGACTCCGGGACAAGTCGACCAATTAGCACGAATCGTCGATGAACTAGACGTTAACGTCATATGCTACGGATTACGAACTGATTTCAGACAACAGTTGTTTCCTGGCTCAAAAAGATTGTTCGAAGTAGCAGATAAGTTCGAGGAGATGCGTTCAACATGCAGATGCGGAAACAGAGCTGACGTAAACGTCCGTTATAATAAAGACGGAAGTGTTGTGACTGAAGGACCGCAAGTTGAGTGTGGCTCAGAAGACAAATACATCACACTGTGCCGGAAGTGCTATAAACAAGCGCTTCATGATGGTCATATTTGAAAATTATTGTTATCCTTTTAGGAACTATTCGATTTAATAAAATCTTTAAAGTTCATTTTTTTCTGAGAGACGTCTAAATAAACGTCTCTCTTTTTATGTTTATTTGTTAAATATTATTAAAAGTGTAGAAAAATAAAGAAGAATGTTTTGTGTTTTCATATAAAAGATGTAATTTTGCAGCATAAAGTCAAACAAGATGAGTAAATGGAATGATTTAAAACCGGGCGACATCATCACGGTCGCAGTGCCTTGGCTGGACGGGACGTATGAAATCCAGTCAGCAGAAGTCATACAGTCTAAAGCGACTGGTATGAACATGGACTATCGTTACTTGAAATTCAAGATTACGCAGCCAGACGGGAAGCGTCACCGCATGCATTGCTATATCTATGGAGAAGCGCTGAACCACGATGTTCTGTTCTTCGGACCCAACAAAGACTTGACGTTTAAAATCATTCATGATGCACTTATCGTTTCATGTCTTGACGACCCAACATCAGTCAATAAAGTGATTGCTGATGTGCTGCGTTATATCATTGCTGACTATAAGCAGCAACAACTGGACATTCAGAAGAAGATAGATAAACTAAGTGATAAATTAGCAGAATTATGATAAGAAGTATATCGTTCACAGGAAAGGGCAAAGATGACTACATCAATGCAGTCCGCTATAAGACAGTGCTCAAAAAAGGTGTGACGCCTGAGCAATACGAGGAAGCGAAGAAGAGTCGTGCATGTCGCAGTTACTTGAACAATATGGTGAAGGAAGTGCGTGATGGCTATATGAATCCAGTATTGAGAAAGTGCGTTCTGAAGCACGAATTCAAGTTTGAGCCGGACAAGGTCAATGTCATTTTCGGCCCAAACGGTAGCGGAAAGACGACTATCCTCAAGACTATTGCCGAGCATTGCATGTGTGGAAGCCAGTCAGACGGCAACGATGGATATACTTCACTGACGAAATATTTTCGTTGTATTGAGTTGTTCACATGGGGTGAAAATGACACATCGAAGGAGAAAGAGATGGAACGCTTAGTCAAACTCATTCAGAAGAAGTCTGGAAACGAGGCGAATGTCGATTGGGACGGGCAGGCAGTGTACTATGAGAATATGGCTGGTCGTAAGACATACAATGAACTCGGAAACCTGGTCGGTGGATTAATCGAGAGTTTTGCTGAGGAAATTGTCTGGCATATGGAACAGAAGTCTTCATCAGCCGGTCAGAAGACAATGTATCTCATCAGCAAACTGGACAATGTTCTGAAGAAGTGTCCGACACCAGACCAGTTGCATGACGAGAACCGCGCTCTCCGTGCAAAGAGCACACGTGACTACGAAGAAATGAGACTTGACACTATTCTCGACTACTATATGAAGTATTATGTGAAGACAGACGACCCGTACCCGACATTATTGCTCGACGAGATGGACAAATCACTTGACTTGCTGAATGTAATGGCTCTGTATTCTGAAATATTGCCGGCTATCCAGAAGCACTTCCATGTACAGATTATCGTCGTCAGTCATTCACCCGTCATCTTGCTTGATAAGATTTTCAAGTCTGACAGATACAACATCGTGTCTATGTCAGAAAAGTATACAAGAGAATGTAGAAAAGAACTCAAAACGTTAATATAATTATGGAACAAATTGAACAAGAAATGAAGAAATCACTCAAAGTTGGTTGGGCAGTGCTTATAGCATTCCTCATCGTATCATTTGTTGTTATGCTGCGTATCAAACATCAGACAGAATCGATGTACACAGACATCCCATGTCCGAAGTGTGAATCAATGACTGTCTACTGTCTCGGTCATGATGACATCAAGGAAGAGCAGGAGTTCAAGTGCATGACGTGTAAGACTAAGTTCACCATTAGCGATTACGATTAATTATGCAGATTCAAGTACCGACAAGAGAAGCAGTGCTGGACGTCCGGCAGAGATTCGACACAGTCGATAAGAACGTGCCGGTCAAGGAGCGTGAGATGGAACTCCATGAGTTGCGTCTGCGACAGCAAGACCCTGCTCTGTGGGACGACCAGGAACGTGCTGTCGAGATAACCCGGAAAGTGAGCGAGGCAGAACGCTTCCTCAGTGAATACTATGCGCTGAAGGAAAGCGTTGAGATGTGTGAACTGTGGATTCTCGAAGATGAACCAGACGCAGAAGACTTCAGCAGTGCTTATAAACGTGCTGTTGATTTATTAGCACAGTTCGAACTGCAGAACATGTTCACTGAAGAAGGCGACTCTATGTCGTGTGCTTTGAAGATAACTGCTGGCGCTGGCGGTACAGAAGCACAGAATTGGGCGAGCATGCTCTGTCGTATGTATCTGCTGTACTGCAAGAGTCACGGATTCGACGTTGAAGTAACTGACTACAATGAAGCTCCGGGAAAAGACTTGCTGAACTCTGCTACGCTGTTAGTTGAAGGTGAGCATGCATACGGCTTCCTAAAGTGCGAGACTGGTATTCATCGTTTAGTTCGTGTGAGTCCTTATAATGCGCAGGGTAAGCGAATGACGTCTTTCGCCAGTGTATTCGTAAGTCCGGTCGTCGATGACAGCATCAACATCGAGATAGATAAGAGCAAGTTGTCAGAGGAATTCTTCAGAAGCAGCGGAGCTGGTGGTCAAAACGTCAATAAAGTGAATACAGGTGTGCGTGTACGTTATCAGTATACAGACCCAGATACTGGAGAGACTGAAGAGATTCGTGTGACGAATACAGAGACTCGTAAGCAGGGTGACAACCGTGAGCGTGCTATGATGATTCTGAAGTCCATATTGTATAAGAAGGAACTCGACAGACGCAATGCAGCGAAGCGTGCTTTAGAAGATAGCAAAGCTGACATCGGATGGGGTGCACAGATTCGCTCTTATGTATTCGACGACTCCCGAGTCAAGGATCACAGGACAAACTATGAAGAGCATGACGTTCAAGCAGTCATGAACGGACGTCTAGACGGGTTCATCAAGGCTTATCTTATGCAGCAGTATTGAAGAAGAAGCAGCGTCAGAAGAGTATAATATATAAACGATTTATATACTATAAGATATTATGTGTGCATTCAGACCCGGAGTTGAAACTGAAGACTTCTATGAAAAGCCTCAGCCAGGTTTTATGGACTATGGTGAAGAGGGATTACTGTTACAGTTCTCTGCTAACGGTCGCAACATCAGTGACTATCTGCTCGACCGTTCTGATATCGAGTTCATGCATGAAGAACTCAGTAATTGGCTGAAAAAGCATCCGGAAGAAACATCAAATATTCCAAATATTTAAATTATGCAAAATTTTCCTTCACAAGTATCATGTCGCATTAACGGCTTGTTATTCAAAGCAGTAAAAGAAATTGCTGAAATGACTGAACCTATTGAATGGTCATGCCCGATAGTCAAGAATACTGAAAATATATTTGAAGCACGGGATGCGTGGTTTGAACGTCTGAAAGAAATCATCAATTCATTTGATGAGCCAGTCATAGTGTCAAACATCACTATATATATTATCTTTGACATGTTCTTTCAAAAGAATACAGAATATGAATATAAGAATGATTCATATTTCATTGCTAAAGAGAAGACATTTGAAGTATATGTAGATGCATTATTGCCTAGTTCATATGACAATTTTGTTATTTTTGATGCAAAGAATCTTCATATAGCCAAACTCATTAAATATGATCCGAGTTTAATATTATAATGTGGGAGATTAACAAATACATTATATGACGCACTTAGAGCAGTTAAAGTACTACGTTGACACGTTGAACTTTGTCAAGTTTCGAGCAGATGTCTCAGATAGCATGCATGTCGACTATGAAATCGTCAATGAAGACGGTGAGTACTACTGCGACATTACAGAAGTGACAAAAGTCGAGACTGAAAGTGGACGTCCAGCAACATCTACTCGACAAAATAGAATGAATTTAGATGCTCTAAGTGATGATACGTTAGAAACGTTCGCCACGTCAATGAAAGAATGCATAGAAAAGCGATGTATCGAGAATATCAAAGAAATGAGCAAGCAGACTGTCGGAACTCCACCTACTGTATTGAATAAAGATATACTGAAGAATATCGGTTTCAAGGAAGATACAGATGATTCGTCTTTGATGACGCTAAAATTCTTAGATAAAGAATTCTTTATAAATCTCGAGCGACGTCATATGGATTGCAAGATAATTACTTACACTCCTGCTGGTGATGAAGAACGACACGTCTTTCAATATGTGTCAGCACATCCGTTTTATGTGCATAACCTTGTGCTTGCGTTGAAGTTGTGCGGAATATTGGTTGAAAATTAAACATTGAATAACATGAAGTATATCATAAGAAGAACGAGCGGAAAACCTCTGAAACTAGAAAATGTCAAAAGAAAGAGAGTTCATTACTACGCTTTTATTCGTAAGAGTTTTGCTGAACAGAACCAAGCGAATGCCAAATGGTTCTTTGACAATTATAAAGACATTACAGTAATGTCTGATGATACACTTCGTGGTGTTTCAATAAAAGCATCTAATGTTTACACTATCGATATTGATATTCATGAATTGGCATCTATTGTACACAAAGAATTAATCTTGATTGAACCTCGATGCAAAGAAGGTCTATGGGAAGTTGAGATTTATGATTATTGGAGAGAGTGAGTATGAAAACTTTAAAGGATATACAGAAAGGTGACACTATTTGGGTCAAGTGCCCGATAGATGAAGGCGAGTGGGTGTCAGAAACAGTAACTGGCGTTCATGTTGGAGAAGACGGCTATCCCGGTTCAAACCGATGGTACATTCGCATTCAGACTGATAAGTCTGTGTCAGATAATCCTGATGCGAATGCTAGGAAAGGCAAGCATTGGCCGATTCTGTTAATGCGTTCTTCAGAAGTTCAGGACGCGTCAGATGCGTCTAATAATGTCCGGATGTTAGTGAGTGCAGTCGACCCGAATGAGATAGAAGCAGCAAAGCCGACACTTATTGATATCATTAAAGAATCGAAGATTGTTGACTTACGCAAGATGGAACCGCTACCTCAAGAAGCATATATCGTCGGCATGAGCAATCATAACTGGTCGTGTGAACATCTTTATAACATGAAGCATTGTGAACTGAGCAGACGTAATAACGAATACGGCGGTCAATATGGTTATAAAAACAAAGAGACGGGTGAAGTGACGTATCATGGCTGGTGGACGATGAATTATAATCATGCTAATTTCCGAAGTGAATACATGTTCATCGTTAAAGACTATGAAACTGGAAAGCGACTGGCTGAACTGCTTCAACTCATCGGAAATGATTGGCTCGACATCGAAGGTTCTATCAAGAAGCGCCAGAAAGAAATCGAACGAATCAACAATGAAATAACTCTCATTGAGAGTGTAGCAGATGCATTAAGAAAGAAACCAGAAGAAGCATAATGAATGTCAATGATGACATATTCGAAGAAGTAGTCCAGGACGCATTGCAGAATGACGTGAAAGTCGAAGACGACCGTCGAGTGTACCGGACGTATAGGAACTGCATTAGGCTGATGCTGTTCCCGTGCAACTATATGTTCGTCTGGAAATTGCTCGACCGTGCACTTGCTCTATGGACGAACGTCATCTATTGCATAGGAACAACATTGAAAGTGACTGATGAGGCGATAGCAAGCGGCAATAAAACTTGCGACCCGAATTATAAATACGTCCTCAATTCAGTTGTGACTGATGAGAATGCATTATATGATTCTTCGAATGAACAGAAACGTGTAAATTTGTATTTGGTGTTTGACTTCGAACCATTCACGTTTGCATCATATTGTCATTTTTTCGAATTCTTGAACTATGTTATCGAATATTACGACTGTAAGGCAGACTTGAACTTCTTGAACGAGAATTTCCAGAACTATTTCGTTACAATTAACAGTACGAATACTGATAAGTTTAATTATCTGAAATACACAACTTTAGCGAATCAGAAAGTTAGAGAGATACAGTGTACGAAAGAAGAATGGAACCAGATGAAGTGGAAGCATATTCGTGCAATGTTCACTGAAGAGCGTAAAGACCAGATAGAGATAGAACTAATTAATCGTATCAATAAAGTCAACAGATGTTCTTCTAATGCAGTTACTGCTACGTGGACGATTATCAAAGCAGTAAACGAACAGATAGAGTTAGACAAATCGAAGTTTGTCAGATTAAAGACAACAGCAGACAATCATCTATTATGCTCTCTTCCTAATAGAACTATCTTAGACGGGGATGTCGATATAATGATTCATGAAGCAGACATTGTTGAATTTTGTAATACTGGAAGATTCGAGCCGGACCAGACGAATCATACAAGTATCACAGTCAAGAACTCTCACTGTAAGCGTTGTCGTTTCTTTGTTAAAGAACGCAACTTCATCTGCATGATTTTCCTGCATGAATCTGAGAATGAATCTGTAGACAGTTCATTAGTTTTGGACTATTACGGTTTTCAGATTTCGCTTGAGCCATATTTCATGTCATTAAAGCGCATTGAACTTGTGCTACAGCAGATGTTCGGAGAAAAGCAATCTTGCGAGATTTATGATTCAATAATTAACGAATTGCAATCTCATTTTGCTAAAGAAAGTTAAATAAATAACTTAGATTTGCACATATCATAATAAATTCTTAACTTTGCGTCGTCAAACAAAATAAAAAGTTATGCAACAGAATCAAACAAGCAGTAATGTGCACCTACGTACGAAGGTCGCTATCAAGGAACCGAAAAAGTACAAAGTGCTGATATTCGACGATGATGTGACACCGGTAGAGTTCGTATGGGCTGTCTTAAAACTTGTGTTCTTCATTGAGCGAGAAGAAGCAATGCGCATTGCAGAAAATGCTATGCAAGACGGGAAGGCAGTAGTTGGAGAATATACAATGGACATTGCCCGTTCGAAAGTCGCAAAGGCAACACAGATGGCGTCTTTCTTGGGCTTTCCGTTGAAGTTTGAAATCGATAGAGAGGGAGAAGAATAACATGAATATGCAGTTGACAAAGAACGTAGTGATGATGATTACAGAGGCACATCGTCTCTGTGTAAAGGAGTATCGTCACCAGTTCATCACACCGGAACATATGCTGAATGCTATCATTGAGCAGAAAGAATTCAAGAAGACGCTCGATGAGATGGGTATCAATGAAGATGACTTCTCAGAACCGCTTATTCAGTATCTGTCTGCTCAGGAGATAGTTCCTGGTAATAACGACTATACACCAGACCCATCAAGAGACTTCCAGGAAGTGCTTGGTCGTTGCGCTATTGCTATCATGTCTGCTGGTGGTCATATTATGACAGTTCCTCATATCATCAACACTATACGAAATATTTTCGGAGAAGATTCACCGTCAAATCAGATTTTTAACTGTTTCTTCCATGACAACTTCGACGAGTTTATCGAAGCACTTGCTAAGAACTACTCAGAATCTGAGCATACGCTGAATAAGGGATGGGGAATGGACATTAACTCGACTATGGACGGAACGATTCTGAAGATTGTCGGAATGGACGAAATCGGCACAGACGGAAAGAAGACACCTTTATTGGAGAAGACGAACGATGACCCGATGAAAGGTCTTGAACGTCATAAGCGAGGAAGTGAGCCCTGGCGTGAACTCGTAACATGTCTGAATGATACTTATCAGAAGCATAATCCCTTGATTGGTCGTGAGAGAGAACTCGAGCGCACTATACAAGTGTTGTGTCGTAAGGATAAGAATAACCCGTTGCATGTGGGCGACCCAGGTGTCGGAAAAACGTCTCTTATCTACGGTCTGACTCAGATGATAGAAGAGGGTAATGTTCCCGAATGTTTATTGGGCTCTACAGTCTATCTGATGGACGTCACGACTATGGTTGCCGGATGTCAGTACAGAGGTGAGTTCGAGAAGCGAATGAAGATTGTGCTCGACGGCATCAAAGCAGAGTCTCCGAACAACATCCTATATATTGACGAGATTCATATGATTATGGGTGCTGGAAGCGGAAGTGATGCAATGGACGGAGCGGGCATATTGAAGCCATATCTTGAAGATGGTTCGCTGCGTTTCATCGGTTCGACTACTTATGAAGAGTATAACAGACATATCATGAAGTCGCCGGGTTTCGTGCGTCGCTTCCAGATGATTGACATTCCTGAGCCGACTGTAGATGAAGCAAAAGTGATATTAGAGCAGTTACGTCCTTCGTATGAGCAGTTCCATCATATTAAGTATGGTGCTGGAGTCGTTGATTATGCTGTAGAGTCATCTGCTAAGCATATCTTGGAGCGTCGTTTGCCGGACAAGGCAATCGACCTGATAGATGAAGCTGCTGCTATCTTGAAGATAGAAGCTGGTAAGAATAAACGTCGCGCTCGTCGCACTGTCACTAAGAAGATGATTGACGAAGTGCTTCAGAAGACATGCAAAGTCAAGGCTGAAGCATTGACTGACGATACAAATCAGTCGCTGAAATCATTATATGAGCGTATATCTGCTAAGGTATACGGTCAAGACGAGGCAGTTCGCAATGTCGTAGAGAGTGTGCAGATGTCGAAAGCGGGATTGCTGGACGACAACAAACCACTGGCTTCACTGTTGTTCGTGGGTCCGACTGGTGTAGGTAAGACAGAAGTCGCCAAGGTGCTTGCACAGGAACTCGGCGTCGAGTTGATTCGCTTCGATATGTCTGAATACACTGAGAAGCATTCAGTAGCAAAGTTAATCGGTTCTCCGGCTGGATATGTCGGTTATGATGACGGTGGTCAGTTGACAGACGTCATTCGTAAGAATCCGAACTGCGTTTTGCTGCTCGATGAGATTGAGAAGGCGAACCAGGAGATTTATGACATCCTTCTCCAGGTGATGGACTATGCGAGACTAACTGATAACAAGGGTCGTAAAGCAGACTTCCGCAATGTCGTCATCATTATGACATCAAATGCCGGTGCTCAGTACGCATCACAGGCAAGCATCGGATTCACTGGCAGTGTGACTCGTGGTGATGCAATGCTCAAGCAAGTCAAGAAGACGTTCAAGCCAGAGTTCATCAATCGTCTGAGTGGGACAGTCGTATTCCATGACATGGATAAGAAGATGGCTACGCTCATCTTGAAGAAGAAACTGGGTGAACTGCAGAGCAAACTCGAGAAGAAGCATGTGACGATGACGCTGACTGATGCTGCATTTGAAAGCATCCTCAGTGAAGGTTTCGTACCAGAATACGGTGCCCGTGAGATGGATCGCGTCATTTCTCAGCG
>ODAI012829561.1_pt1 | contig 78154 bp, 66 predicted proteins | sample 1539321 | NCBI WGS metagenome assembly ODAI01 (sample SAMN02144231, study PRJEB22623) | gut metagenome | biome: sheep rumen | host: Ovis aries | place: New Zealand | reverse complement strand
TATCTACATTATGTACGTTTTGCTGGAAGATGTCAAGGCACAGAAAGATGTCTTCGTGGAGTCCGGTGTGGCCTTCCATAATGCCGGTGTCGAACCGCATGGAGCGGTGATGTCTGTATTCTCCGGGATGCTTTTTGAAGGCGGCAGGACTCTGCTCCATGATGACGATGCAGAAGACTTTTTTCAGATCTTTGAAATGAAAACGATTCCCGAGTTTGTCTTTTAACCATGTATACTGACGCATAATAATGTCTGCGCCGTAGCAGTCGTTGCGTTCCACCGGAAACTCGTAACCGACCTTCTGCATTTCCAGGTTTGCCCGCGTGTCATCGTCCAAAGTGACCAGCACATCCATGATGACAAAGCTGACCTGCTCAGTGAGCTGGGTGCCTTCGCGGGGCAGGATCTCGATGATCTTCACCTTGCGGCCGAAGAAGGCAGAGAGCAGTGCCTCGAGACGCTCCGGGTGTTTTTCGGGGTCGAAGACTCGTTGGAATACTGAGTCGTAGGTGACGGGCAGGCCGTTCTGCCCCAGGAAGAAGCCGATGAGCAGCTCCCGGGAGGCCTTGGGCATGCGGTTAAAGCATTCCCAGAGCGTATCATAGCTTTGCAGGTAGCGAAGCACCTCAGAGCGGGATCTGTAGTTAGGGAAAATATGGGTTAAGTTCTTGTTGTGTTTCATGAATTTGAAATCCTCCTTTGATTTGTTTGCTTTGTGGGGTGAGCTGGGGGTATATATTGTTTGGAATGGGATATAATGGGCAGATCATAGGAATAACCGTGGAGGTTAAAAATGTTAAGGTGTGGTCATCAATGTCTTTTTGGAAATCTTGGCTGAAACAGCCAGATGTTTTGCTAGAATGATATATCGTATTGTAATACAATTAATATGCGGTGTCAATATGTTTTTGATTTTATATGAACCAGCCTGGTACCGTTTGGTTGACAAACCCGGGAATACAAATATATAATAACAACGTAACTTGAACATCAGAGTGATGGGGTAGGTAACGGTATGGAACGATTGGCGATTGAAGGTGGATATCCCGTTCGCAGCGGGAAAATATATTATGGGCGGCAGTGGGTCGACGAGGACGATATCAAGGCGGTTAGTGCCGTGCTGCGGTCTGATTTTATCACGTGTGGTCCGAAGGTTGACGAGATGGAGCGGACGCTGGAAGCGTATACCGGTGCAAAGTATGTGGTGGCGGTGTCCAACGGGACGGCGGCGCTGCACTGCGCCTGCATCGCTGCCGGTATCGGACCGGGGGATGAAGTGATCACAACGCCGCTGACATTCGCGGCATCTGCGAATTGTGCGCTGTATTGCGGGGCGAAGCCGGTGTTTGCCGACATTGATCCCCGGACGTATAACATTGATCCGGAGAGCATCCGGACGCATATCACGGACCGGACGAAGGCGGTGGTTGCAGTGGATTTTACCGGTCAGGCGGTGGACCATGAGGCGATCGGCAGGATTTGTAAGGAGCATGGTCTGATCTTTATAGAGGATGCGGCGCATGCGATCGGAACGAAGTACGGGGGAAAACAGGTGGGAAGTCTTGCGGATATGACCTGTTTCTCGTTTCATCCGGTGAAGACGATCACCGGCGGGGAAGGCGGTGCGGTCGCCACTAACAATGAGGAATATCATCGAAAGCTGATGCTGGCCAGATCCCACGGAATCACGCATGATGAGGATGCGATGGTAGGGGCGCCCCATGAGGGACCTTGGTATTATGAGCAGATCAGTCTCGGGTATAATTATCGGATCACGGATTTTCAGGCGGCGCTGATCGTCAGTCAGATGCAGAAGCTGGATCGGTTCGTTGCAAGAAGAAAAGAGATCGTGAAGGCGTATGATGAGGCGTTTCAGGATGTGCCGGAGATTATTTTACAGAAGGAGATTCCGGATTCGGATACCTGCAGGCATCTCTACATCATCCGGCTGGATCTGTCGAAGCTGTCCTGTACGAGACGGCAGTTCTTTGACGCGATGAGCGCGGAAAATGTGCAGTGCCAGATCCATTATGTTCCGGTCTATTGGTTCCCGTATTATGAGCAGTTGGGCTATGAGAAAGGGCTGTGTCCAAATGCGGAGGAAGTGTATCAAGGGATCATGAGCATTCCGCTCTATCCCAAAATGACGGATCAGGATGTGGAGGATGTGATTCACGCAGTGAAAAAAGTGGCAGGAAATTACAGCCTTACTGCCTCTCCTCATCAGCCATAAAGGCAATACAGCACAAAGTCCATAAAAACAGCAGAAATGCCATAAGACACAAAATGAATAAATATTTCATAAGGCAAATCCCCCTTTCATGACTATAGTATGCGCATAAATGAGGATTGTGATTCATGATTTCAAAAATTGATTTGATCACGGGGTTTCTCGGTTCAGGAAAGACGACATTTTTATTAAAATATGCGAAATATCTCATGCGGCAGGGGGTGAAGATCGGAATCCTGGAGTATGATTACGGCGCGATCAATGTGGATATGTTATTGCTGAATCAGCTCAGGGGAGACCGTTGCGAGCTGGAGATGGTGGCTGCCGCCTGCGATGAAGACTGTCTGAAGCGGCGGTTTCGGACGAAGCTGATCTCTATGGCGATGAGCGGCTATGATCGGGTGATCGTGGAGCCGTCCGGCGTGTTTGATATGGATCTTTTTTTCGATACGCTGCGGGATGAGCCGTTGGAAAACTGGTATGAGATCGGCAGTGTGATCACGATCGTCAATGCAAATCTGCGGGATGAACTGAGTGAGGAGGAAGATTTTTATCTGGCCTCGCAGGCGTCCGGCGCGGGATGTATTTTGCTCAGCCGGGTGCAGTTGTCCACACCGGAGAAGATTGCACAGACCAAGGCGCATATCCGGGAAGCTGCTAAGGAGATCCGCGCAGGTGAGCTAAAGGGAGATTTCCTGGCTAAGGATTGGGAAGCCTTTACGGATGCGGATATGGCTTTTCTGGCTGGTTGCGGGTATCATGTGAGCGATTATCGTAAGGTGGTGGCGGGCGCAAGATCGGATTATGCATCGCTGTGTTTTCTGGATCTGAAGGAAGATCTGGAGGGCATGAAGCAGAAGATTCAGGCATTGTTTGCCTCGGATCGGTTTGGACATGTGGTGCGTGTGAAGGGATTTGTCTGTGATAAGGCGGGTGGCTGTCAGATCAATGCCACAAGGTATGAGATGTTGGTGGACCCGATCGCCATCGGGCAGGGAGTATTGATCGTGATCGGTACGAATTTGAATGCGGAACAGATCAGGACTTTCATGACAGAGTCATGAAAGTCCTTTTTGTTTTTTCTTACATGCATACATTTTGGCGTCAGCCTCGGAATAGGCCTTCTCAAAGGTATATTGCGTTTCCCAGAGCGCTTCCCCCACGGCAAAGGTATATTTGGCACCGCGGGCTTTTTCCATGAGTTCGGAGCTGAGGGAGTAGGCGCTGCCGTCTTTGGGATAGAGGACCACAAATTCATCGCCGCCGATGCGGTAGAGCCTGGCATTGGAAGGGATTACACTGCGAATAAAGTTTGCCGCGTATTTGATGGCTTCGTCGCCGGCGTTATGGCCGTAGGTGTCATTGATCTGTTTCAGACCGTTCAGGTCCACGGACAGAATGTATACGCTGGTCCGCTTTTGTTTATAGGTTTCGATATCTGCGTAGAAACTCAGTCGGTTTAGGGTTCCGGTCAGGATATCTACCTTGAAATATTCGATATGGATATACAGGTAGTAAAAGGTCACATCCATCGCGATAACGCCGATCAAAATCCCTCGCAGGGCAAATGCAGTCTCGGCAAAGGTACCTGCCAGACACAGGATCACGGCGATGGCAATGATGATTCCCTCATGGGTTTTGCCCTGTTGGTGCGAGCGGAATGCATACCAGAACAGCACGAGCGCGTACACCAGGGAGGTGACATGGGGCGTGTAGGACAGGGGACCGCGCACAGCGGCACCGTCCGGCCCGTACCAGAATACCAGCTTGGTGAAAAAGGCGAGGCAGGTAATGCACAGGTTGATGATGGCAGGGATAAACAGGAGCATCCGTTCGCGCTTACTTGCATTTCTCGATGCGATCAGAATGAGAGAGAGCATCAGGAAGATGCGGATATTGTAGCCGAGCACCGCCGTCAGCACATGAAACAGGGAGGTGCTTCTTCCGTTGAGCAGGTAGTAGTCGATATTGTCATCTATGATCAGGCACACGAGCAGCACCAGGGGGATAACAAATTGTTTGGTAAGCTCCTGCTCGTATGTATAGTTGAACAATAAAAACACGACCAGAAACAAAATAATTCCGATCGGCAGAAAGTTTAATTGAACCAGATTCTGTAAAAATTGATCGTACACTGTTCGGCATCCTTTCTGTATAATATTACGATAATCATTTCCATTATATCTTAATTTTTCAAAAATCACAATACGCTTGCATGTATTTGGCAAAGAGAATATAATTGCATTATATGAAGGCAGAAATGAATAAAAATACAAAAACAAACCGAATAAATTGGAAAAAAGATCTGTTTGCGGGCGTTGTGGTGGCGTTGGTCTCCATACCGATCTCCATGGGTTACGCGCAGATTGCAGGGCTTCCTGCGGTATACGGCTTGTATGGATCGGTGCTGCCAATCCTGTTGTTTGGACTGCTGACCAGTTCACCGCAGTTTGTGGTGGGTGTGGATGCGATGCCTGCCGCCATGGTGGGAGGACTCCTGGCGACCATGGAGGTGGCGACGGAGTCGAGGGAAGCCCGGGCGCTGGTGCCGGTGATGGCGTTTCTGGTGGCAGGATGGTTCCTGATTTTCCGGTTTCTGAAAGCGGGACGGGTCGTTACCTATATCTCCACGCCTGTGATGGGCGGTTTTATCTCGGGGGTCGGCCTGACGATCATTCTGATGCAGGTGCCTAAGCTTTTCGGCGGGAGCCCGGGGACGGGAGAGGTGTTCGAGCTTTTGGCAAATATTGCGGTGCAGCTTCCCAAGCTGCATCTGTTGTCTCTTGGTTTGGGGATCTGCACGATTCTGATCATTCTGGTTTCGAAGAAATCTATTCCTAAGGTGCCGATGACGGTGATCCTGCTGTTTGGCGGCGCCGCATTGCAGTATTTTCTGCATCTGGACAGGTACGGGGTGAAGATGATGCCGGAGGTTACGGTGTCTTTTCCACATCTGATCCTGCCGCCGGAGGCGCTTTTGGGGGAGTATCTGGGTGATATGGTGATACAGGCCGGAGGCATTGCGGGCGTGATCATGGCCCAGACGCTGCTGGCTTCAGGCAATTATGCGGCGAAGTATCAGGACAGGCTGGATCCGGACAGAGAGCTGTTGGCGTATGCCGCAATGAATCTGGCGGGCGGTGCAGTGGGATGCTGTCCGATCAACGGAAGTGTTTCGCGAAGCGGTATCGCGGATTCACTGGGGTGTCGGTCGCAGGTGATGTCAGTCTCGGCGGCCGTGACGATGCTGCTGTTTTTGTTATTTGGAACATCGTTTTTGCGTTTTTTGCCGGTGCCGGTGCTGACGGCGATCGTGATCTCGGCGCTGATCGGGATTTTGGAGATCCGGCTGTTCCGTAAACTGTGGAAGGTGAGCCGGAATGAGTGGATCGTGTTCATGACGGCGTTTCTGGGGGTGCTGGTCTTCGGAACGTTGTACGGGGTGATCATCGGCGTGGTGTTGTCTTTCTGGGAGGTGGCGATCCGGGCTGCGGTGCCGCCCACCGCCCTGATGGGACGGATCCCCGGCAGAAATGATTTTTATTCCCTGAAGCGCAACCGGGCGGCAAGACCGGTGAAGCATACGGTGATCTATCGGTTTAACGGAAATCTGTTTTTTGCAAATATTGAGCGCTTTGAGCGGGATGTGGAGCAGGCTCTGAAACCGGATACCAGGCAGGTGGTGATAGATGCAAGGGGGATCGGAAGCGTGGATGTCACGGCCACGGAGCATCTGGTGCGGCTGAATCAAAGCCTGCGGGACAGAGGAATTCTGTTTTATCTGACGGAGCATGACGGGTCGCTGAACGATCAGCTGCGCAGACTTGGCGGAGAAAGTCTGATCGAAAGTGGTGCGGTGAGGCGTACGATTACTTTGGCGCTGCGCGATGCGGGGCTGGAGAAGCCGTACGAGCTGGAGGGATCTGCAGCGGATGGGGCAGTATCAGTATCGGGAGCAGAGAACGATGCATTGGCGTTGGAGGCGGCGGAGCGGCTTTCGGAATTTGAGTGGGCTTTTGGCAGTGAGGCCGAGATAAAGATGGAAGCACTGGTAGACAATGTCCTGAAGGGCGTTGTGGAAGAATTTGAGGAAGGTGGATCAGGGCAGCCGGATATGCTGGATGAGGAAGGTATTCGGACTTCCTGGGGAATGTTGGGAAGATTTGATGAGGATGCATTCTGGGATTTTCTGGAGATCCGGCTGGAGGAATTGGTGACGGAGGGCAAGCTTTCACCGGAATTTGCGGCAAAGGTGGAGCGGCATGTGGAGAGAAGAAGAGTGATCGGACACGAGAAGCTGAAGCTTTTGAATCCGCAGGCGGCACAGCTTTTGGAACAGCATGGAAAGAGCATACGGGATTATATCCGGGAAAAGCATCCGGAGGAATATGAGCGCTTCGAACAGATCCGGAGAGAACGGGCCGGGGAGAGAGAAAAACGGGATTGAAATTTTACCCGGCTTCTGTTAGAGTGGTATTATTATGTTTGAATCAGGCAAAAGGGAAACAGGGAGGAAATATGGAACAGACAGAAGCAGCAAAGAGAACTTTTTCCACATTGGGATGGTGTTATGTGGCCGGGACGATCCTTATGAATATTTTACAGGTCGTTCTGATCCCCCTGGTGGGGAAATTCCGGCCGGAGTGGCTGCAGAATACGGATTCGAGGCTGCTGTTGTCCAGCGCCATTGTCTATGTCTTTACGCTGCCGTTAATCTATCTGCTGGCGCGGAAGATGCCGGTTACGGTTCCGGAGCGAAAACCTGTCAAATGGTGGCAGTTTCTGATCTTTTTCCTCATAGGATATGCGCTGATTTTTGTCAGTAACATTGCGGGCAATATTGTCACGTTCCTCGTGGGCATGATGAAGGGAAGTCAGGTGAACAATAAGCTGTTGGAGTATGTGACCGGCGGCAGTACTTGGATCATGCTGGTGGTCATGGTGGTCATAGCGCCGATCCTGGAGGAGCTGATCTTTCGGAAGGTGCTGGTGGACCGGACGCTGCGGTACGGGCAGGGTATGGCGGTGGCACTTTCCGGGCTGATGTTCGGACTGTTCCACGGCAATCTGAATCAGTTTGCGTATGCGGTGGTACTGGGTGCGTTTTTTGCCTTTATCTATATCAAGACAGGGGATATCCGCATTACGATCGGGCTGCACATGCTGGTGAATTTTATGGGAAGTGTGGTGGCCAGTGAGCTGTTAAAGCTGATCCATTATGATGAGCTGCTGGGGGCGATAGAGGATCCGGACCGGATGATGAGTCTGGTGATGGAAAATATGACGGGATGGCTTTTATATGGATTGTACTTTTTATTTATCATGGCTGTGGTGATCAGCGGGATCGTGCTGATGATCGTGCATCGCAGGAAATTCCGGCTGGAGCCCGGGGAGGTACAGGTCCCGGCGGACCGCAGGATCCAGACGCTTTTGCTGAATCCGGGCATGTTGTTTTTCTGTATCATGTGGATTGCATTGATCATCTGGCAGCTGTTTAGCTGATTGGGTTTCGGACGCATGCCGGAAAGGCATAATAAGGGTGACGGGAGAGTTGAGGCATGTATTTTTTTGAAAGCAGGATACGGTACAGTGAGGTGGACAGCGACGGAAGGCTGACGCTGTCGTCTCTGATCAATTATTTTCAGGATTGTTCTTCTTTTCAGTCCGAGGATCTGGGAGTGGGGCTGGATTTTCTGGCCGGACGGCACCGCGTGTGGGTGTTGAATTCCTGGCAGATCGTGGTAGACAGGTTTCCCAAGCAGGGTGAAACGGTAAAAACAGGTACGCAGCCGTATGAGATGAAAGGATTCCTGGGATTGCGCAATTTTGCCATGCTTTCCGGGGACGGGGCGTATCTGGCAAAGGCAAACTCGGTGTGGAGCCTGTTGGATACGGATACCGGGAGACCGGTGGGGATGCTGCCGGAGATCTTGGAACGGTATGAGATCGGGGAGCGGCTGGATATGGAGTATGCACCTCGCAAGATCATGATTCCGGAAGGGGGAGAGGACGGAGAAGGGATCGTGATCCGCAAGCATCATCTGGATACCAATCATCACGTGAACAACGGGCAGTATGTGAATCTGGCCATGGATGCGCTGCCGGAGGGCTTTCAGATCTTTCAGATGCGGGCGGAATATAAGATGCAGACATTTTTGGATGAGGTACTCATCCCGTATGTTGTACGGAGAGACGGTTATGTGCTGGTTGCTTTAAAAGATGCAGATGGCAGACCACATGCAGTGGTTGAGTTTACAGAGAGGACGACTTTATGATCAGACTTGGAGAATGGCAGGAAATGGTCGTTGTAAAAACGGTGGAGTTCGGTGTATATCTGGCTCCCGATGCGGAGGAGAAGGAGGAGCGGATTCTGCTTCCGGCGAAACAGGTGCCGGACGGCTGCAAGATGGGTGACAGTTTGAAGGTGTTTGTGTATCGCGATTCGGGAGACCGGATGATCGCGACTGTACGGGAGCCCAAGCTTGTCATGGGACAGGTGGCGGAGCTCACGGTGGCGCAGGTGGGAAAGATCGGTGCTTTCCTGGACTGGGGGCTGGAGAAGGATCTGTTGCTGCCCTATAAGGAGCAGAAATACCGGGTGCAGGAAGGCGACAGGGTGCTGGTGGCACTCTATATCGATAAGAGCAGCCGTCTGTGCGCTACGATGAATGTGTATAAGAATTTGCGCGCGGACAGTCCCTATCGGAAGGACGACAGGGTGAAGGGACGCGTGTATGAGATCAGTGATAATTTCGGCGCGTTTGTGGCGGTTGACAATTGTTATTCCGCATTGATTCCCAAGAAAGAGCTGTACGGAGAAGTGCGGATCGGGGAGGATGTGGAAGCCCGGGTGGTCAAAGTGCTGGAGGACGGCAGGCTGACACTGGGGATCCGGGAGAATACGATAGCCCAGATGGAGAAGGACGGCGAGAAGCTGTTGGGACTTCTGGACAGCTACGAAGGCGTGCTGCCGTTTACGGAGAAGGCGGATCCTGAGGTGATAAGGCGGGAGACCGGTATGAGTAAGAATGAGTTCAAGCGCGCGGTGGGGCATCTGATGAAGCAGGGAAAGGTGCAGATCAACAACGGTGTGATCCGGAAAAAGTAATTGTATTTCGGATAGGAATGTGATAGAATGATTCTACCAAATCTAGGAAAGGAGGGCCGATGTATGGATATTGCTGGTGTGGCTATGGCCATGTCGACAAACAGAGTCCAGTCTCAGGTGGGTACCGCTGTGCTCAGTAAGGCAATGGATACCAACGAGGCTCTCGGACAGGGACTGGTACAGATGATCGACTCTGCTGCGATGGAGCGGAGTGTGAATCCGAATGTGGGAGCTAACTTTGACTTGAGAGTATAGTCTGAAGGCGGTATCGCGTTGGGATTCGAAAAGGGGGTATGAGGGACGAAAAATGTGTTCTCATACCCTCTTTTTTGTGAAAATTCTCCGAAAACCTATTGCTTTTTTTGTGGTTTTTTTGTACATTTGTGTTAGAAGGATTTCTGACCAAAGGAGTAGACCATATGATTTCTAATCAGATTTTACAGAGTACATTGGCAGGGGTAAAGGGAATTTCCAGAGTAGAGTTCTGCGTGATGGACATGGATGGCAAGGAGATTGCCTCCACCGCAGATATGGGGAATTGCAGCGGTGCCGCAGTGGAATTTGGGGAGTCCTCGGCGGATGCGCAGGAGATTCAGGGGTATCAGTATTTTAAGATTTACGACGAGCAGCAGGTGGAGTATATCCTTGTGGCAGCAGGTGACGGCGAGGATGTATATATGATCGGCAAAATGGTTGCCTTTCAGATCCAGGGGCTGCTGGTGGCTTACAAGGAGCGCTTTGATAAGGATAATTTTATCAAGAATCTGTTGTTGGATAATCTGTTGCTTGTGGATATTTATAGCCGTTCGAAGAAGCTGCATATTCAGACGGATGTGCCGCGTGCGGTCATGATCGTGGAGTCGCCCACAGGCAGGGATAATAATGTGCTGGAGTTTTCCAGGGCATGTTTTGGCAATAATGGCAAAGATTTCATTACCGCAGTGGATGAAAAAGATGTTATCATTGTAAAGGAGCTTCCGGAGACGGATGCGGTGAAGGAGATCGAGAAGACGGCGAGAAATCTGATCGCATATCTGGAGAAAGAGGGCGTAGAAGGCGTGCGTATCTCTTACGGCACGGGAATCCGTGAGATCAAGGAGGTCAGCCGTTCCTATAAAGAGGCGAAGATGGCGCTGGATGTGGGCAAGATCTTTTTTGATGACCGCAATGTGATCGCCTACAGCGAGCTGGGCATCGGGCGTCTGATCTATCAGCTGCCCATCCCTTTGTGCAAAATGTTCATCAAGGAGATCTTTGGCGGAAAGAGCCCGGATGATTTTGATGAGGAGACGTTGGTCACCATCTATAAATTTTTTGAGAACAGCCTGAATGTGTCCGAGACATCCAGACAGTTGTTCATTCACAGAAATACGCTGGTATATCGGCTGGATAAACTGCAGAAGAGTACCGGGCTGGATCTGCGCGTGTTTGAGGACGCCATTACGTTCAAGATCGCGCTCATGGTCGTGAAATATATGAAGTACATGGAAAGTTTTGACTACTAGTACTGTTTTGGAGGACAGGATGACGAGGAAAGAGAAAAAGAGACAAGAGAGAGAAGAATTTATAAAAGAGAACGGCATTATCTGTCTGAATAATGTGAGCAAGAGTTATTCGGAGGGAAATGCGGCACTCGATAATGTAAGCCTGAATATCTATCCCGGTGAATTCGTATTCATCGTGGGAACCAGCGGTTCCGGTAAATCAACAATGATCAAACTTCTGCTGCGGGAGCTTGTAGCGACCAGCGGCAGTGTTCATGTTATGGGGTTTGATTTAAAGAAGCTGCCCCGCAGGAAGATCCCGCAGTTCCGCAGATGCCTGGGCGTAGTGTTTCAGGACTTCCGCCTGCTGAAGGACCGGAACGTGTATGAGAATGTGGCATTTGCCCAGCGCATTGTGGAGACGCCCGGCAGGGAGATCCGTCGGAATGTGCCCACGATCCTGGCTACGGTGGGATTGGCGGGAAAATATAAATCGAGACCCCGTCAGCTCTCCGGCGGCGAACAGCAGAGAGTGGCGTTGGCGAGGGCACTGGTGAACAAGCCGTCCATCTTGCTGGCGGACGAGCCCACCGGTAATCTGGACCCCAACAATTCATGGGAGATCATGAAGCTGTTAGAGGAGATCAACGCGTCCGGCACTACGGTCCTTGTGGTAACCCATAACAGTGAGATTGTGAATGCCATGCGCAAGCGTGTGATCACATTAAAGCAGGGCTCCATTGTCAGCGACGAAGAGGAAGGGGCATATATCGATGAAGATTAGTACATTATTTTATATTATTAGGCAGGGGATCGCCAATATTTTCAGAAACAAACTGTTTTCACTGGCGTCCGTTGCAACGATCACGGCATGTCTGTTTTTGTTTGGTCTCTTTTATGCGATTGTAGCGAATTTTCAGCATGTGGTGAAGACGGCGGAGGAAGGTGTGTCCGTCACTGTATTTTTTCACTATGAAGGGGATTTCCCGGACGGCTGCGCAAGTCATGCGGAGGGGCAGGTTCCCACGCAGGAGCGCATTGATGAGATCGGTCAGATGATCGCTGCGAGAGTGGAGGTGTCCGATGTGGTCTATGTTTCTGACGATCAGGCGTGGGAGTCTTTCGGAAGGGATTATTTCGGTGAGAATTACAAGGACGGATTTCCGGACAATCCTCTGCAGGGAGAGAATAGTTATCAGGTATTTCTGAATGATGTGTCCATGCAGGATGCCCTTGTGACCTGGCTGCAGTCCATGCCGGAGGTGCGCAAGGTTCGGTATTCTGCGGTGACGGCGCATACGCTGAGCGGCGTGAACTTATTGATTGCTTATGTGTCGGCAGGCATTGTGGTGGTACTTCTGGCGGTCAGCATTTTCCTGATCAGTAATACGGTTGCCATGGGAATCTCGGTCCGGAAGGAAGAGATCGGCATTATGAAGTATATTGGTGCAACGGATTTCTTTGTGCGGGCACCCTTTGTGATTGAAGGTATGATCATCGGCCTGATCGGTGCGATCATTCCGCTGGTCGTGATCTACAGTGTATATAACTATGCGCTTGAGTATGTGACGGGGCGTTTTACGGTACTCAGCGAGTTCCTGCATTTCCTGTCCGTGGAGGAGATCTTCCATGTGCTGACGCCGGTATCTTTGCTGGTGGGTGTAGGAATCGGATTTTTGGGCAGTATCTCTACGGTGAGAAAACATTTGCACGTGTAGCAGATGCATGAGTGCGTAAATAGGAATGGCAACAGTTTAGCAAGAGGACGACAGATTGAGAGTGAGAGAAAAGCATAAAAAAATAATTGCAGTTGCCGTAGCGTTGGGTTTGATCGTGGGAATCGGACGGTTTCCTGCTCAGGCAGCGACGTCCATGTCATCTATTACATCTGACAGCATTAAGGCGAAAGAGAATCAGATCTCTGAGATGCAGAAAGAAAAGACGAAGCTGAAGAACAGTCTGACCGATCTGCAGAAGGTCAAGAAAAACCTGGAGACGCAGAGGGCGAATCTGAAGAATTATGTGGCGCAGCTGGATTCTCAGCTGGTGGAGATTGAGCAGAATATTTCAGGATTGAATGCCCAGATCGAGGCCAAGGAGCAGGAGATTTCCGAGACGCTGGAAGAACTGGACAGGGCCATCGAAGTGGAGGATGCGCAGCAGAGATCCATGGTGGCACGGATCCGGCTGATGTATGAGAGTCAGAACAATCAGTGGGTGGACGTGCTGCTTTCCTCGGGCAGTTTCGGGAATTTTGTGAACAATGCGGATTCTATCGAAAAAGTTGCCGCATATGATAAACAGATGTATGAGGAATTTAAGTCTACCAGGGAGTATGTGGAGCTGTGTGAGCAGCAGCTGGAGCTGGAGCGGGAAATCCTCGACGAGACCAAGAAAGGCGTGGAGGCGGAACAGGCGAATCTGGAAGCCCTGATCGACCAGAAGAATAAAGATATCGCGGCTTATGAGTCCGATATCAACACGAAGCAGAAAGCCATCAAGGAATATGAGCAGATGATCAAGGAGCAGGATGGAGAGATCGCTGCACTGGAGGCGGCCATCAATGCGGAGAAGAAGGCAATCCTTGCGGCGAACGGCACAGTGCTCACGTATGACGGCGGTCAGTTCAAGTTTCCGTTGGCTTCTTACACCAGGGTTTCGGATGATTACGGTATGCGGATGCATCCCACGCTGGGAGTGCAGCAGTTTCATAACGGCGTGGATTTCGCGTCACCGAAGGGAACGGCGATCTATGCTGCCTACGACGGGAAGGTCATTGCGGCAACCTACAGTTCCACGATGGGCAATTATATTATGATCGACCATGGCGACGAGCTGTATACGATCTATATGCACGCGTCTGCACTGTATGTGAAGAGCGGCGATATCGTGACCAGAGGGGAGACTATCGCGGCGGTGGGCAGTACGGGCCGCTCTACGGGAAATCATCTGCATTTCAGTGTGCGTAAAAACGGTTCTTATGTATCGCCATGGAATTATTTGAAGCAGTGATCGGGTGTGACTGCAGAAGACACCTGCAGAGAAGCGGAAAGAGGGAAATAAAATGGATATGGAACAACAGAAAAGAAAAGGCTGGGGGCTTTTTGCTCTTGGCCTTGTAGTGGGTTTATTGGTTGCATTGATCATCACCAGCATTATCTTCAGGAAGAGTGCGATTTTTGGGGATGACTCTTTTATGAATGATAGGGTACTGGGGAAGGTGCAGTCGCTGGAGGGTCTGATCCATGAAAAATTTTATCTGAAAGATATGACAGATGAAGAGCTGGAGGCGGGGCTCTATCGGGGAATGATGGATGCGCTGGACGATCCGTATTCCGTGTACTACACGCTGGATGAACTGAATTCCCTGATGGATCAGACCCAGGGGATCTATTATGGTGTGGGTGCATATGTTTCCATCGATACCGATACATCGCTGCCCAAAATTTCCGGTATCATTGAGGGAACGCCGGCTGAGGAGGCGGATCTGCGGGCGAACGATCTCATCTACAAGGTGGACGGCCAATCGACGCAGGGGCTTGAACTGTCCGAAGTGGTGGCGCTGATCAAAGGACCGGAGGGAACTACGGTGACTTTGACGTTGGTGCGGGGTGGGGAGAATGATTACATCGAGAAGGTGGTGGCCAGAAGAAAGGTGGAAAGCCCTACCGTCAAATATGAGATGCTGGACGATCAGATGGCATATGTCCAGATCACGGAATTTGACGAGGTGACGGTGGATCAGTTTGCGGATGCGCTGGCTACGGTAAAGGGATCGGATGCCAGGGGAATGATTTTGGATCTGCGGGGAAATCCCGGCGGAAATTTAAGTGCTGTGGTGGATATCGGGCGCATGATCCTGCCGAAAGGACTGATCGTCTATACGGAGGATAAAGAGGGAACCCGCAAGGAGTATAAGTGCGACGGACTTCGGGAATGGAAGCTTCCGCTGGTGGTCTTGGTGGATGGAAATTCCGCCAGCGCTGCGGAGATCCTCTCCGGTGCGATCCAGGATTATAAGCTGGGAACGTTGGTGGGAACCACTACTTTCGGAAAAGGTATCGTACAGCAGATCTTTTCCCTGGGGGACGGCTCCGCGGTGAAGATGACCATCAGCAGCTACTATACGCCGAACGGGCGGAATATCCACGGCACCGGTATTGAGCCGGATGTGGTCTGCGAGTTCGACGGGGAGACCTATTACGGCACCGAGGATCATTACGACAATCAGTTGGAGAAGGCGAAGGAAGAGCTGAAGAAGCAGATAAGGTGATGAGGTGAAGCAGAACAAATTATTCGTTGAAACGTTTTCTATGATAAAGAATCCGTCTATCTGTATTGTGATCCTTTTTGCACTGGTCAGTTATGGATACGCCATCTCACACTTTGCGATCGGCGTGGATGATACCGATATGAGGCTGTACTATGAAACCGGGTTTGCGGTCAATTCCGGAAGGTGGACACTGTTTTTTCTGAACCGGATCCTGCATCTCAATATCATATCCTGGCCTACTCCACTGGTGGAAACGATTGCGCTGATCCTGCTTTGCGTCGGGGCGTTGCTTTGGGCGGGAACGATCCGCCTTGTTTTTGAGGAGTGTGGATTACGGATTCCAGAACCAATCGCTGCAATTGCCGTTGCGTTGTTTGTTTCCGATTCTATTCTCAGCGAATTGTGGGTATATTATCTGCATAACGGAATGTGTATTGGATACTGTCTGTGTGCCATGGCGTTATATCAATTCTATGAATCGATGAGGCGCGGATGCGAAAGGCGGGATGTGCTGCTTCGTTTATTGTTCTGTTCGGTGCTCTTAACAATTTCTGTGGGATGCTATGAGTCAATGTTGCAGTGTTTTGTTGTCGGTGCGATATTGATATTTTTTATTCTTCACACAGTGGAATCGGGAACGCATGCGTATGGCGGCTCGATCGTGGGCTGGATCGTAAAAGGTATGGCGGTCTGCCTGGTTGTTGTGCTGTTGCGCACAGGTGTGTTGTATGTGATCCAGCAGTGTTATCATCTGGCGGAGTTATCGATCGGGTATAATCAGGTATTTGGGGGACTGCTTTCCGAACCGGGCAGTATATCGCTGTTGATCAAAAAATTATATCTCAGATATTATGTGCAGGCGTTTGTCTATCTGCCAATCACTGTTTATGTCATCAGCATGGGTGTGCTGTGTGTGATCTCGCTTCTGGCGATTATAAAGAGAAGAGATATTTATCCGATTTTGTGCGTATGTGCTATCGTATTGTTTCAGATCGTGATGAGTATTGTCGGTGGGGGACCGGAGTCGTATCATTCGGCGCAGTTTCTCCCGATCATATCCCTGTCTGCTTTTTTATTGATCGGGGCTTACGGGGTGAAATGCGGACGCAAAAAGCTTGTTTTAACCATACAGGCTGTCTGCGGTATTCTGGTTTGCATTTTCCAGAGTGCAGATATGAATAAATGGTTTATCCAGGATTACAGAAAATATGAGGAGGCATCGACGATCATGATACACGTGGCAGAGGATCTGCTTTCGGGGTATGATACCTCCAAGCCGCTTGTAGTGGAAGGAGCAACTCTGCCAAGTGGGGAATTGTATGAGGCAGCGTGTATTCCTTTTTCCTCATGGCAATATCGTATGATCTGCAGATGTACGGATCCGATCGATATTCATTTGAAAGAGAAATTTCATATGAATTATGAGGGACTTGGATATGCTTATGCGGAGTCACCGTTATTGTCTGTGTTAACATGGGCCCACAATCCATTTCAAAATGCATCTGTCCTCACATACCAGCAATATACAAATCTGTGGGCAATGCTGGGTTATGATGAGTTTACCTATATTGACAGAGAAGAATGGCTGGAGGAGGCGGTTGCGCTTCGGGAGGAAAAGGACATGCCCGGGTATCCTCAGGAGGGGTATATTTATGAAACGGATCGCTATATTCTGATCAGTCTCTCGCCGTCGCAAAGCGGAGAATGACTGGATTCTTGGAGGAAAGTTTATATTGATGAGTGGGATGGAAAACAGGTTTAAATTGCATAGTGAATATCAGCCTACCGGAGATCAGCCTCAGGCGATAAAGGATCTGGTAGACGGTTTTCGGGCGGGCAATCAGTTTCAGACGCTGTTGGGCGTGACGGGTTCGGGTAAGACATTTACCATGGCGAATGTGATTCAGGCGCTGCAGAAGCCCACGCTGATCATCAGTCACAACAAGACGTTGGCCGGACAGCTCTACGGGGAGATGAAGGAGTTTTTTCCGGAGAATGCGGTAGAGTATTTTGTCAGTTATTATGATTATTATCAGCCGGAGGCGTATGTACCGTCTTCGGATACTTATATTGCAAAAGATTCTGCGATCAATGACGAGATTGACAAGCTGCGGCTGTCGGCGACGGCGTCGTTGACGGAGCGGAAGGATGTGATTGTTGTGGCCAGTGTGTCCTGTATCTATGGTCTGGGAAGTCCGGATGAGTACAAGGACATGGTGGTCTCATTGCGTCCGGGAATGACCAAGGACAGGGATCAGGTGATCCGGGAACTGATCGATATGCAGTATGATCGGAATGATATGGAAGTAAAGCGTGCCACTTTCCGGGTGCATGGAGATGTTCTGGAGATCTATCCGGCGCAGGGCGGAGATTATCTGATCCGGGTGGAGTTTTTTGGGGATGAGATCGACCGGATCTGTGAGGTGGAGCCACTGAACGGAAAGGTGCATGCCTCATTGAATCATGTGGCGATCTTTCCGGCCTCTCACTATGTGGTTTCCCAGGAGAAGATCAGGATCGCCTGCGATAACATTGAGAAAGAGATGGAGGAGCGGGTCAGATATTTCAAGGGGGAGGACAAGCTGATCGAGGCGCAGCGGATCTCGGAGCGGACGAATTTTGATATTGAGATGCTGCGGGAGACGGGATTCTGCTCGGGAATTGAGAATTATACCAGGCATCTGAACGGAAGTTTGCCCGGGGAGCCGCCCATGACACTGTTGGACTTCTTCACGGATGATTTCCTGATCATTGTGGACGAGTCTCATATGACGATTCCGCAGATCAGAGGCATGTATTTCGGGGATCGGTCCAGAAAGCAGACTTTGGTGGATTACGGATTCAGACTGCCGTCGGCACTGGACAACAGACCACTGGATTTTGAGGAGTTTGAAAGTCATATCGACCAGATGCTGTTTGTGTCGGCCACGCCTTCTACCTATGAGGAAGAACATGAACTGCTGCGGACAGAGCAGATCATCCGACCTACGGGTCTGCTGGATCCGGAGATTGATGTGCGTCCTGTGGAGGGGCAGATCGATGATCTGATCGCCGAGGTGAAGAAGGAGACTGACAGGCACAATAAAATTCTGATCACCACGCTGACAAAGCGGATGGCGGAGGATCTGACGGCCTATATGAAGGAGGTAGGTATCCGCGTGAAGTATCTGCACTCGGATATTGATACCTTGGAGCGGGCTGAGATCATCCGTGATATGCGTCTGGATGTGTTTGATGTACTGGTGGGCATCAATCTGCTCAGGGAGGGGCTGGATATTCCGGAGATCTCTCTGGTGGTCATTTTGGATGCGGATAAGGAAGGGTTCCTGCGAAGCGAAACTTCTCTGATCCAGACGGTGGGACGCGCGGCGCGAAATGCGGAGGGGCATGTGATCATGTATGCGGATACCATTACGGATTCCATGAAGGCTGCCATTGAGGAGACCAACCGCAGGCGCGAGATCCAGATGAAGTATAATGAGGCGCATGGTATTACGCCGCAGACGATCAAGAAGGCAGTGCGGGATCTGATTTCCATTTCCCAGACGATTGCAAAGGAAGAGGTGCAGTTCGAGAAAGACCCGGAGTCCATGAGCAGACAGGAGATCGAGAAACTGATCGGCGAAGTACAGAAAAAGATGCAGCGGGCAGCGGCAGACCTGAACTTCGAGGCGGCAGCAGAGCTGCGTGACAAGATGCTGGAACTGAAGAAGCAGCTGAACGGACTGGAGAAGAACTAGGAATGATAAAGAGGGCTGGAAAGAAATGAATGTGGAAAAGCTGGCGACACGGATTTTTTGTGTTTTGTGCGGAATCCTGATGGCAATACTTTTTTATAATAGTATGTGTGCTTCATGGATCAACGAACAGATATGGAACGAACTGGTGACGGAGAGAAGTGACAATTTATGGTTTAATTTGCTGGGAATCCTGTTGGGGATTGCTTTGAGCTGGATAGTTGCAACGCTGGTTTCAAAGTGTGCCACGGATAAGGGGATGCACGTGGCTGCGATCGTGATCGGTATTCTGTGTACTGCGGTGAGTGCTTACTGGGTTTACGCCATGCAGACCGGTCCCGAGGCGGATCAGAGAGACATTGTGGAATATGCGAAGGCCTATGCTCTGGGGGATACCACCTCTCTGCTGAAGGGCGGTTATGTGGCAAACTACCCACAGCAGCTTGGCCTGATCACTTTTATGAGGGTGCTGTTCCTGATCTTCGGACAGGGAAATTATAAGGCGTACCAGTATTTTAATGCGTGCATGGTATTCCTGATCGTCTATTCGGGGTATCAGATCGTCAGATATCTGACGGGAAAGCATGTAAAAGCAGAGGCAATCTATCTGTTGTTTATGATACTGTGTGTTCCGATGTACGGATATGCGCCGTTCATCTATGGTGAGATCGCATCGATTGCGCTGATGCTGGCAGCTACATGGACATTCCTGTCTATCATCCGTAGGTTTCGATGGTGGAAACTTGTTATTTTGGCGATTCTCAGCGGAGGAATGGTGCAGTTTCGGAAAAATGCACTGATCTGCGTGATCGCGTTTCTGGTAGTTTTGGTTGTAAAATTTGTGAGGCGACCCCAAAGGGAATTGGGACTGACCGGTGCAGCTGTTCTTGCCGGAGTCATCGGATTTCAAATGGTGATCTCGGCAATCTATGCACCTTATATGGGAGAAGATGCCGAACCCATTCCGACTTTGCTTTATGTGGCGATGGGGACACATTATTCCCCGGATATCGGAGCCGGGTGGCATGACGGTTATGACCTGGGAATGTACCGCACATGCGGATTTGATCCGGAAATAGCAAAGGAGGCTGCCAAACAGGATATTCGGGAGTTCGTGGAAAAATGTAAGGCGGATCCCAGGCAGTTGTTTCTCTTTTATGATATGAAAATAAACAGCCAGTGGAATGCGCCGATGTACCAGTGTATCGTGATGAACAGCAGCTTTTACGATGCGCCGAAGAAGATTGCGCAGCAGATCTGTTTCCTAGGAGGAGACCGGTATCTGGAAAGTTTTATGGAGATCTATCAGCTTCTGATCTACGGCGGTGCACTTTTGTTTCTGGTCTGGAAGTGTAAAAAAGCAGAAAGAATTGAAAATGTTGTTTTGATGATATGTGTCTATGGCGGATTCTTGTTCAGTGTGCTGTGGGAAGCAAAAACAAGATATGTGTTTCCGTATTTTATGATGATGATCCCGTGTGCGGTGGCAGGGATTGCCGAAAGTATGACACGTTTGGGCTCGAAGATAAAAAGAAGGAAAAACAGGTGAAGGGCGTATGGAAGAAGTAAAAAAGATGCGTCCCCGCGAATATATCAAGGTGCGGGGTGCAAATGAGCATAATCTGAAAAATCTGAATGTGGATATTCCGAGAAATGAGCTGGTGGTGCTGACCGGGGTGTCGGGTTCCGGGAAGTCATCGCTGGCGTTTGACACCATTTATGCGGAGGGACAGAGACGTTATATGGAGTCACTGTCCTCCTATGCGAGAATGTTTCTGGGACAGATGGAGAAGCCCAATGTGGAGCGGATCGACGGGTTGTCGCCGGCCATCTCCATCGACCAGAAGTCCACGAACCGCAATCCCCGTTCCACGGTGGGTACCGTGACCGAGATCTATGATTATTTCCGGCTGCTGTACGCCCGGATCGGGATCCCGCATTGCCCGAAGTGCGGCAGGGAGATCGCGAAGCAGAGCGTGGATCAGATGGTGGATCAGATCATGGCGCTGCCTGAGGGGACGAAGATTCAGCTGCTGGCGCCGGTGGTGCGCGGCAGAAAAGGGGAACATGAGAAGGTGTTAGAGCGCGCGAAACGCAGCGGTTATGTGCGTGTACGCATCGATGGGAACCTGTATGAGCTGACAGAGGAGATCAAGCTAGAGAAAAATATCAAGCATACCATCGAGATTGTGGTGGATCGTCTTGTAGTGAAGCCCGGCATTGAGAGAAGACTTACGGATTCCATTGAGAATGTGCTTGGACTGGCGGAGAATCTGCTGTATGTGGATGTGATCGGTGGGGAGAGCATGACCTTCAGCCAGAGTTTTGCCTGCCCGGACTGCGGCATCAGCATCAGCGAGGTGGAGCCCAGAAGCTTTTCCTTCAACAATCCTTTCGGTGCCTGCCCGGAGTGTGCGGGGCTGGGGTACAAGATGGAGTTTGACGTGGATCTGATGATCCCGGATCAGAGTTTGAGTATCAATGAGGGCGCCATCGCGGTGACGGGCTGGCAGTCCTGCATGGACAAGACCAGCTTTACCAATGCGACGCTGCAGGCGCTGTGCAAGGAGTTTCATTTTGATCTGGACACGCCCTTTGAAAAGTATCCGGACAAGGTGAAGGAGGTGCTGATCCACGGCACGGATAAGCAGGTGGATGTGCACTATGTGGGGCAGCGCGGCAGAGGCGTGTATCCCATTGCATTTGAGGGATTGATCAAAAATGTGGAGCGTAAGTACAGGGAGACCTTCTCCGAGACCATGAAGCAGGAGTATGAGTCTTTCATGCGCATCACGCCCTGTAAAGAGTGTAAGGGCATGCGTCTGAAAAAAGAGGCGCTGGCGGTGACGGTGTGCGATAAAAATATCTTCGAGATCACATCGTTGTCGGTGTCCGATCTGCATGCATTTTTAAGCGAAATGCAGCTGACGAACCAACAGCAGCTGATCGGAAAGCAGATTTTGAAGGAGATCCGGGCCAGAGTGCAGTTCCTCATGGATGTGGGACTGGATTATCTGTCTTTGGCCAGAGGGACAGCCAGCCTGTCCGGCGGCGAAGCACAGCGGATCCGGCTGGCAACCCAGATTGGCTCGGGTCTGGTGGGCGGGTGCTATATTCTGGATGAACCCAGCATCGGTCTGCATCAGCGGGACAACGACAAGCTGTTGAATACGTTAAAGAGTCTGCGGGATCTGGGCAACACCCTGATCGTGGTGGAGCATGATGAGGATACCATGCGGGCGGCGGACTATGTGGTGGATATTGGGCCCAGCGCCGGTTCCCATGGTGGAGAAGTGGTGGCCTGCGGTACAGCGGAGGAGATTATGAAAGTGCCGGAGTCCATCACTGGAAAGTACCTGAGCGGTGAGCTGCAGATCCCGGTGCCGAAGAAGCGTAGGAAGCCGAACGGATGGATCAAGGTCGTGGGCGCGCAGGAGAACAATCTGAAGAATATTGACGTGGACTTTCCGCTGGGCGTGATGACTTGTGTGACGGGAGTGTCTGGATCGGGTAAGAGTTCTCTGGTGAATGAGATTTTATACAAGCACTTGGCCAGGGATTTGAACCGTGCCAGATGTATTCCTGGCAAGCATAAAGATATTAAGGGTCTGGAGCAGCTGGATAAGGTGATTGCCATCGACCAGTCGCCCATCGGGCGGACGCCCCGGTCGAATCCGGCCACCTATACCGGTGTGTTTGATCAGATCAGGGATCTGTTCGCGGCGACGGCGGACGCCAAGGCCAGAGGCTACGGCAAGGGCAGGTTCAGCTTTAATGTGAAGGGGGGCAGATGCGAGGCCTGCAGCGGTGACGGCATCATCAAGATTGAGATGCATTTTCTGCCGGATGTGTATATTCCCTGTGAGGTCTGCGGCGGTAAACGCTATAACAGGGAGACCCTGGAGGTGAAATACAAGGGCAAGAGCATTTATGATGTGCTGGATATGACGGTGGAGGAGGCGTTATCCTTCTTTGAGCATGTGCCCTCCATCCGACGCAAGATTGAGACCCTGTATGATGTGGGACTTTCCTACATCAAGCTGGGGCAGCCTTCCACGGAGCTCTCCGGCGGTGAGGCACAGCGGATCAAGCTGGCCACAGAGCTTTCCAGACGCAGCACGGGCAAGACAATCTACATTTTGGACGAGCCTACCACGGGGCTGCACTTTGCGGATGTGCACAAGCTGGTGGAGATCCTGCACCGTCTGGCGGACGGCGGTAACACGGTGGTGGTCATTGAGCACAACCTGGATGTGATCAAAACGGCGGACTATATCATCGACATCGGCCCCGAGGGCGGCGACAAGGGCGGTACGGTGATCGCCAAGGGGACGCCGGAGGAGATCGTGAAGAACAAGAAGTCGTACACGGGCATTTATGTAAAAAAGATGCTGGAAAAAAATAAGCACTAAAGTTTTCACTCTTTCCTGTCGATATACTTGTCAGATTGAACAAGAAAAAACAAAAGAGAAGAAAAAAGTGCACGGACGCAGGAGAAGAAATGGAAGGATCCATTTGCTTTCCCTGCGTTTTTTTAGGAAAAATTCCGAAATTTGTTAAAATTTTAGAAATTTTTTAAGCCCCCTACCAATTTGGAAAAATTTCGGTTATAATTACTAGTTGATAATGAAAATGGGATAGTTTCACCGGAAAGGGGAAAATAGAAAATGCAAGGCACAGATATCGGAATTGATTTGGGAACAGCCAGTATCCTTGTTTACATCAAGGGCAAGGGCGTTGTGTTGAAGGAGCCCTCTGTAGTGGCTTTTGATAGAGATACCAATAAGATCAAGGCAATCGGTGAGGACGCCAGACTGATGTTAGGTCGTACCCCGGGGAATATTGTGGCGGTGAGACCGCTGCGTCAGGGTGTGATCTCGGATTACAGGGTCACCGAGCAGATGATGAAATATTTTATCCAGAAGGCATTGGGCAAGCGGGCTTTCCGGAAACCCCGCGTGGCGGTATGCGTACCCAGCGGTGTGACAGAGGTGGAGAAGAAGGCGGTCGAGGATGCGACCTATCAGGCAGGTGCGAGAGAGGTCAGACTGATCGAGGAGCCCATCGCAGCGGCGATTGGTGCAGGAATCGACATTGTGAAGCCCTGCGGAAACATGATCGTGGATATCGGCGGTGGTACGTCGGATATCGCAGTGATCTCACTGGCGGGTATCGTGGTCAGCGCATCCATCAAGATTGCGGGCGATGACTTTGACGAGGCGCTGGTCCGCTACATGAGAAAGAAGCACAATCTGCTGATCGGCGAGCGGACTGCCGAGGATATCAAGATCAAGATCGGCACCGCGTACAAGCGGCCCGAAGTGGATTATATGGATGTGAGAGGACGGAATCTGGTGACCGGTCTGCCGAAGACGGTAAAGGTTTCTTCGGAGGAAACGGAGGAGGCGCTGAAGGAGACGACTTCCCAGATCGTGGAGATGATCCACAGCGTGCTGGAGAAGACGCCGCCCGAGCTGGCAGCGGATATCGCGGACAGGGGCATCGTGCTCACCGGCGGAGGAAGCCTGCTCAGAGGTCTGGAGGATCTGATCTCCACCAGAACCGGAATCAACACGATGACTGCGGAGGATCCGATGACGGCAGTGGCGATCGGAACCGGACAATATGTGGAACTGCTGGCGAGATACGGGGACTAAACATACGAAGAACTAAAGGAGAGACGCTATGTTAAGAGGATTGTACACGGCGTGGTCAGGCATGGTGAACGAACAGCACAGAATGGATGTCATGACCAACAACTTTGCAAATGTTGCTACGGTTGGCTATAAGAAAGAAGGTACGACCAGCCAGTCCTTTGACGATGTTTTTACGGTGAAGCTGAAGGATGCTTCCATTGGAATGGGCAATGTGCAGGGCGAGGGTGTGCGCAATCCGGGCGTGAAGATCGGAGAGAATTACGTGGATTATTCCCAGGGGTCTTTCAGAGATACGGGCAATACCTATGATCTGGCGCTCTCGGGAGACGGTTTTTTTGTGATCGAATTTACGAATAAAGCGGGGGAGACCAGCAATATGTTTACCCGCGCAGGTCAGTTCACACTGACGAAGGAAGGATATCTGGTGACAGAAGAGGGGGACTATGTGCTGGATGTGAACAATCGGCGCATTCAGCTGGACACTCTGAAGGAATCTACCATCACAAAGGATGGACGCATCAGTCAGGACGGCGTGGAAATCGCACAGATCCAGGTCGCTGATTTTGAGGATTATAATTATCTGGAGCGTTATGGCGAGACCTATTTCAGACCGCTGCAGGGCGCGAGACAGATCGCCGGGACGGCGGAGATGGAGTCCGGGTATCTGGAGATGGCCAATGTGCAGACGGTATCTGAGATGGTGAATCTGATTGCTATCAGCAGACAGTATGAGGCGAATCAGAAATTGATCCAGACCTATGACGATTCCATGGAGATCGCGGTATCTCAGCTTGGCAGACTGTCATAATATATGGGTGAAACGGGAAAGGTAAGGTACAGGGTATGGTAAGAAGTTTATGGACGGCGGCGACGGGAATGATCGCACAGCAGACCAATATTGATACGGTGGCGAACAATCTGGCGAATGTCAACACCACAGGATATAAGACAGAGGTCAATGAGTTCAAGAGTCTGCTCTATCAGAATCTGCAGACCAAGACCACTTCGGCAAACGGGGACACCAAGCCCAGCAGCGCGCAGGTGGGTCTGGGCGTGCGAAATGCTTCCATCTCATCTATTTTTAAGACCGGTAATTTCCTGGCATCGGAGAGTAACACTTCATTCGCGCTGGACGGTGACGGTTTCTTCGCTGTGCGTGGATCAAACGGGGAGAATTATTATACCAGAAACGGTAATTTTACTTTTACACTGGCGACCGGAGGAAATATGCTGGCGACCACGGAGGGACTTCCGGTGCTGGATACTACGGGCAGACCGATCATTCTGGATGAGACCTACGCCGTGAACCAGATTTCAGTGTCCAATGACGGCAATATCTGTTATCCGGACGAAAGCAACAATCCGCAGCCCATCGGCGTGCAGATCGGTGTGTTCCAGTTTAATAACCCCAACGGTCTGTATAAAATGTCAGAGAGCCGTTATTCCGTGACTTCCGCCAGCGGTGAAGCGATCAACGAGGCCACGAGTACTGCTGTGAAAAAGACAAAGGTGATCTCCGGCTATCTGGAGGGTTCCAACGTACAGGTAGTGGACGAGATGGTAAATATGATCGTGGCACAGCGTGCCTATGAGATGAATTCCAAGGCGATTACAACTTCGGATGAGATGCTGCAGCAGGCCAACAACCTAAAACGTTAACATGAGGAGACAGTAATATGGATATCAGTAACCTGAATTCTATCTATAGTGATTTATACAGTTCTGCATCCACAGCAGCTTCTTCAAAGCTGGAGGAACAGTTGAAGTCCGATTACAGCGGTGCCACGGATGAGGAGCTGATGGATGCCTGTAAGAAGTTTGAATCCTATTTCCTGGAGCAGATGTTCAAGGAAATGATGAAGACTATTCCGGAGAGCGACAGCTCCTCGGCAAATTCAAAGTTGGTGGATTATTTCAAGGACGAGATGGTGCGCGATGCGGCGGAGCAGTCCACGGAATCCAACAGTCTGGGTCTTGCGCAGATGCTTTACGAACAGATGAAGCGCAACATGGGTGTTGATCCTGAAAGTATTTCCTAAAAGTATTACCTGAAAGCCTCTTTTCTCTATTTTTTATATAATTTTGTCCGCCAGGACGGTCAGATCCAAATTCGGAAAATTACACAAAAGGTCAGGATAATTTAAGAACATGGTAAAAATAAGTGGTTATGTGGATCATTTTCTTTTTAAAAGTGAGGACGGCTATGCGGTTGTGTGCCTTACGACGGAAGAGGAAGAGGTCACCTGCAGAGGAACACTGAGTGATCTGACGCCGGGAGAGAAGATCGAAGCGGAGGGGGATTATGTCACACATCCTCAGTATGGATTGCAGTTTAAGGTGAATTTTTACAGGTCTGTGGCGCCGGATGACTGTGACAGTATGGAGCGGTATCTTGCCAGCGGCGCCATCAAGGGGATCGGGCCGGCGTTGGCTGCCCGTATCGTGAAAAAATTTAAGGAGGAAACCTTCCGGATCATTGAGGAGGAACCGGAGCGTCTGGCGGAGATCAAGGGAATCAGCGCGCAGAAGGCGCAGGAGATTGGTGTGCAGATGGAGGAGAAAAGAGATCTGCGCAATGCCATGGTTTATCTGCAGCAGTTCGGGATCACCAATGCGCTGGCGGTGAAGATTTATCGCACCTATGGAGATAAGCTGTACAGTGTGATGCAGGAGAATCCGTACAGGCTGGCGGAGGATATCTCCGGAGTGGGCTTCAGGATCGCGGATGAGATTGCCTCCAAGATTGGAATCCATACCGATTCCGATTACCGGATCCGCAGCGGAATTTTTTATGTGCTGATGCAGGCCGTGGGGGAGGGACATTGCTATCTGCCCATGGATCTGCTGCTGGAGCGGGCAGGCGAATTGCTGGGCGTGAATCGGGACGGACTGGAAGCACAGATAGACAATATGGTCATGGACAAAAAACTGGTGATCCGACAGGAGCATGTCTATGCGTCGTCCTTTTATTACACGGAGCTGGAATGCGCGGTGATGCTGCAGAGGCTGAATCTTCCCATGTGGGAGGCGGAGGCGATGCCTGCGCAGGAAGCGGCAATCCGTAAGACCCTGGAAAACAGGATGACGGAGCATCGGATGGAGTTGGATGAACTTCAGATCGAAGCGGTGATGGACAGCATACGGAACGGGCTCTTTATCCTGTCCGGCGGACCGGGTACGGGAAAGACGACCACGATCAACATGATGATGCGGTATTTTGAAGCGGAAGGGCTGGATATTTTGCTGGCAGCTCCCACGGGCAGAGCGGCGAAGCGGATGACGGAGGCTACGGGAGTCGAGGCGCGGACCATTCACCGTCTGTTGGAACTGAACAGCGATCTGTCGAATGAAGACAACCGCAGGGTGCGTTTTGAGAAAAATGAGATGTCCCCACTGGAAGCGGACGTGGTGATCATTGATGAGATGTCCATGGTGGATATCCATCTGTTTCATGCGCTTTTGAAGGCCATTGTGCCAGGGACACGGCTGATCCTGGTGGGCGATGTGGATCAGCTGCCCAGTGTGGGACCGGGCAAAGTACTGCGGGATATCATGGACAGCGGGAAGTTTCCCATGGCGGTGCTGCATAAAATTTTCAGACAGGCCCAGGAGAGCGATATCATTGTCAATGCGCATAAGATCAACCGGGGCGAGCATATCGTGTTGGACAACCGGTCGAAGGATTTCTTTTTCCTGGAGAGAGACTACGCGGAAGTGATCTACAAGCATATGATCCAGTTGATCGAGGGAAAGCTGCCCGCTTATGTGCAGGCGACGCCTCTGGACATACAGGTACTCACGCCCATGCGCAGAGGCGCGCTGGGCTGTGAAACGCTGAATGGTATTTTACAGCGGTATCTGAATCCCCCGGACGAAAGAAAGCAGGAGCATCTGCATGGAACAGTTCTGTTCCGGGAAGGAGATAAGGTGATGCAGATCAAGAATAACTATCAGCTGGAGTGGCAGATCGTCGGTAAGTATGGGATCACGGTGGACCAGGGGATGGGAATCTTCAACGGAGATATGGGACGGATCCTGGAGATCCATGAGGCAGCTGCAGAGCTGGTGGTGGAATATGACGAACACAGGCAGGTGACATATGAGTTCGGTATGCTGGATGAACTGGAGCTGGCGTATGCCATCACCATCCATAAAGCCCAGGGCAGTGAATATCCGGCGGTGCTGCTGCCGCTTCTGGGGGGACCGAAAATGCTGTTTAACCGGAATCTCCTGTACACGGCGATTACCAGGGCAAAACAGTGCGTGACGATCCTAGGCAGCAGTAAGACCATCGAAGGGATGATCGACAATGTGGATGAGAACAAGCGATACAGCGGTCTGAAAGACCGGATCTGTGAGGTGGTAGGGTGAAGCATTTGAGGCGTTTGGCGGACGGATTGAAAAAAGCGGGCAGGTTTGTGGTTCAGCTGCTGTTTCCGCTCAGATGTCCGGTCTGTGACGAAATCGCTGCGCCTTTCGGCGCAAAGGTCTGTCCGGAGTGTGCAGGCAAACTGAAGCTGCTTGTGCCGCCGTATTGTATGAAATGCGGGAAAAAACTGCAGGAAGAGGGAGAACTGTGCGGAGATTGCCGTCTTATCGGGCATATTTTTGCCAGAGGCAGGGCATTGTATGAATATGACAGTGTGGCGGCTTCCATCTATCGGCTGAAATATGCGGGAAGGCAGGAGTATGCGCAGTTTTACGGAGAAGAGATGGCCTATTACCTGGGAAAGTTTATCCGGGAGGTACAGCCGGATGCACTGATCCCGGTTCCTTTGCACAGAAAGCGTTTTCGCGCGAGAGGATACAATCAGGCGGCGCTTCTGGCGCGGACGCTGGGAAGGGAGCTGGATATCCCTGTGGCAGAGCATTTTCTGCGCAGGGTAAAGGACACGACTCCTTTAAAATTATTAAATCCGCAAGAACGTCAAAATAATTTGAAAAAGGCTTTTATTATCTCTGAAAATGATGTAAAATTAAAGACAGTTATAATGGTGGATGATATCTACACCACAGGAAGTACCATGGATGAAGCGGCGCGCGCGTTGAGAGAAGGCGGCGTGGAACGGGTCTATTTTGTGGCGCTGGCATGCGGCGCCGGGATATGACACAGCCGGATCATGGACGGAATGCGGGTGGTAGATGATAGGAGGGTTAGCCATGGATGTAAGAACTTGTAAGGGATGCAGAAAGATTTTTAACTATGTGAGCGGACCGATGCTTTGCCCGGCCTGCAGGCAGGCGCTGGAGGAGAAGTTCCAGCTGGTGAAAAAATATATTGAGGATCACGGTACCGCTACGCTGCCACAGATCGCGGAGGACTGTGAGGTGGATGTACAGCAGATCAGACAGTGGCTGCGGGAGGAGCGCCTGGAGCTGGCATCCGGGTCGGCACCGGTGCTGGAGTGCGAGAGCTGCGGAGTTCCCATCCGAAGCGGCAGATTCTGTGACAAGTGCAGAACCTCCATGGCGAACAATATGCAGAGCCTGATCAACAGGAGCAAGCCCACACAGCCTACGCTTTATCAGAAGGATACCGGGGCGAAGATGAGATTCCGCCAGGATTAAGGAGCAATTATGATCAATGAGGATAGAGTCATTTTGATGACGAAACTGGCCTCCTACGAAGAGAATGAAGGCAAGCGGAACATGAAGATCGTCAATTATTTCCGCAGCGACTACATTGCGCTTCAGGTATTGAAGGCTTTATTCAGTGCGACAATTGCGTTCGCACTGGTTTTTGCGGTGTATATTTTTTATGACCTGGAAGTGTTTATGCAGGATATTTATAAGATGGATCTGGTAAGCTTTGCGAAGACGGTACTGATGTATTATGCCGGTATGGTCATCGTATATGGCGTGATCTCTTATTTTGTATGTGCCTATCGGTATGCCAAGGCGCGCAGAAGCCTGAAGGCTTATCAACAAAATCTGAAAAAATTGCGTTCCATGTATGAGGAGCGCTGAGGAGAACAAGAATGACTGCATTGTTGGAATTACGGGATAAAATAAAACTGATCTATGTAAAAAACGAAATGTTCATCCGGCCGGTGATCAAATTCCTGATCGCGTTTCTGGTTCTGATTGTGATCAATGGGCAGATGGGTTATATGAAAAAAATTGACAATATCGCCATTGTGTTGATTGCAGCGCTGATGTGCTCGTTCCTTCCGTCCGGATGTATTATTTTGTTTGCTGCATTGTTTTCCATCCTGCATATGTATGCAGTGTCGCTGGAGATCGCGTTATTCGGACTGATCGTGTATCTGGTCATTTTCCTGTTGTATTTTCGGTTCAGCCCGAAGGATTCTTTGGTTGTGGTACTGATGCCGTTACTTTGTTTCCTGAAGCTGCCTTATGTGATGCCGATTGCCATGGGACTTTTGGGAACGCCGGCTTCGGCGGTTTCCGTGGCATGCGGTGTGATCGTATATTATCTGCTGGCGGGGATCAAAGGCAGTGTGCCTGCCATAAGTGCCATGAATGCCGGTGATGCAACAGCAAAACTCCGGCTTGTGGTGGATGCGCTGTTGGACAATAAAGCGATGCTGGTGATGCTGATCGCCTTTGTGATCACGGTGATCGTGGTCTACATGGTGCGCAGGATGTCCATTGACTATTCCTGGACCATCGCCATGGTGGCGGGGGCGGTTCTGAACCTGATCATCCTGCTTGTGGGTGATCTGATCTATGAGACGAATATTTCCGTGGTCGGAGCGATCTTCGGGAATATTTTAGCGTTGGGTATTGCAAAGGTGATCGAATTTTTCCGGTTCTGCGTGGATCACAGCCGGACCGAGCGGGTGCAGTTTGAAGATGACGAATATTATTATTATGTGAAAGCGGTTCCCAAAATGACGGTTTCTGCACCGGCCAAGACGGTGAAGAAGATCAACCAGCAGAGAGTGCCGGCCGGATATTCCGGCAGAAGTTCGGACAGCGCAAGAAGCAGCAAAAGTACCGGCAGCAGTAAAAACGGGGCAGGCAGCAGACGGAGCGTGACGATCACGGATCTGGATGATGAGGATGAATATGAGGATGACGAGGAGTTGTTTTAAAGCATGCGACGTTTTGATGAGATGATAGAGTATGTGAGAAACTTCACAATTTACGGAACGATAATGGACCTGGGCGACGTGTTGGAAATTCTGATCATCGCCCTTTTGGTGTATTATGTTCTTGTTTGGATGAAGGCCACACGGGCTTGGACTCTGTTAAAGGGTATCATCGTCATCTGCGTTTTCTTGCTGATTGCTTCTCTGTTTAAGATGAACACGATCCTATGGATGGCACAGAATGTTCTGGGAATCGCCGTGACGGCACTGGTTGTGATCCTGCAGCCGGAGCTGCGCCGTGCTCTGGAGGAGCTGGGGAGAAAGAACATTCTCAGCAGTATCATCCCCGATTCGGTGAAGCGGGAAGAAGGCTTCTCGGAGGAGACGATCCGGGAGATCGTGAAGGCGTGTATGGAGATGGGCAAGGTGCGCACCGGAGCCCTGATCGTCATTGAAAAAAATGTATCATTGGAAAATTATGAGCGTACCGGCATTGATATCGACGGGCTGGTAACCAACCAGCTTCTGATCAATATTTTTGAGAAAAACACACCGCTGCATGACGGAGCGGTTATTATACGTGGGAATCGGATCGTTTCCGCAACCTGTTATCTGCCGCTGTCGGATAATCTGGCGCTGAGCAAGGAACTGGGTACCAGACACAGGGCCGGCGTAGGGATCTCCGAGGCGACGGATTCAGTCACGGTTATTGTTTCTGAGGAAACGGGTAAAGTCAGTGTGGCGTATGAGGGCGAGTTGAACCGGAATCTGGATGCGGAAACGCTGCGGACGGTTCTGATGCAGAATATGAAGATGGATACAGAAGAGAACAAGCCGAAACGGAAAGGAAGGAATAAAGCGAAGGATGTTGAAAAGATTACTGAATAACTGGCTGTTAAAACTCATATCGCTTTTCCTGGCGTTTCTTCTGTGGTTTTTGGTGGTGGAGATCGGGGATCCGAAGGACGATCAGGATATGGGAAATGTGATCGTCAGACTGACGAACACCCAGCTTTTGGATGAAGAGAATAAAGTGTATGAGGTTCTGGACGGCACCAATGTGGTGAAGGTTACCGTATATGCGCCCAAGAGCGTGCTTTCCCAGATCCGCAGCAGTGATATTACGGCGGAAGCGGACATCAGTAAGCTTACGGATATCAATACCGTGCCGATCGATTTTTCTGTTTCTACCGTTACCGGGGCTACCGTGACCGGAAGCCATGATTATGTCAAGCTGAATATCGAGGAGAAAGCCAGCAAATATGTTTCTCTCTCCAGTAAGACAACGGGAGAGGTGGCGGAAGGATTTGCGGTCACAAACCTGACCCCTGATCAGAACCGGATTGAGGTGTCCGGACCCAAATCCATTGTGGATCAGATCCGGTATGCAGGGGCGGAGATCGACGTGACGGATGCGACCTCCAATCTGACGGCAAATGTGGATATTTCCCTGTATAATGTACAGGGGGAGGAGATCGATCAGAGCAAGATTTCCAAAAATGTGAATCATGTGAAGATGTCGGTTGAGGTGCTGGCGGTTAAGGAAGTTCCCCTGCAGTTTGCGACTTCCGGAGAGCCGGAGCAGGGTTATATGGTTTCGGGAGAGCCTGTCGCCGATGTCAGTGTCGTGAAGCTGGCGGGATCTGTGTATACGTTGTCCAGAGTGTCATCTATTGCGATCCCTTCCGAGGTGTTGGATATGGCAGGGACGACGGAGGATAAGACTTTTACGTTTGATATCCGGGAGTATCTGCCTGACAATACAAAGCTTGCCGATAATACGTTTTCACCCAAGATCACAGTGACGGTTCCGGTGGAGCAGGTTGTGGAGCGGTCTCTCAAGGGTGCGTTGGAGGACATTGCGGTAAGTAATGTTCCCGGCGGATATGAAGTGGAGATCAGTACAGCAGATGAATCCACATACACACTGGAGGTAAGCGGGCTGAAAGAGGATATAGAGGCCCTGCGCCAGAGCGGGATCAAAGGAAAGATCGATGTAGGTGCGTGGATGGAGGAGCATAAGATTGAAAAGCTGCGGATCGGCAGTACATATACTGTTCCGGTGACATTTGAACCGGAAGAGAATGTTACGATCAAAAATGAAGTTACGGTAAAGATAACAATCAAAGAATCAGAGGAATAAAAAATTACTTGTTTATCTATTTCAATCATGCTATATTTATAGTAAGATGTATGAGTGCCGCAGAGAAGATGTCCATAGGGGTGTGGACATAAGAAGGGGTCTGTGCGGTACGGGGATTGGAGGGCGTGCATATGGTGAGTCAGAAAGTAGTCATTAAGAACCCAACTGGCTTGCATTTGAGACCGGCGGGTATCCTGTGCAAGGAGGCAATGCAGTTTAAGTCGCTGATCACGTTTACGTTTCGGGATAGTACGGCGAATGCAAAGAGTGTTCTCAGTGTGCTGGGAGCATGTGTCAAATGTGGTGATGAGATTGAATTTGTATGTGAAGGGGAAGACGAGAAGGAAGCTCTGAAAGCCTTGATCACAGCTGTGGAAAACGGTCTGGGAGAATGATTGATTGACAGCTCATCCATTGGGTGGGCTGTTTTGGCGTAAGGGCTTACATTTGGAGAGGAGAACCAAGCATGTTGAATTATCAGAGATATCAAAAGAATCCGGTCATGGATTATCCTGAGCGGGAATGGCCGAACAAGGAGATCACCAAAGCGCCCATCTGGTGCAGCGTGGATCTGCGAGACGGCAATCAGGCGCTGATCGATCCCATGGTGGTCAGTGAGAAGATTGAGATGTTTGAATTCCTGATCAAACTGGGATTTAAGGAGATTGAGATCGGCTTTCCTGCAGCAAGCCAGATCGAGTTCGATTTCCTGCGCCAGCTGGTGGATCGGAAGATGATCCCGGATGATGTAGTGGTACAGGTGCTGACCCAGTGCCGTGAGGAACTGATCGACAGGACATTTGAATCCATCGAAGGCTGTAAGCAGGCGGTGGTGCATATTTATAATTCCACATCCACCTTGCAGAGAGATGTGGTATTCCACAAGGATAAGCCGGAGATCATTGATATTGCGCTGGAAGGAACCCGCATGGTAAAAGAGCGTGCGGCAAAGTTCCCAGGCAAGATCATTCTGGAATATTCGCCGGAGAGCTTTACCGGCACGGAGCCGGAGTTCGCGGCAGAGATCTGTAATGCTGTGATCAGAGAGTGGGGGCCCACCCCAGAGAACAAGATGATCATCAACCTGCCGTCCACGGTGGAGATGACCACGCCCAATGTGTTTGCCGACCGCATCGAGTGGATGATCAAGCATCTGGAGAATCGTGAGAGTCTGATCATCAGTGTACATCCTCACAATGACAGAGGAACCGGCGTCGCTACCGCGGAGCTGGCATTGTTAGCAGGTGCAGACCGGATCGAGGGAACACTGTTTGGAAACGGCGAGCGTACCGGTAATGTGGATGTGTTGAATATCGCATATAATATGTTCTCCCAGGGGATCAATCCTGAGTTGAATATTGAAAAGGTGAACGATATCATCGAGATTTATGAGCGCTGCTGCAAGATTCCTATCCATCCGAGACATCCCTATGCCGGAAAGCTGGTATTTACCGCATTTTCCGGTTCTCATCAGGATGCTATCAACAAGGGTGTGCAGGCGATGAAGGAGAGAAATACCCAGATCTGGCAGGTGCCTTATCTGCCCATCGATCCCTCTGATATTGGCAGGGATTATGAGCCGATCGTGCGTATCAATTCCCAGTCCGGCAAGGGCGGCGTGGCATTTGTGATGGATACCTACTTTGGATTCAAGCTGCCGAAGGCGATGCAGAAGGAGTTCGCAAATGTGATCCAGAAGATTTCAGAGGCACAGGGCGAGGTTTCTCCTGACAAGATCATGGATACCTTCCGCCAGGAGTACCTGGATCAGAAGGAGCCCATCCACTTCAGAAAACTGCGCGTGGATGATCTGAGCGATTCCGTGAAGACGGAGTTTGATACGAAGGTGACGGTTGTATATACCAATAAAGGTGTGGAAAAGACCTTTGAGGCGGTCGGAAACGGACCGATCGACGCGGTGCAGAGAGGACTTACAGAGGAATTGGGCATTCGCATTAAGGTGCTTGATTACGAAGAGCACGCAATGCAGAGCGGTGCAAACTCTCAGGCGGCGGCGTATATTCACCTTCTGGACAGCGACACCGGCCGTGTGACTTACGGCGTGGGTGTGAGCTCCAACATCACCAGAGCCTCTGTGCGGGCAATCTTCTCGGCGATCAATCGGTTGGGGTTAGGAGCATAAGATCAGCGGAAGGTCAGGGAGTCGGTCTCGTTGACAACGCAGATCATTGTCTTTCCGGTATTTAATACGATCTCATTTCCGGCGTCATCATAGAATTTGGTGGCGCCGTAATCACTGTCTTTTTCCCAGCTCACATGAATTCCTTTGCCGTTCGTGAAAAACCAGCCGTCTTCGGTGTCGTCTTCGCACTGTAAGGCCAGATAGCCCTTCTGATCCAGCACCTCCTGTCTGATGTACTGCACCAGGATGTTTTTGAAGGAGAGCTGGGTGCCGTCTGCGTCGCAGTGGGGCTCGTCTATGCCGCCGGAGAGGTGCTGAAAACGGTAATAGAGCCCATCTTCTTCATTGAACTCGAAATAGCAGCGGGTTAAAGGATAACACCCGGACAGGTCGATGTAAGTGGCGTTGGCAGCGCTGCTGCCGTATTGCGTCAAGGCGTTGGGCTGCGCCTTTGGCGCAAACTGAAAATGCTGCGGGTCGGTGAGCCCCCGGTAATTTAATTGATAATGCTGCTTCTTGATGCTCTGGAGCAGCAATTTTCCGTCTGCATATACATTATGTGGATCCGGACGGTCTTTGGAGCGGTAGAAGGCTTCGGCGGAGCCGGCCAGGCCGTTTATGTTTTCTGTGGTTTCCTCCGCCATAAGCTCATTGATGTAGTAAGGACCACCGTAATGTACCAAAAAGGCATCCCACTCAAACGCCCAGTATGCGTAATAAGTTCTGGCGCTGCGGATGTTTCCGATGCGGACCAGATCCTGCCAGTCCTCAAAAACCGCCATCATGCGGCTCGTTTTTCCCTCCACGTTGGCTTCATAGAGGATGGATGCTTTGGAGAGATTATAGTGCGGAAGTGCACGGGACTCATTGGGTACAATGACTGCTATGGGGCGCATTTCCGCTACTTCGGGAGTCACCCACTCGTTGGTCAGGGGACTGCGTACCATATCCTGTTTCGGGGGAAGGGTATCGTCCTCCGTGACAATACGAATGGTGGAATCTATGGAATCGCTGGGAAGCGGCTGTAACGTTTCATGCAAGAAACCGGATTCCGGGACAACAGTCTCTACGGAAGGCTGCTGGATCCGGCATCCGGCGAATGTCAAAAGTATTACGGTGGGAATTAGAAATCGATATACGGGATATCTGGTCATCTTTGGAAAACCTCTACTATGATAGCGATCAAAATACCGAGAATAGCACCGACAAGAACCTGCAGGGGAGTGTGTCCCACGAATTCTTTGAGCTTCTCGGTTGCATCAAATTCGTCGTGGCCCATTTCGGAGAAAGTCTTCACGATATCGTTCAGCAGTCCCGCCTGAATACCGGTTTCTCTGCGCACACCCATGGCGTCATACATAACGACCAGAGCGAAGATCATGCACACAGCAAATTCAAAACTTCCCGGACCATACTGGTAGGAGGTTGCCGTGCACAGGGCACAGACGGTTGCAGAGTGGGAACTGGGCATGCCGCCGCTTCCCACAAGTCTTTCAGCTACAAATTTCTTGGTAAAAAACAGATGGATCATCGTCTTTAAAAACTGAGCAACCAGCCATCCCATGGCTGCGCTGACAAAAATCGTATTGTGAAGTAACTCCTGAAAAAAGTTCATTTGCACTGATCCTCCTCAAATTTCCTTTTTCAGTATAACGTATTTTAAGGTAAAAGTCCATAAAATATATTAGTCTTGCGCAATTTTCAAATGGATAGTATACTTGAAAATAGATTGGATCATGGGAGGAAATATGAGTCTGTTAAGTGTGATCGTGCCCTGCTATAATGAGGAGGACAGCGTGGCTCTGTTTTATCAGGAGCTTATGAAAAATGACTCCTTTTTTCGACAGAATGAAATTGAAGTAGAACTGCTTTATATAGATGACGGATCCAGGGATGCGACGGTAACGGAAGTGAAAAAACTGATCGCGGAGGACGAGCGTGTCCATCTGGTGTCTTTTTCGCGTAATTTCGGGAAAGAGGCGGCCATGTTCGCTGGATTGGAGAAGGCAAGGGGGGATTATGTGGTGATCATGGACGTGGATCTGCAGGATCCGCCGTCGCTTCTGCCGGAAATGTTTGCCGGGATCAAAGAAGGATACGATTCCGTGGCCACCAGACGGGTCAGCAGAAAGGGAGAACCGCCGATCCGCAGTTTTTTTGCGAGACGATTTTATCGTTTGATGAAGAAGATCTCCAAGACAGAGATGATGGACGGCGCCAGAGACTATCGGCTGATGACCAGACAGATGGTGGATGCCATCCTTTCCATGCGGGAGTATAACCGCTTTACAAAGGGGATTTTCGGCTGGGTCGGATTTCGTACCAAATGGGTGGAATATGAGAATGTGGAGCGGGCCAGAGGCGAGACTAAATGGAGTTTCTGGAAACTGCTCATGTATTCGTTTGACGGTATCATCGCCTTTTCCACGGCGCCGTTAATGATCTCATCCGTCATGGGCGTGGTCATGTGCCTGGTTGCCTTTTTGATGATCATCTTTATTATCGTGCGGAAGCTGATCTTCGGTGATCCGGTTTCCGGGTGGCCGTCGATGGTGTGTATCATTCTGTTAACCAGCGGGATCAACTTTTTCTGTACCGGGATAGTGGGGCAGTATCTTGCCAGAACCTATCTGGAGGTAAAAAAACGTCCCATCTACCTGGTAAAAGAGGAAATTTAAGGGGAGTTTGATAATATTTTGTCAGAATGGCTACTTTTAGGTACCTTTTTGACGAAATTCTTTGATAAAATGGACTTTTTTGTGGCTCGACACCTATGATAAAATAATTCCAGGCAGGAACAAAAACAGGCACTATCTGACAAAAAATAAAAGGAGGATTCTGTCATGGACATTACAACGGTAAAGGATGTCGAGCTGGAAAGGTATATTACGGGTATCATGCTCGATATCGGTGTACCGGCGCACTTGAAAGGCTATCATTATCTGAGGGATGCGATCATGATCTCAGGGAGGGATATGGAGGCGGTCAGCAGTATTACGAAGCTTCTGTATCCGGTGATCGCAAAGCGGTTTAAGACTTCGTCGCAGAAGGTGGAGCGCGCGATCCGCAATGCGATAGAGGTATCCTGGGATAGGGGCAATGCGGAGACTTTTGAGGCGATGTTCGGATACTCTGCGCGGACAGGTAATGTGAGACCGACCAACAGCGAGTATATTGCGCGGATTGCAGATAAGGTGCGTCTTGATTTTAAGGCAATGTAACAAAAGAGAAAAGTGTAGGATGAGGAGCGGCGGATATGAAACTGACTTCAAGAATCGGTTCGCTGACAGACAACATAATCACAGGCTTTCTTCTGACTTTGGGAATGGCCGAGACCGGACATCTGTTGATGGTGTTTGGTCATCGGCCTTTTTCTGATGCGGTCATTTGTTTTGTGGCGGGAGTCGTGATCTGTTTTGTGGCAAGTCTGGTGCTTCTGTTCCGGCAGAATGCGCGAGGCAGAGAGCCGGGACGTCAGGAGAAGGAAGGATCCGGCAGGGAGCTCGCAGGGAAGGATATCACCCCCACTCTGGCGGGGATCGCCCTTGTTTTTGGGCTGATCGTGCTGTTTCAGGTGATCACGGTTGCATTTGGGGATGCGGTTGTGCTCAAAGGGGACCAGACGATTGAAACCGTGCAGAGTATTTTGGAGACAGGGCAGGTTTATGCGGTCAATCCGTTGACAGGACAGGCCTATACGGCTGGCGTGCCCAAAAGGATAAAGATTCTGGGGCTACCGACATTTTACGCGATCTTGTGCCGGCTGGCAGGCGTTGCGGCCGGGGATGTGCAAAGAGGTGGTGGTCTGTGCTATGTGCTTTTGACCCGATGGATGCCGGTGGTGGTGCTGTTTCTGACCTATCTGGCGTATTGGACGATCGCCCGGGTTCTTTTTCCTACAGGGAAGGACAGGGAAAAGCGGCTGCTGTTCATGGCGGTGGTGGCAGCTGTGTTTTTCGTAGGAAATTATATGTTTGGAATGGATGGATACGGGCTTTTGTATTGCGGATATCGGGGGATCACCATACGAAACGGCATTCTGGTGCCCTATACGTTAGGGCTGACGCTTCGGGGCAAATGGAAGAGAACGCTGTTGTGTGTGGCGGCGGAGGCGTGTATCGTCTGGACTTTTTACGGCATGGGGACGTGCGTGTTGGTGACGGCGGGCATGGGGGCTTTGTGCTTGCTGCTGCGGAGAAAAAGAGGCGCTTTGCGCGTCGTGAGAAAGGGGGAGTAGACAATGACTGCGTGGATGCAGCCTGCCTGGCAGGGATGGCGTAATTTTATCACGGAAGGAAAGCTGCCTGCGGTTCTGATCGCGGTGTTGTTGTATCTTCTTTTTTCTGAGCGGGGAAGGGCGATGGTTGGCGGCCGCAGAAAACTGATCTATTACGGTGCGGTGGCGGCCGGTGCATGTTTGTTTCCCGGAACGGCGGCGATACTCATGAAATATCAGACCGCTTTTTATGATTATCCGTTTATCTGGAGCATTGTTCCTGTGACGGCGCTGATCGCATTCGGCGGTGTCGTGATCCTGCAGGAGCATTGGCGCAGAAATGCAGGACTTAGGGGGTTTTTCTTTAATCTTGTGCTGACGGTATCCTGTATTTTGGTGCTTTCCATATGCGGAGGTCTGGGAATAGAGTGGGCGGTTTCCGGCACAGACGGAAACGGATATGCTCCGGTCAGCGAGGAGACCCGTCTGGAGGCGGCGGATGTGCTGCGGGAAGTGCGGGAAAATATGATGTTTCGCACGGATGCGGAGATCTGTCTCTGGGCGCCCCGGGAAATTATGGAGTATGCACGTCTGCAGGGGGAAACGGCCGGGATGGCAGGAGCGATCCCAAAGCTTTTGTATGGCAGAAATATGTGGGACGAAGCGCTCAATGCCTATACCTATGATGGCTACCCGGAGGAGCTACATCAGCTGTATGAGTGGATGGAGGAAACTGCTGACGGAAACGGGAAGAAACTGCGGAGCAATGTGGAGAAGGCATTTTCCATGGGGGCGAACTGTGTGCTGCTCCCGAAGGGGATAGTCGATTTTAACCCGGAGAGCGTGAATTGGGCGCAGGTTGTGGAATTGGAGCAATATTATCTGTTGATGAAAGTGTGAATTTATGTCAGATATTGGGAAAACGGTCAGTGTGATCATACCGGTTTACAATGTAAAAGATTATATCAGGGATACGGTGGATTCCGTGCTGACACAGACCTGGCAGGATTGGGAACTGCTTCTGGTGGAGGACGGCAGTACGGACGGTACAAGGGAGCTGTTGGAGGCCTATCTGGAGCGGATCCGGGATGAGAGGGTCCGGCTGATCTGCCTTCCCGAAAACGGCGGCGCGGCCAATGCCCGCAACCAGGGACTGCTGCAGGCGAAGGGGCGATATATCGCCTATTTGGATGCGGATGATCTGTGGGAGAAGGAGAAGCTGGAAAAGGAGCTTTTGTTTGCAGAGCGAAACCGGGCAGGGTTTGTGTTCACGGGATATGAGTTTGCGGATGAGAACGGAAAGGGCACGGGGAAGATCGTGCGTGTGCCGGAGCACATGAATTATCATCAGGCGCTGAAAAATACCACCATTTTTACATCTACGGTACTTTTTGACACAGCGGTGATCGCAAAAGAACTGCTGGAAATGCCCAAAGTGAAGAGCGAGGATACCGCACTCTGGTGGAAAATTTTGAGGAACGGCTATATGGCATACGGCCTGGATGAAAATCTGGTCAGATACCGGAGGGCAGGCAGGACGCTTTCCTCCAACAAGCTGGAGGCGATTCGCCGGATTTGGAACCTTTACCGCAAGGTGGAGGGCTTAAGTCTGCCTGAGAGTGTCTGGAATTTTTGCTTTTGGGCAGTCCGGGCGGTGTCCCGCCGGATCTGATCATTTATCTGAAAATGCTTATAAAACCTTAATTTATCTTAAGAATCGGTTTTTCTATATACCCTTTGGACAAAATATGTTATACTAATGCATGATGGTGCGCAGAGAGGACTGCGCATCCCGGAGGGATAGTCTTGAATACACATACCAATGAATATATCGCAACACAAAATAAATTGAGGCGGATGGAATCCTTTAAACGTCTGATCAATCTGGGGATGACGATCCTGTGTGTGGCATTGGAGATAGGGATATTTGCTTATCATTGGCTGACACATTTCCAGTTTGACGTGGTGGAATCGCTGAGAAACTTCGGATACAAGGGACATATCGTGGAGATTGCCTTTTACGGATTGTTATTGATCTTTCTGACTGCCATGTACGGCGGTATGCGGCTGGGGTATCTGAAGACGGTGGAATTGATTTTTTCGCAGGTGTTTTCCACAATTTTGGCGTTGATGTTTATCTACGTGGAGCTGTCTATCATGGCACATGCGCCGTTTGCACCGGATGTGATCCTGATGATGCTGGTGGAACAGATCATCACGGTGATCGTATACACCAGTATAGCCAACCGGTTATACCGGAATATCTTCCCGCCGAGGAAGCTGTTATTGGTGCATGGGGAGCGTTCCATTGCAGATATCTACAATAAATTTGAGAGCAGACATGATAAATATGTGATCCAGAAAACCTTATGCGTCAGAGAAGGCGTGGACCGTATCTGCAAGGAGATCACAAGAAGCTACGAGACCGGAGAATGTACGGCGGTGGTTGTGTGGGATGTATCCACGGCGGAGCGCAACAGGCTCTTAAAGTTCTGTTATGGGAAATCCATTCGCGTCTATGTGATGCCCAAGATCACGGACGTTATTCTGGGCGGTGCGGAGGAACTGCATATCTTTGATTCGCCCATGCTATTGACCAGAGAATTCAGTCTGAGTATGGAACAGCGGTTTATCAAACGCAGCATCGATCTGATCTGTTCCGTGATCCTTCTGGTGCTGACCTCTCCGATCATGCTGCTCACGGCTATTGCGATCAAAGCCTATGACGGCGGTCCCGTGCTGTACAAGCAGATCCGGTGTACCAGGGATCAGCGGGAGTTCCGGATCATGAAGTTCCGCAGTATGCGCACGGATGCAGAGAAGGATGGCGTGGCGAGACTGGCGCAAAAAAACGACGACAGGATCACACCGATCGGGAGATTTATCCGCAAATGCAGGATTGATGAGCTGCCGCAGCTGGTGAATATTCTGCGAGGGGATATGTCCTTTATTGGTCCCAGGCCGGAGAGACCGGAGATCATCAAGCAGTATGTGGAAGTAATGCCGGAGTTTATCTACCGTACCAAGGTGAAGGCCGGTCTTGCCGGGTTTGCACAGGTTTACGGAAAGTATAACACTTCGCCTTATGATAAGCTGAAGCTGGATCTGTATTATATCGAACACTATTCGGTGTGGTTGGATCTGAAGCTGATGCTCCTGACACTGAAGGTTCTGTTCTGGCCTGACAGCACGGAGGGCGTGGAGAGCGAGCAGGTGACGGCATTTAAGAGGGAAAGCGGCAGAGTGTCCAAAGCGGGGCAGATTCTTCCAAAGACAATCTCTGACGATACGCTGGCAATGCCGGATCTGAGCGATATCCTGGAAGCGCAGGAGAGACAAAAAACGGGGGCGCAGAAGGCACGCAAGGCATCAAAGGCATAGCAGGAGAAGACGCGGATGTGGGAAGGTAATTATATGGCAGAGCCTTTTGACCTGCGGCTGACGGTGTTGCGTCTGTTCCGCAGTCTGAGGTGGATCCTTTTATTTTCGCTGTTGGGCACAATTTTGTTCGGCGGCGGATATTATGTGAAAAATGTGCTGTTGGGGGAGAAGCCCCGCTACGAGCAGACGATCACATGCAAATTGGAGTACACGAATCCGCCGGTTCAGTCGGGGGATTATTATATCAATGATATGACATGGAATACGTATGTGGATTCTGATGAATTCCGGGCGCTTCTGTTGAGCGACGGGGAAGCCGTTGTGAATGCGGATCAGTTGTCGGCGCGGGTGGCATCGGATATCCATGTTCCTTCTTTTACGGTCAGCTGTCTGGAACAGGATCAGGTAGCGCCGATCTCCCAAGCGGTACAGAATGTGGTGACGGGGGCGTTTGTGGAGATCACGCCGGAGCTTGCTGCGGCACAGGTGATCGATGTGTCGGATGTGACGTTGGTCTATCCGGATGTGAGACCGCTTCGGGCGGTGATCCTGAGCGCGGTGCTCTCCTGTTTCTTTGCGGTGGTGATCTTTTTGTTGCGGGAGATCGGGGCGGACAGCATCTGGCTGCCGGCAACCTTGCGGAGAAGATACGGACTTCCTGTGCTAGGTACGCTGCAGAGCGCGGAATTCGTGCAGAATGCAGGGCATTTATGCAAAGGTAAGAAATGTCTGGCGGTCTGTTCGACAGAGGAGAAAACAGATTTACAGAATGTGACAAAGGCTTTGCAGGAAAAACTGCAGAATGCCGGAGACGAGGCGAATGGATTGCGGGAGACTGAATGGAAGACGGCAGCGGCCCCTATTCGTGAAAAGCGGGATCTGGAGTTGCTTCGGCAGGCGGACGGCGTCTTGCTGGCAGTACCTGCGGGACTGCATGCGGGAAAACCGTTGGAGTATCTGCTGGAGTTCCTGCGGACGCAGGAGATTGCCGTGACGGCAGTGCTCTTGTGGAAGGCGGATGAAAAGCTGATCAGGAGCTACTATTTATTGCCCGGAGGACGGAGATGAGTGTGGAGGTTCTGGTTTCAGGGATGAATCAGAATATGGAGACGCTTGTAGAGCAGATGCGGCTGGAATCCGACGCGGTGATCATTAACCAGTGCGACAGGCTAGGTTATGAGGAGATGGAATACAAGGGTGGGAGGATTCGATTTTATTCCTTTCCGGAGCGTGGGATCGGGAAAAGCCGGAATGCAGCGATAGAGAGGGCGGATGGTGACATCTGCCTTTTTTCTGATGAGGATATTGTGTATGAACCCGGCTACGCACAGGCCATTGAGCGGGAGTTTGCGGCGAATCCAAAGGCCGATATGATCCTGTTCAATATACAGGTGGAGGAGTCCCGGAGAACTTATTTTATCACAGACAGGAAGCGGGTGCGCTGGTACAATTGCGGCAGATACGGCGCGGTGAGCTTTGCCGTTCGCAGGAAGGTGCTGGAGCAGTCGGGGGTGAAGTTTTCCCTTCTGTTCGGCGGGGGCGCAAGATTCAGTAACGGTGAGGACAATCTGTTTCTGAAGGAACTGATGGATTGGGGCTGCCTTGTTTATACGGCGCCTGTGCTGATCGGCAGAGAGGTGGCCGGGGAGTCCAGCTGGTTTAAGGGGTATGATAAAAAGTTTTTTTATGACAGAGGTGTCTTATATCATTACCTGTACGGTGTAATGGCGGTGCCGTTCGGATTACGCTATGTCACGAAGAGGAACATTCGCTCTGAAGCGGATCCAGGCAGGGCTTTTCGCTGGCTGTGTGACGGCGTGCGGGAGGGGAAGCGGCTGAAGAAGGAAGGATTGACGGAGTAGGAAAAGCATGGAGAGCAGTGCGTTGGTGTATATTACGCTTACAATTGTAACGGTTTTGCTGGCGTTTTTTGTGCAGAGCTTTGTGCAGTGGCAGACGACGGCTCCGGGGGCAGGCTCGGCGGGAGCGGGCAGTGGCAGGGCTTTGGGGGCGATTCCCGGCAGCAGGGGGTACGCCCGGAGCAGTGTGGCAGAGTTTGCGATTTTTTGCCTTCTGACAGGAGTGTCGGCTTGTAGGATTGCCGTAGGCAATGACTATTGGGTGTATCGTTTTAATTTCCGCCTGATCGCTCAGGAGCGGCATGTTTCCTCGGAGATCGGATTTAATTTGATCGTCAAGTGGATGCAGCAGCTGTTTGGCTACGACAATTATCTGCCGATCTTTGCGCTGTTTTCCCTGCTCACAGTGTGGTTTTTCGTGAGGGCGCTGCACGGGCAGGCGGTGCATTATGCTTTTTCGTTGTTTCTGCTGATGACCGGAGGTTATTATTTTAACAGCTTAAATACGGTGCGGTATTATCTGGCCTTAGCCATCGCGCTGTATGCCATGCAGTATGTGTTGCGGGAAGAGTTCGGAAAATTTGTGCTCTGGATCTTGTTTGGTGCGGTGTTTCATAAATCAATTTTGCTGGTGATCCCGGCGTATCTGGCGGCGTATGTTCTGGCGAAGGGGAAGCTAAAGAAGTGGCACCTGGCTGTGGGCGCTCTGGGGGTTGCCAGTCTGTTTTGTTTTCCGAATTTTTACCGGGAGATCGCGTTTACGTTCTATCCGTTCTATCGGGATTCTGCTTTTGATACGGGGCATATTTCCTGGGTCAATGTGTTGAAATGCGCGGGTACGCTGGCGCTGTGTGGAATCTGTTATAAAAGAAGTCTGGTGGGAGCAGACCGGCAAAACGTTGCGAACCGGTTTTATTTTTATCTGAACGGGATGGCGTTGGTGGTGTATCCCTGCGGAAGCTTTATCCCGGAGGTGTCCAGGGTGGGATATTATCTGATCGTATCCCAGATCTTCCTGTTACCGGCATTGGTTTATGACATAGATGTCAAGTGGTTGAGAAGGTTATGCTATGTGGGCGTGATCGGAGCGTTTGTCTGTTATTTTGCGGTGCTGCTGAAGGGGATGTATGCGACGGATATCAGGCTGCTGCCGTATTTGAATTGGATCTTTAACTGAGTATAAAGAGAGGAATAAGGTATGCGGGTACTGTGGCTGTGCAATATCATGCTGCCCATGATCGCAGAACAACTTCATAGGGAGATCAACAACAAGGAAGGCTGGCTGTCCGGATTGGCGGAAGTCTGCCTGAAACATCAGGCGGAGAATGACATCGCTTTGGCGGTGGCGTTTCCGGTGGCGGAGGATCTGGCCGGCGCGGAACAATATGGTGCGGAACGTCATTTGTATGACGGATATGTCATTTATCAGGGCAGACTGACAAGAGACGGAGCCTCTTTGGACTGGTTTGCGTTCCGGGAGGACACGGTAAATCCGCATGCTTATTATGGGGCAGTACCGGAATTTATGGAGAATCTTGAGCTGCCGCTGTATTATATTGTGTACCGCACGGAACCGGATGTGGTGCATTGCTTTGGAACGGAATACCCCCACACGCTGGCGATGTGTCGCGCTGTGCCGGACAGGAATCGCGTCCTGATCGGCATTCAGGGACTGTGCAAGGTGTATGCGGATGCATATTTTGCCGATCTGCCGGATACAGTGATTCACACGGCAACGCTGCGGGATGTGTTAAAGCGGGACACGCTGCCCAGGCAGCAAAAAAAATTCGCACTGAGAGGCGCGATGGAACAGGAGGCTGTTGCATTGGCGGGAAATGTAACCGGTAGAACCACGTGGGATCGCTATTATACCTCTGCGTGGAATCCGGATGCCCGCTATTTTAAGATGAACGAGACACTTCGAGCGGATTTTTATACGGAGCAATGGGAGCAGGAGAAATGTGAACCGCACTCGATCTTTTTGAGCCAGGGAGACTATCCGATCAAAGGATTGCATTATATGCTACTAGCGCTGCCGCGGATCCGGGAGGAATTTCCGGATGTACAGGTATATGTGGCGGGCAACAGTGTAATAGGTGACGGGAGCGTCATAAAACGCATGAAAATATCTGCCTATGGGAAGTATCTGCGGAAGCTGATGCAGCAGGGGCAGCTTTGGGAGTGTGTACACTTTCTGGGGCGGCTTTCCGCGGAGCAGATGAAGCAGCAGTATCTGAAGAGGCATCTTTTTGTGTGCTGTTCTTCCATTGAGAACTCTCCCAATTCGCTGGGGGAGGCGATGCTTTTGGGGATGCCCTGTGTCAGCGCGGATGTGGGCGGCATCAGCAGTATTTTCACCGGCGGAGAAGACGGGATCCTGTACCGTGGATCCGGGCTGGAGGAGAATGCCCGAAATCTGGCGGATGCGGTGATCCGGATGTTTCGTGATCCGGAGAAGCAGAAGCAATATACGGAGCATGCAAGGAAGCATGCGCTGGTTACCCATGATCCGCAGGTCAATTATCAGAGGCTGGTGGAGATCTACAAGCAGATCGCGGCCGGGGAGCTTGCGGCCAAGAAAGCAGCGTCCGGGGAGTCAGTGCCCGGGGAACCGGCAGACATGGGCGCCGGCGGATTGTTTGTGTTTGTGTCGAATTATATCAATCACCATCAGATCCCATTCTGTAACGCCCTGTATGAACGGCTGGGGGAGAACTTTTATTTTATCCAGACAGAGCCCATGGAGGAGGAACGGATTCGCATGGGATGGCAGGACGAGGTTGAACTGCCCTATGTAAAGTATTATTATGAGGAGCCGGAAAGTTGTGACGGTCTGATTCTGCGGGCGCAGACGGTGCTTTTCGGGGGTGTGGATGAGGAGCGTTATATCGAGGCGAGGCTGCAGAGCGGCAAGCCGGTCATACGATACAGCGAGCGCCTGTACAAGGAGGGGCAGTGGAAGGCGGTTTCCCCCAGAGGTCTCCTGAAAAAGTATCACGACCATACCCGTTATCGCAAGGCACCTGTGTACCTGCTCTGCGCCGGGGCTTACGTGCCGTCGGATTTTCACATTGTGCGGGCGTATCCGCAAAAAATGTTCCGCTGGGGATATTTTCCGGAGACGAAGCACTATGATCCGGATCGCCTGATGCGTGACAAAAAGGCAGGCAGCATTTTATGGGCAGCGCGATTCCTGGACTGGAAGCATCCGGAGCTGCCTTTGCTGTGCGCAAAGTACTTGAAGGAGAAGGAATGCAGTTTTCATATGAACATCGTAGGCGGCGGCAATCTGCAGCCTTTGGTGGATCGCCTGATGGAGCAATATGGGCTTTCGGATGTGGTGACGCTCCTGGGGTATCGGACGCCGGATGAAGTGCGTCGCCTGATGGAGCAGACGGATATCTATCTTGCCACCAGCGACCGGAAGGAAGGCTGGGGCGCTGTGATCAATGAGGCCATGAACAGCGGATGCGCTGTGGTGGCGGATCATATGATGGGGGCGGTGCCCTATCTGATCCGGCCCGGGGAGAACGGATGTGTCTACCCGGACGGGAAGTCCTCGGAGCTCTTCCGACAGGTGGAAATGCTCCTGGCGGATCGGGCGCGTTGTCAGAAGCTGGGCAGGGAGGCTTATCGCACGATCACGGAAGTGTGGAACGCGGAGAATGCGGCAGAGCGTCTTTTAGAGCTGGCTGCGGGGCTTGAATGTGCGCAGAGCGGTTCTTGCACGCAGGATAATCCCGGTGCCCCGGACGGTGGTGTCCGCTTTCAGGATGGTCCCTGTTCTGTGGCGGAAGTCATCAGTGAGAGGAAGATGTTATGCAAAATGGGAATCAACCGCTGATCAGCGTGATCGTGCCGGTGTACAATACAAAAGCATATCTTGCCCGTTGTGTGGATTCTGTCTGCGCGCAGACCTATTCCAATCTGGAGATTCTGTTGATCGACGACGGTTCCACGGACGGGACGGGAGAGATGTGCGACAAATATGTCACAAAAGACCGCCGGATCAAAGTGTTTCACAAAGAAAACGGAGGTTCTTCCACAGCCAGGAATCTGGGACTGCAGAAAGCAGAAGGAGCCTATATCGGCTTTGTGGACAGTGACGACTATATTGCGCCAGATATGTATGAGCGGCTGTGGCGCGGGACGCAGAAATATGACGCAAGTGTCGTGCAAATCGGCAGGGACGAGGTGGATGAACAGGGGAATCGACTGCCGGATATCTGTATTCCGCCGGAGAAAGATACCCTGATCGGACACAGGGATTTCTTGAGAGAATTGTTGCTGCACAAGGGGGACTGCTCTTTTTGTACCAAGCTGTTCCGGAGGGACGTGTTGGAGGGCAGGCAGTTTCCTGTGGGGGCGCTCAATGAGGACTTTCACTTTCTGGTGGAGATCCTGCCCGAGATCGGAACGGTGGTGTCACTGCCGGGGCAGGCGTATCATGTGTTTTACCGCATGAACAGCAATTCCAGAAAGGCGGATAAGGAGCAGCTCTCCCGAGTGTACGAGGATAACATCTGGAATGCGGACATGGTGCTTGCGGGTATTAATGCCTCAGAGCGGGATCTGCATACCATCGCGGTTCGGTTTGGTATTTTTCAGCGGTTGGATTATATGCTGCATGTGCCGATCCGTCAAATGAACCGGGAAAATGATTTTTACATGCAGGTAGTGCGGAGACTGCGCAGAGACTGGTGGAAGGGGATCCGGAATCCTTATCTGACCATGAAAAATAAGCTATATCTGACGCTGTTTGTGATCGCGCCCAGAGGAATTCGAAAACTGCACCGGAAGATAAAAAAATTGTCGTAGAGGGACATCGAGGGATGGCTGCAAATAAAACAAAGAATCTGCAAAAGAAAAAAGAGGATCCGACGGCCGCATTTGATTTGGGTATGATTCTGACCTACGCTTTGAAACTGTGCTCCTGCATCTGGATCGCTCTGATCCTGGTGGTCATGCCACTGTATTTTCAGGAGGGGTATACCCATATCGGAAGCGATAAATCTTACCTGCTGCGGACCTGCGGAGTGCGTCTGGGCTGGATTTTGCTGCCACTTATTGCAGTATGGTCGGTCTGCCGGATCCGGGATGCGGTCGGCAGGCGGGATGCGGTCGGTGAACGGCATGCAGTCGGAGGAAAAAAGATTTCGGCAATGGATACTTTGGCCGTGCTGTTTGCGGTTGGCACGGTAATTTCGTACGCATGCTCCGAATACCGGGAAACTGCGCTCTGGGGCATCAAGGGTTGGTACATGGGCATGGGGACGCAGCTGATCCTGGTGAGCTCGTACTTTCTGCTGTCCCGGTTTGAATTTGAAAAGCTGGGGCAGTGGCTTTTATTTCCGGCCTTTCCAGTCTCTGCGATCACATTTGTACTGGGATTTCTGAATCGCTTTGATATCTGGCCGCTGCAGATGGAGAACTCCGGGTTGCCGATTTATATTTCCACGGTGGGTAATATCAATTGGTTCTGCAGTTATATGCTGGCTGTTCTGTTCACGGCGGTGGGACTGTTCTGGCTGGGACAGGGTGAAAAACGATCCGGGATGATCCTGTGGTTGCTTTATCTGTTTACGGGATTCGCGGCGCTGGTTACACAGGGGAGCGACAGCGGCATCGTCGCCATGTGCGGAACGTTATTGTTTCTGTTCTGCAGGTCGCTCTATGGGCGGGATTTTGACAGACTGCACCGGTTCTGGCTGGTGGTGCTGCTCCTGGGGGGCGCCTGTGTCTTTACCTGGATGATTCAGGTGGTGTTTTCTGCGGAGATGAATTTTGAACTGGGCTTGGGAGATCTGCTTTGCGGTCCGCTTTCTCTGTTGGTGCTTGGCGCCGGGCTGGGCGGGCTGTTGTATAACCGTTTTCTACAGGAAAAGAGCGCCGACCGGAAAACGGCGCCGGAGTTTTTTGAAAAGCTGGCAATTCTGCTGGCAGGGGCAGTGGGGGTGGCTTTTCTGGGCGCTGTCTGCCTGATCGCAGCCAACACCATGCATCCGGGCAGTATCGGATTCCTCTCAAAGTTTGGGATTTTTCGGTTCGACTATGACTGGGGGCACCATCGGGGCGCAACCTGGCCGCTGGGACTTCAGTGCTTTGCCGGGCAGGATTTCCTCCATAAGCTGGTGGGTGTGGGCCCGGACTGTATGGCGGAATATTTGTATTCGGAGCAGGGAATTGCAAGGGGGCTGGCCGGCGTGGCGGATCAGGTCTTTGAGGGCATGCGGCTGACCAATGCTCACTGCGAACTGCTGACAATGCTGGTAAATCAAGGATTATTGGGCGCCGTCACCTACGGTGGGATGCTGGCGCTGTTCTGGAAGCGGGATCTGTTTTGCAGAATGCAGGATCTGAATCCGAGGGCGGCGGCCTGCGCGCTGGGCGTGCTGGCGCTTTCCGTCAACAATGTGTGGAGCTTCCAGCAATCCATCGGCACGGCGACCATGTTCGTGCTGTTGGGGCTGGGGAGATACTATGAGAAATAATTTGGGGCTTGACATTTATCGCGGTGATGATACAATAAACACAAAGCATAACAATTTCTAAATGTCATATCTGACGAATCTGTGTTTTCGGAAATCTATGCTTTTAATCCCATGAAAAGTGAAAAGCAGAGAGTTCCGAAAGAGGCAGAGCGAGGGAAAGGTAAAAGGAATTGTGAATGCCAAGGTAATTCGGAACCTCCTGCGGAAGAGGAGGTAAGGTGTTTGTATCATTAAAAAAAGACGAGTTCGCGTTTCGGGAAGTATTTGGCGTAGCGGCTGTCAGAAAACAGTTTATCAGTGATGTGACAGGGATACCGCTTAAAACCATCCGGTCTGTCAGGATCGTGTCACCGATTTTGCGGAAACGGACGAGGAAGCAGAAACAAGGGATACTGGATCTGGCGCTCACGCTGAATGATGATACCTGGATTGATATCGAGGTTCAGTTGAAAAACCAGAAATTCTGGATTAAGCGGAATCTGTTTTATCTGTCTCATTTGTATGCGGATGAGTTGTGGACCGGGGAGGATTATGATAAACTGAAAAAAAGTATCACGATCAGTATCCTGGATTTTAAACTGCTGCCGGGAAAGAAGTATCACTCTATTTACACCTTGAGGGATCAGGACGGCGAAGAGTTCACGGATCTTTTGGAGGTGCATATCATTGAACTGTGCAAGGATTTGACGGAGGAAAGCCCGGTGAATGGCTGGATCCGGCTATTTAATGCAGAGACAAAGGAGGAGCTGGCGATGGTGAAAAAACTGGATCGAAATGCAGGGATCGCGAAGGCGGTAGAAGTATTGGAGAAATTGGGTATTGAAAGATCGCCAAGCTGGTATTGGGTGCAGAGTCAGAAAGCAAGGAGAGACCGGGCTGCGGAGGATGCGTATGTCAGGGATGAAGGAAGAGCAGAAGGAAGAGTAGAAGGACAGGATTTTAAATTAGTCACCTTGGTCTGCAGGAAGCTGCGGAAGGGGAAGGATATGGAAACGATTGCAGAGGAGTTGGAGGAGGATATTGCTGAGATCCAATTGATCTGTGAAGCAGCTAAAGATTTTTCTCCGGAGTATAACGAGAAAAAGGTTTTTGCTGAGGTGATGGAAAGGAAAAAGGGTCTTTTATGAGCACCATGAAGGGGCATGATAGCCGCGGCTATCATGCCCCTCTCGGTTTTTTAGACTGTTTTGGCGGTCTATTTACTTCGTTATTGGATAAGGACTGTTCTCTGGAGTGTAGATTGGTGTGCCGGGATAGGAGTATTCGGTGGAATCGGTCGTCTCTACGTACACGCCACCATAGTACAGATCATAGGTTCCGTCGCCGTTGTCTATAAAATAGTTACTACTTTCTACACCTGTGTGTAATTGACCTATATCGTTAAAATCAGACGGAATATCTAAGTTTTCCATGGATGGAGGTTTGCTTGCTTCAAAAATAAAGAGATAAGAGCAGAGATAAACACATGTAACAATACCACATATCAAAATGGATAAAGGTAGATCTGTTTTATTCTGGTTGTTGGACATTAGCACGAAGCGCTTTACCAGATCGGAGTCTTTCTTGGCAAACAAGCTCATCGTAAATGACTTGGAAAACGGTGCCTTTTGAACGGTATCGGTGGCATAATCAATCAGGCAATTCATGTATTCAATAGTGCGATTGATATCCGAACGTGTGAGAGAATCATCCACCCGCATTTCCAAGATTACATCAGTCTGTTTATTTAACAGAATGCAGAGCGGATTCCACCAGTAGATCAATGTGATGATTTTAACCAGCCCCTTTAGGATCAAGTCATGATGAAAGTGATGTGTCATTTCATGACGGAGGATGTAGTAGGTATGGGATTCTGAAAGCTGAAGATGTTCCGGGATTAAAATCTTGGGCGAGAAGATCCCAAAGAGCATAGGGACATTCAGACCAGGCAATTCTATGACCCGAAAATGGTTTGGGCGGTTCTGCTCTCTACAGATGTTGGCTATCATTGTTCGATACGGCTCAGTGTCTGTCAACTCCTTGGCATGTAGAACAATATAATGCCTGGCGCGGAGACAGGAGAAGGCATAATGAAGAATACCGATGATAGCGCCCAATGCCCAGATGTATTCAAACAAGAGCCAAATAGAGACAGGCTGTCCTAAGAAAAAGAACAGCCTGTGACGTAATAAACCAATAACATCCGATACACCAAGCGGTAAGAGAACTGTTTGTGTAAAAGAAAATTCCATGGGTATGAGAAAACGCAAAAAAGAAAACAATACAAACAACGCCAACAGCTTATAGCCAAAGCGAGTCAGTAAACCTCGATGAAGCAGGCAGACTGTCAAAAAAGTCAGAAATATACCTGTGGTCAGAATCGCCATGTAAGTTGTTGCAAGTGTTAGATGCAATGAAATCACCTCAATTATTTTTTCTTATTGTAAGTCTGGTCATATTCCTTCAGCATTGCTTTCAACTCAGCAATATCCCTCTTTGTCTCGGTAGCATCCTCATTGGTCTGCAACAGTGCGGAGCAGAGAGTGCTCTTGGAGATAATATCCTGAAAACAGGTGTAGGTGCTGGAGAAATCGTTCAGGATGGCGTCTTTGGAGGCCTCCGTGGGGCGATAGGTGCGGCTGAGTACCTTGCCGCTATGGGTGACGCCGGCCACCTCTACCAGCTTTGCATGTAAAAGCTTACGTAATACTGCGGTAACAGTGCTCTGGGTCAATCCCTCCCCCGCGTTTACGATGTCGGTTGCCATCATGGGCTGCTCGGATTTCCAGAGGATATTCAGGACATCCAGCTCTCTCGGATTCATCATGTTTCATTTCCACCTTTCTGTTAAGTTGACTTCTTTTGTATAAGATAAATATATAAAACAGATGATTTTATTATAAGGCACTTTTACCCGTAAGTCAACAGAAATAGACCTGCCATCTTTTGACGGAAGGTCTACCCCACAATGATTTTAAAGCAACTGTGTAATCGTCAGTTAGGATGAGGAGCGACAGCACCCTTACTTATAAATCACGGCAGATCGCGGACGAAGATCCATTCTGTCAGCCACTCCTGCGAAGTGCTATTCCAAAGCCGTTTCCACATTTTGCCGTCCGCCTCCAAATATACCCAATAAATAACATCTGCCTGCGGCTGAGCAATTCCCGGGTCTCCACCGGCTGCCTGAGCGGTGATCGAGGTCTGCGGTGTTACAAAGAACAGGCTGAGGCTGCAAACTGCAATGCCGGCCCAAGCTGCTACACGATACAGAATCTTTTTCTTCATAGGCTTTCTCCTTTGTAAAAAAATTTTCAATATTCAGTTGTCTTTCCAATATTCAGTTGTAGTTTTCCATATTCAGTTGTAATAGTTTTGTTCTGGCAGGAACTTACACTATTCGAGTAAATTATAATATGAAACAAGAATCATGTCAAGATAAAAGGACAAAATAATAGAAAAATTGTAAAGCTGTGTCATATTAGAACGATGGAAAATAGGAAACATGCGGCATTTGCGTTCTATTCAAGGATATGATACAATAGCGGAAAATGACGCTGCACTTATGTGGGCGCAGGATGAACCGGAAGAAGGCTGGATTTCGTTATGAGTAAGGGTAAGAAGAAAAAACAAAGCAATCATAAGAGGGAGCAGCTGCTGGATTGGGGGCTTTTTGTAATCCTCCTGCTTGCGGTCTCTGTGATCACTTATATTCTGTTCTACAGGCAGTGTGTGGAGAGCCTGAAGGGAACCACTGGGAGCGGGCTGTATCATTCCGACATGAGGGCGTACATTCTGGAAATGCGGGGATTGAATACAAAATACAATTTTCCCTATCCGATCTTTTTTAAATTTTCGGCATTTTGGAATCTGTTTTTTGCGCCGCAAACGGCGGTGGCGCTGGCGACCACAATTTTAAACGGATTTAGCATGCTTGTCACAAAGTGGGCCTTCAATCAGATGTTTTTGGGGCGCGTGCGGAAATTGTTCCCTGATTGGAAGTGGCTTGCGGGCGCGATTATCAGTATCCTTTCCGTCAGCCTGTTTTTTGTGTCCATGGTGTACCCGCCTACGGGGATTTATCTGCCGGGGATCAAATTCAATTATCTTGGTGTGTTTACGCCGAACCCGTTTCATAATGCGACTTATATGGCGGCGAGGCCGTTTGCAATCCTGGCGTTTTTGTGGTTTGTGAGGCTGCTGGACAGCTATGAAGCCGGGATGCAGACAGCGCGTGCGAGCGGCGCACAGACGGAACGGGAAGGAAATGCAGGCGCGCAGTTAGCAGACTATCTGCTGTTCGCCCTTTTCCTGCTGCTGACAACAATGACGAAACCTAGCTTTACCCTTGTGTTTGTGGGGGCAGCCGGGCTGATCATGCTGTATCGTTTGATCCGCAGTAAGTTCGGAAATCTGCGCCAGACAATCCTGCTGGGACTGACGTTCCTGCCGACTTTTGTGGATCTGCTCTATCAATATCGGGGCGTGTTTGTGCCCGAGGAGGGCGCGGAAGGCGGAATCGGATTCTGCTTTGGACGGATCTGGGGACTGTACTGTGAAAATATCCCACTGGCTGTGGGATTGGCGGCAGGATTTCCAATCCTGGTTTTGATCCTGAACTACAAAGAATTAAAGACAAATACCCTGTATCGTTTTTCGTGGCAAATCTATGCCATGGCATTTGCAATGGCGTTTTTCCTGTATGAGAAGGGATTCAGAGAGCCGGATTTCAATTTCTCCTGGGGCTATATGGGCGGCATCTTTTTTGCCTTTTTTGGTTCCGCGGCAGTGCTGTTAAAGGCGACGGCGGCCAGAAAGAAACCGATCCTGCTTATTGCACAGTGGGCGGCGTTTGGCTGGCATCTTGTATGCGGTGTGATTTATTTCTACGGGTTCCTGCAGGGAAGAATGTACTACTAAACCAGCCGCACAGTGCGGAGAGTCCCGCGGCGGCATAGGGGATCAGGAGCAGGCTGTACAGGAAGATATACCGTGCGTTTGCCTCCCAGATCATATGGAACAGGAAACCGCCGAAGACGCCGATCATGCCGAGATAGAAACAGAGGCTTCTCTGTTCTCTGCGCAGCAATTGCTGCAGGAAGCACAGGAAACAACCCAGATAGAGCATGCTCTGATAGATGTTGCAGAAGCCGATATAAAAGGGGCTGTATCTGCCATCGTAAAGTTCCTGAAATAATGGATGACGCTCGCCCAGGGTGGCCAGAGTGGCCTGTCTGCTGGCGTAGGTTCCGTCTGCCCATTGGGACAGGAATTTATAGAAATAAAAGCTTGCGGCATAGTCGGGATGTGTCCTGAAATATGCACTGCGTTCTGCAATGTAATGGCGGCTTGCCTGTACGGCAGCGGCCGTGTCCATATCATTCTCCTGATACGTATTGAAATTATATCCGTTATACCAACCGTTTCCGCGGGAGGATTCCTGCATGCCCATGGCAAAATAGGACATGGCGGGCACGCCTGTTTTCAGTGTGTTTCCGGCGCGCAATTCGTAAAGCTTCTGTACACATGGCAGAATACTGACGGAGAGCAGCACACATACTACGGCGTAGAGCAACAATGTCTTTTCTCTGCGAAATAGTCCTTCCACTACGCACACAAACGTGATGGCGATGATGAGTACCAGAGAATTTTTGCGCAGCATGACCGCCAAAGTGAGAAAAAGCAGGCTGAGCAGGACATTCCTGTAGTTCCTGTGTGTGCGACCTGTCTCGGAGCTGGCATCACCCGTGGAAAATTCTGTGGCAGAAAACATCCGCAGGAAGTAATACAGTCCGGCGGACAGCGCTGCAAAGGACGGAATTTCTCCGTACACAAAGGAGCTGTACATGATAAACGGGAGATTGGTTCCTGCCAGGATCAGGTAGATGCAGTCTGCGGAATCGTTTTTCCACAGAAGGTGCACAGTCCGATACTGAAACCACACGATCACGCAGGCGAGCAGCACATAAACACATTTGATAAAATGATAGGCCTCCAGGTCCACGGGCAGCAGATTGAAAAGGCGGATCAGGGGTTCGAAAAAGGCTAACAGCCCGATCTGCTGCGGATAGTAGGACAGGTAAGATTCGGTGGGATGGATCACGGAGGTATCTCCTGCCGCCAGGCTTTTGGCGGCGGCGTAGACGGACCAGGCGTCTGCCGCGGGCGCCGTCCGGCCGAAGAGGACGAGGAGTCCGCCGGCTGCAAGGATCCAGCCCATTGTCAGAACCAGAAGGGGTGTCTTGAGTTTGGCGCTGTGCCGCTTGGTCATGCGGCAGACCGCGAACAGGATCGCAGCAAACAGACCCATTCCCAACAGATGGAGCAGGGGATTGTCGGGACGGGTGAGCACCTTCTGGGTTGTCATGTCATCTGCATAGCAGGTAAACAGAAAGCCGGCCAGAAACAGAAGCCCTGTAAAAATCAGCGCAAGAAATCGTATAAAATGAACAGAAAACGGATACAGTTTCCTCATTTGTATTGTCCCTCTTTCTGTGTTTACTCAAACAATTTGATTTTAACACAATATTTGAAATAAAAATAGTGGCTGTATCGGAATAATCGTGATAAAATAGAGGTAATATTTGGAGGAAATGGGTAAAATGGACAAAATAGCGGTATTGATCCCCTGCTATAACGAGGAAAAAACGATCGGAAAAGTTATTGCCGATGTGAAGAAAACATTGCCGGAAGCGGTGATTTATGTATATAACAATAATTCCAAGGATCGTACGGAGGAGATCGCCCGGGCGGCGGGCGCTGTGGTGCGCCAGGAGTACAAGCAGGGCAAGGGAAATGTGATCCGGAGGATGTTCCGGGAGGTTGATGCCCTGTGTTATCTGATGATAGACGGGGATGACACCTATCCGTTGGAATGCGCCGGAGAGATGGTGAAGCTTGTGCTGGAGCATAATTCCGATATGGTTGTAGGGGACAGGCTTTCTTCCACCTACTTTACGGAGAACAAGCGGCCGTTTCACAATTTCGGGAACAGTCTCATGCGGTTCGGCATCAACGGGCTGTTTCACTCCGACATCAAGGATATTATGACAGGGTACCGTGCGTTCAGCTATGAGTTTGTGAAGACATTCCCGGTGTTTTCTCAGGGATTTGAGATTGAGACGGAGATGACGATTCATGCGGTAAACTACAATATGCAGGTGGACAATGTGGTGGTGGAGTACAGGGATCGGCCGGAGGGCAGTGTGTCCAAGCTGAACACCTACAGCGACGGCATGAAAGTGATCCGCAAGATGCTGCAGTTGTATAAAAATTATAAACCGATGAAATTTTTCGGGCTGCTGAGTTTCGTACTGATGGCGCTGGCAGTCGGATTTTTTGTACCCATCGGAATTGATTATCTGCATACCGGATTGGTGCCGCGGTTCCCCACACTGATCGTGTGCGGGTTTATTGCGGTTGCCGGAATTCAGGCGTTTTTCGCGGGAATGATCCTGGAGGTTATGGCGGCAAAGGACAGGAAAGATTTCGAGTATCGCTTTATGCGGATCCATGATGCGAAGAAAGCGAAAGAAAGCAAAATAAGAGAAAAAGTATAAAAGCATGAAAAAAGGGAACAGAGATATCATAATATATGGGCTTATCGGGTTTGCGTTCCTGCTTTTTCAGATCGTTGGATATGATCTGGCGGCGCAAAGTGCCGCACAGACCACGCAGACAACGGGGATTTCAATCGGAAATATAGAATGGACGCCCGGATATGTGCTGAGAACGGGAATGCTCAGCCTGTGCGGGGGGGCGCTGTTTGGCGTGCTGGGCCGGCTGATCGGCAGACTGGCGGCAAAACAGCGCGAACGCGGGAATGCGGCGAAGGTGGCAGAGGCGGCAGAGGCAGGGACCCCCGCGGAGGCTGCCAGTGGGCGAAAGAGATGGGTATGGCCCGTCAGCCTGGGGCTGCTTCTTCTGTGCTGGCTGCCCTGCTATCTGGCTTACTATCCGGGGATCTGTGCCTATGATGCGACCATTCAGACCGGACAGATCGTAAGCGGGTCTTATAACGATCACCATCCGATTGCGCACACGCTGCTGATCGCAGGGGCAATGCGGCTGGGTGAAAGCGGGTTCGGCGACAGCAATACAGGGATAGCCATGCTGGTGTTCCTGCAGATGGTGTTGTTGGCAGTGGCTTTTGCAGGGGGCGTAACCCTCCTGTATCGGCGCGGCGTCAGCGGGAAATGGCTGATAGGTCTGCAGGCTTTCGGCATGTTTTATCCGTTCCACATGTATATGAGCGTCAGTCTGATCAAGGATGTCTGGTTCAGCCTGTTTTTCCTGGTACAGATGCTGGCGCTGTGTGAGATGATCCGGCGAAAAAGGACAAAACCGGACGGATACGATGTGCTGTTTTTTGTTGCATCCATTGGGATGCAGTTGTTCCGCAACAATGGGCGGTATGCGATGCTGGTGCTGGCAGCAGTGCTGTTTGCAGCAGTGATCTTCGGGAAAACGGACAGGAAACTCTGGATGAAAATGCTGGGAAACTGTGCGCTGGCGCTGGTGGTGGGAAGCTTGTGCCTGACGGGATTGTTCCGGGTGACCGGCGCAGAACAGGGAGACAGACGGGAAATGCTCAGCATGCCGATCCAGCAGCTGGCAAGATGTATGCTGTTTCACGGCGGCGTGGGAGAACTGGAGCAGGATGACGGCACCATGGATGAGGCGTCGAAGGCACTGATCAATGATTTCCTGTTGGACGAGGGATACCGGTTTTACCGGCCGGAGATCTCCGATCCGGTGAAAAACCATACCAACACATATGTGGTGCGGTATCGCAGCGCGGAATTTGTGCGGACGTATCTGCGTTTGCTGGGGATGTATCCGGGGGATCTGGTCAATGCGGCCTATGCGGTGAATGCCGGTTATTTTTATCTGGATGATGTGACCCATGCTGTCGTAAATCAAAACGGCAGGGACCGGGGACTGGGTTATGTGCAGACCCGCTGGGTGGAGGATGAACTGAATCCCCGGGGCATCTATAAAGACTCCAAGTGGGAGTGGCTGCATGAAAAATTGGAACAGTGGGCGGATGAAAACGCTTATTTAAAACTGCCGCTTCTCAGATATCTGTTTGTGCCAGGGATCTTTGGCTGGCTGTATCTGCTGCTTGCGGGGCATCTTGCGGCTGGCAGGCGCTATGACGGATTTGTGCCGCTTTCGTTAGTGTTTGGGTATTATCTGACTTTGTTTTTGGGACCGGTCGTACAGCTTCGGTATCTGTATCCGCTGATGCTCGTGCTGCCGTTTGTAGCGGTGTTTACGCTGGGAGTGAAGAGAAACAATGAGTTGGCAGACGAGTGATAAACTGATCATAGGCGCCGGCCTGTACGGGCTGTATGCGGCGCTTTACTGCGGGCGCAGAGGACAGCGGGTGACTGTGCTGGAGATCGAGGAGGCGCCTTTTACCAGGGCGACTTATATCAACCAGGCGAGAGTGCATATGGGATACCATTATCCCAGATCCCTGTCCACGGCGATGAAGTCGGCGGGGTATTTTAAGCGGTTCGTGGAGGATTACGGATTCTGTATTCATGATTCGTTTCAACAGATCTACGCCACGTCAAGGCATTTTTCCTGGACGGATGCGGCGGAGTTTCGGAAATTTTGTGAGAATGCGGGAATCCCGTGTATGGATCTGCCTGCGGAGCAGTATTTTCAGAAAGGCATGTGCGACGGCGCGTTCCTGACGCAGGAGTATACCTATGACGCGCATATCCTGCGGGATCATCTGCTGGAGGAGATTGGGAAGCTGCCTAATGTGACCATGCGCTACGGGCGCAGGATCAGGCGGATCATAAAGCAGGGGGATTGCTATGAGATTTATGCGGAAGCTGCCGAAGCAGCGGCAGGGCAGACTGCGAAGGGCGCTTCGGAGGAGCAGTACAGGGCGCCCTTTGTGCTGAATGCCACCTATGCTTCTGTCAATCAGGTATTGCACTGTGTGGAAGGCGTGGAAACGCAGGATTTCGGCTTGAAGTATGAGCTGTGCGAGATTATATTATGTCATGTGGATGCAGCGCTTGAGAAGATCGGGCTGACGGTGATGGATGGTCCGTTTTTCTCAATCATGCCGTTTGGGAAAACGGGATATCACTCCTTAACTTCCGTTACGTTTACGCCCCACAAGACCAGTTATGACGCTGTGCCGCAGTTTGGCTGTGCAAAGGAGCAGGGGGCGGCGTGCGCCGAGAGGTGGCTTGGTAACTGCAACAGCTGTGCGTGCAAGCCGGAGAGTGCCTGGGAGTATATGTCTGCACTGGCGCGGAAGTATCTGCGGGCGGATTACGGTTTCACCTATGAGAGTTCGCTGTTTTCCATGAAACCAATCCTGAAAGCCTCGGAGATCGACGATTCCAGACCGACCGTGATCAAGAGGCTGGAGCCGGAGCGCGCGGATGGCGGGGGGCCGGTGTTCTTAAGTGTGCTTTCGGGCAAGATCAACACGGTGTACGATCTGGATGCATTTTTGGAATAGTTTTTGCAATCGTTTTGGAAATTGAGAATGATGTTTGGAGAGAAAGATGGGACAGGCAGGGAAACAGACAGGAAAAGAAAAAAATTTTGTGTCTTGTGTGATCTATCTGCATAATGACGAGGAAGTTGTGGGAGATTTTCTTGGAAAGATCAGCCGCGTCATGCAGGATAACTTTGAAAAATACGAGATCATCTGTGTCAATGACGGATGCACGGACGGCACCGTGGAGCAGATCCATGCGTTCCTGGAGGGGGCGGAGACCGCCGGAATACAGACCAGGGCGGTGAGCCTGATCAATCTGAGTTTTTATCAGGGTGTGGAGACTGCCATGAACGCCGGCGGCGATCTGGCGGTGGGGGATTTCCTGATCGAGTTTGACCGGTGCTGTCTGGACTTTGAGCCGGAGCTGATCATGCGGATCTACAGGCGGGCGTTGGAGGGTTATGATGTGGTTTCTGCGGCGCCGAAACGGGGGGTGTCTTTCAGTTCGCGGATGTTTTACGCGCTGTATAACTGGAGCAGCCATTTCCGCTATCACATCAGACAGGAACGGTTCCGTATCGTATCCAGGAGAGCGGTGAACCGGGTCAACCAGATGAATGTCTATGTGCCTTACCGAAAGGCAATGTATATGAATTGCGGACTGAAAACGGATACGGTGGTCTATGACAATAAAGATACTGCAAAGAAGTCGAGAAACCGGGAGGAGCGCAGCAACAGAAACGGTCTGGCGGTGGATACACTGATCATCTTCACGGACGTTCTGGAGAAGTTCTCCCTGTTGGTCAGCACGGTTTTGCTGGTGTTTCTGGTGATGATGTTTTGTTGGATCGTTTATTCTATTTTCAGTACGGTGCGGCCGGTGGAAGGCTGGATGTCACTGATGGCGTTGATGAGCTTTGGATTTTTCATGCTGTCCGTGATGCTGACATTGATCTTTAAATATCTGGCGGTGATCCTGAACATGAGTTTCAGGAAACAGCGCTATGTGGTAGAAGGAGTGGAAAAACTGTCAAAATGATGCTTTCGATCATTTTTCCTGTGTTAAATGAAAAATTACGGTTGGAGAAGGGCGTGACGCGGACGGTAGCGTATCTGAAGGGGATCGGTTTCGACGATTACGAGATCATCATTGTGGATAACGGTTCCGAGGATGAGACGCCGCAGATTGCGGAGAGGTTATGCGCCAAATATCCTACCGTGCATTATGAGCGCATTCAGATCCGGGGCGTGGGCGCTGCGTTCCGCCGGGGCGTGGAGGTCAGCAACGGAGATATCGTGGGGTATATGGATATTGATCTGTCCACCAATATCAAGCATCTGGGCGAGGCAATCCATATTTTTGAACGGATGCCCGAGGTTGCGTATATCAACGGCAGCCGGTTCGCGAAGGAATCTCAGACCAGGGGGAGAAAATGGTATCGCAAGATCACATCCCAGGGCCTGCTGATCCTGCTGAAAGTGTTCCTGGGTATGAAATCCACCGACGCCATCTGCGGATTCACCTTTGTCAGACGAGGGACGGCGCTTGGACTGATCGAGGGCTGCAGCCAGGACAACGGCTGGTTTTACATGATCGAATTCCTGCTGCGGGCGGAGAAGCGGGGCGTGAAGATCCTGGACTATCCGGTGGAGTGGCAGGAGGACTATAACACTACGGTGAAGATATTTAAGACGATCTGTAATTATCTGGTGCAGATTGCCAGACTGTACAGGGAGTTTTATATTCGGAAGCATATATAATACTTGGAGGAAAAGCATGGGTGGTGACAGGAAGCATATTAAAAGAATTGATCTCACAAGGGATTATGAGGCGCATGCCGCGGAATACCGGGCGGCGATCGAGCAGGTCTGCAGGGAGACCGCATTTTCCGGCGGAAAATATGCAGATCGGTTCGACGCGGAATTTGCGGCCTATGTGGGCAGCCGGTACGCCTGCGGCGTGAATAACGGTACCTCGGCGCTGCATTTGGCAATGTTGGCGCTTGGCGTGGGACCGGGGGATGAGGTGATCGTTCCGGCAAATACCTATATCGCCACGGCCTGGGGCGTCAGCTACACAGGGGCCACACCGGTGTTTGCGGACTGTACGAAGGATACCTGGGAGATCGATCCGGCTGCGCTCGAAGCGAAGATCACATCCAGAACCAAGGGGATCATCGGTGTGCATCTCTACGGACAGCCTTTTAACTATGCGGGCGTGAAAGAGATTGCGGACAGACATGGGCTTTTTGTGGTGGAAGACTGCGCCCAGGCCCACGGCGCAAAGTTCGAGGGCAGGAATGCAGGAACGCTCGGGGAACTGGGCTGTTTCAGCTTTTATCCGGGCAAGAATCTTTACGCGTTCGGCGAGGGCGGCAGCGTGACATGCGATAAGGAGTCCTATTATAAGCACATGACCAGGTTGAAGAATCAGGGCTGTGATGTGCGTTATTATCATGATGAGATTGGGTATAATTACAGACTGGAAGGCATGCAGGGTGCGGTGCTTTCGGTGAGTCTGAAATATCTGCCGGAGTGGACAGCGTGTAGACAGGAGATTGGCAGGCGCTATCTGCGGGAGATCACCAATCCGGCGATCACCATGCAGGCGCATCCGGACAATACGGAGCCGGTGTTCCATCTGTTTGTGGTCACTGTGCCGGATCAAAAGGGATTCGTGCAGTATATGGCGGATGCGGATGTGGAGTGCAACATGCATTATCCAGTGCCCTGTCACTTGCAGAAGGCATATGCTCATTTGGGTTACAAAGAGGGGGACTGCCCCAATGCGGAATATCTGGCGGCCCATTGTGTGACGCTGCCGTTGTTCCCCGAGATGCGGGAAGATGAGATCACACGGGTGATTGAACTGTGTAATGCATACACTTTTTGAAATTGACGCAAACGAACGGAAGGAATATAATACATGGCAGGCAGTTATAGGGATGAGGAAGCCGGGATCTATCTGCGGCTGATGACATCTGCGGATACGGACAGGATTGTGGCGTGGAGAAATTCCGACGCGGTGCGGAAAAATTTTATCTATCAGGAGCTTTTTACCAGAGAAAGCCATGAAAACTGGGTGCGGACGCAGGTGGAGACCGGGCACGTGGTGCAGATGATCATCTGTGACTGCGCCACAGACAAGGCGTTGGGAAGCGTCTATATCCGGGATATCGACAGAAAGCACAACAAGGCGGAGTACGGTATTTTTATCGGGGAGCCGGAAGCCCGTGGCCGGGGAATTGGCACAGCAGCGGCGAAGCTGATGCTCCGGTATTGCTTTGAAGAAGAAAAGCTGCATCGCATTTATCTGCGGGCGCTTACGGAGAATGGACAGGCAATCCGCAGCTATGAAAAAGCCGGATTTCGGCGGGAGGGCTATCTGAAGGATGATGTGAGGATCGACGGGGTATACCGTGATGTTGTCTGGATGGCGGCAGTGGCGGAGGAGAATGGTTCCGAGGAAAGGTAAGTAAGATGAAGAAGGTCAGTTTTGTGATCCCCTGTTACCGGTCGGAGAAGACATTGGAGCATGTGGTGACAGAGATCAATGAAACCATGGAGAAATTACATAAGTATGAGCATGAGATCATTCTGGTGAACGACTGCTCGCCGGACGGGACGTTTGAGGTGATCCGCAGACTGTGTGAAGCCCATGCAAATATCCGGGGGATCGGGTTTGCCAGGAATTTCGGACAGCATGCGGCGCTGATGGCGGGTCTGCGGCAGACAACCGGCGATTATGTAGTGTGTCTGGACGATGACGGGCAGACGCCGGCGGACGAGGTGGATAAGTTGTTAGGGAAGCTGGAGGAAGGATTTGACGCTGTCTACGCAAAGTATGAGCACAAGCATCACTCCGGTTTCCGCAACTGGGGCAGCAGGGTCAATGAGCTGATGCTGCGGATGATGCTGGAGAAGCCGAAAGAGCTTTATATTTCCAGCTATTTTGCAGTGAAGCGGTTTGTGGTGGAGGATATGATCCGCTATGAGAACTCGTATCCTTATGTGATCGGGCTTGTGCTGCGGGCGACCAAGAATATCACGAATGTGGTGGTGCAGCACAGGGACAGGGAGGAAGGCAGTTCTGGCTATACGATCAAGAAACTGTTGGGATTGTGGTTTAACGGTTTTACCGCGTTTTCGGTGAAGCCGCTGCGGATTGCTACGACCATTGGGGTTGCCAGTGCGTGCGCGGGATTTTTGTACGGAATCTATACGATCGTGAAGCGTTTCCTGAATCCGGCGGTTCCTATGGGATTCAGTGCGTTGATGGCGGCGCTGGTATTCTTCGGCGGTATGATCATGATCATGCTGGGCCTGATCGGAGAATATGTGGGCAGGATTTATATCAGCATGAATAATTCTCCGCAGTATGTGATCAGAGAGCGGATCAATTGCCAGGAGGCATTGCATGAATAGACTGTTGGGCTGGTTCAGACAGGACAAAAGATATGTGGTATGGGGCAAAGCGCTGCTGATGGCGCTTTTGCCTTTTTTGTGCTGTGTTGTGACCTGCGCCGTGCAGGGATATGGCATTGGAGATGTATATCTGCCGGCGTCCGAGTGGAATGATGAGCTGTTTTATTATAAGCAGGTGGAAAGTATTGTGGCGTACGGGTTCCCGCAGGGATATTACGGATTCAATGAAAGTCACGGTCTGGTGTTATCCTTTGCGGCATGGAGCCCGGTGCTGGTGCTGCCCTGGATCGCGTGGGGCTTTTTGTTTGGCTGGAATTTTATGGCGCCGGTCATCTGCAATATCGTATTGATGATGGCGGCCATGTTTTTGTTTGTATTGCTGGTGAAGCCCACCTGGAAACAGATGGGGATCCTGACGCTGCTGTTTTGTCTTTATACGCCGTTTGCGCGGTATATGCTGTCCGGAATGCCGGAGATCATCTGTATCAGTCACCTCATCCTGTTTTACGGGCTGGCGGTGAGCCATGGCAGGGAGGAGAAGGGCTGGAAGCTTGCGGGGATGTTTGCGGTTTCCGGGCTGCTTACGCTGATGCGGCCTTATATGCTGCTCTTTTTGCTGCTGCCGGATTTTTTCTGGGTGCGCCGGGCGAGAAGAGAGGGAAAATTGTGGATCGGAGTGCTGGGCTCCTGCGCGGTGACCGGATGCGTGCTGGTATGCTATGCGATGATCAAGCACTTTTTTGGGGCGGAGTATTTTCATCCGCTGTTTTTCACGGATTGGATCACCCTATTCTTTACGGACGGATTTGGCGCGGGCGTGCACAATTTCTTCGGGACATTATATTGGAAGGGAAAAGATTTCCGGGCACACACGGTGCAGGGAATCCGCACCGGATTGGCGTCGGGCGCTTTTTTTGCTGGATATCTGGTGACAATGGCGGTGCTGTTATGGCAGAGTGTGGCGGATTTCAGAAAATTGCGCAGGAACCGTGGGGGAAGTGTGGCACAGAGTGCAGCGCGGCAGAGTGCGGCGACGGAGTCACAGCTGATCGCGGAGTCACATCTGGCGTTTTCCTTTATCGGCATGCTGTTTGCGCTGCTTTTGATGTATAAGCTGACAGAGGGAAGCAAGCATCTTCTGACCTTTATGGCGGTGGGGGTGTTTGTGGTGAGCCTGATGGACACACGGTTTTTTAAGAAGGCAGTGGTGATGGGAGCGTGTTTTGCATATCTGTATTCCTATCGGGCTGTGGATCCCTATGACTATCAGGTGCCTTTTGTGACTGCCAAGCGGCAGATGCAGGTGGAGGACTGGAAGGGAAGGTTTGATGCCGCGCTGGAAATGCACCGGGAAAATGTGCCAAATTATGACAATGTTGTCATATGGGTGTTTAATGAGCAGAGCGCAGAGGGGCAGACAATGAAGTGGCAGCTGCTGTATGCGCTGCCGGAAGGGTATGGGATCAGTTGCTGTCAGAAGGATTTTATCCTGGAACATCTGAGTGAGACGAGGAGCCGCTATTTGGCTGCCCAGACGGGCGCAGAGGTGGATGCCGCCTGTGCCGCCGCCGGGTGGAAACTGTTAGACAGGGATGCGGATCTGGTTCTGTACGAGAGACCTTAGCGGGGGTATGCATCACGGCTATTGCAGCAGTCTGGCAATATCGCATGCCATGAGGTACCTGGTGGCCTCATTGGGATGGCATCCGTCCAGCAAATAGGCCGGATGATTTTCGCCGTTGATGGGAAGCTCGGTATAACTATTGTAGAACAGGAAGCTGTTTTCCTCGCTGATCTGCTTCATAGCTGCAATATATTGCGGGAGCGTGCCGCCTTCTTCAGACTGCGGCTCCTGGCCGTTGTTGAAATAGCTGGTAAAATTCGTTGCCACGAACAGGATCACAGCGCCCGGATATGCTTCCGTCAGTTTGTCTGTGGCGGTGCGGAGGGCGCCGGAATAGGTGTTGATATCGTAAGGGTTGGAGGCGTTTTGAACGGGGGCTCCGGTAAAGAAATCATTCATCCCGAAGTCCAGTACAAAACAGGTTTTTCGCTCAGCCCCCGCATGTTCGAAATAATCGGACATGCCTTTATAGATGACAGAATCTTCTGACAGATCTGTCAGATCCTGAGCCAGAAAACGGTCGACAACCTGCGGCAGATATGCAGTGGCAGGGGCACCGCCCACAGCGCAATTGTAGACGTGGGCACCGGTCTTGCCGCTGAAGGCTCCGGGGATAGAGGATGTCTCAGGGAATGCCATGATGCTGTCCCCGAAGAATACTACATCCCAGTCAGACAGATCGGGATACTGTAATGCAGGATTGTTTTGCGCACTGCGGTATTCGGTGACCAGGTTTTCAAAGCCGTTCAGGCGTGCCTCGCAGTTTTCTCCGGTCAGCCGATATCCGTGGTCACTGTCTGTATACATGGAAAGGACATGCGAGATGCCGGGATTCACGCCAAAATCGCTTTCATAGTTTGCAGGGTTGGCTACCAGCCATTCGGTGGAACCGTAGAAATAGAAGGACACATTCTGCTGTAGCCACTGGTTGCCCTGAGAAAGTGACATTGCTGTCGTTATAAAATTCCGGTAATCTGAAAAAATCTTTGTAAATTCCTTGTCACTCAGATTTTTCCAGTAATCCAAAGAAGGATACGCAATGACCACCTCATAGCGGCGGTCCGGCCGCTCTGAGATCAGCTTTATCAGCTTATCTGCCGGGATCAGATCCGGCCGAATGCCCAGATAGACGGTTTCCACCTCATTGTCGGTCTCGTCAACTTTGCGGAGATACGTTTTCAGAGCTGCAAGATCCGGAATACAATAGGATGCATTCAGCGGATAGATGCCGCGATAGTACCGGAAATCTTCCTCTGTAAAATAGTCGATCGGGTAAGTGGAAAGGAATATTGCTGTATAGGATTCCGTGGCGATCCGGTCAAAATCCGGGCGCATAGGTTCCAGCTTTTTGTTTTCCTGATATCTGTAGATGCCGAAGCCGACCAATGCAGTAAGTATTAGTATAGAAAGAACGGGGATTATTTTTTTCATTGGATTTGGACACTCCTGTCGGTTTTTTATATCAAAATCGTAATTCCTGTGGAATGTATTTTAACATAGATAAGGTAAAATGTAAAATTGGAAAGAGGAGGAGAAAACGTGACGATGAAAGATGCTTTAGGCGGCAATGCTGAGAACTTTACGTTTTTTATGGATGAAAAGGCTGTAGATGGGAAAGTTTCTACAGGGGAGTACCGGTTCGGGGACAGTACGCTTTTGCTGGCAGGGGAAACTGTTGACGGAGTTATTACACAGTATACGGTAAAGCCCGACAGGAAAGTTTTAATGAATGGCAAAGAGGTGGATTCTTACACGGCAGGGAAGAGACATGCAACAGCCAATGACATTCCCACTATTCCCGGGGAGGGAGATGGTACCTTAACTGTGTTCACGCCGGCCGGTCAGGGTATGATGACAGTTTACTTCCATACAACAGCCATCCTGAGAGTCTGGGATTTTAATACGGATGGAACCAGAAACGGATATGTTGATTCTGACACCGGTATCACACAGTATTCCTTTTTTGTTGCCCCGGGACATACTTATGTCATATCCACAACGGGCAGGACAAATAATATGTTCTATGCAGGATACCGTTATCTTGTGGATGAAAAGATCACAAATCCGATCACGGTTACCAATGTGGATGCTGTGCTGCCTGATACATTGAAGGTTACTGCAGTGGACGCAGATCTCGGTGGGGATCCGATAACGATTTCCGGCGATACCGCAGCGTTAGAGCTTTTAAAGGGGCATACTTACAGGCTTTCAACCAATGACGGCGGAGTGAAGGCGCTTAGCGATGAAAGCGAGACCTTTACGGCAACCGGTAAAAACGTTACCATCTCGCTGCACGGTGTTGCGGATGAGGTCCTTACGGGTAAGATCACAGGTACGGATCCGTCGACGGTTACCGGACTCACGTTTACCAATATGGTGAACGGTGCTGTATATCGGGCTGAGGTATCGGGAAATACCTATACCTGTTCCATGAAGCCGGGTGAGTACAATACCGGTGTGGAAACTTCCAATGGCGGCGTGACGTATGACAGAGTCTCTGTCAGGTCAGGGGGGCGGAATGTAAACGAAGTGTATGTGGAGGTTGCCGGTCCTGCAGCTCCCGCGATCCCGTTCAGGAGCGAGATCCATGTTCCGGGCGATTATGCATCGCTGAATGAAGCATCTGACGCGATCTTCAGAATGGAAGACAGACCGGCGGGGGAGGCAGGAAGAGTAACCATTCATCTGACTGACGACCTGTCCGAACAGGTTGTGATGGCGGCTCCGTATGTTACTTTAAAAGGCAATGGACATACCATTTCCTGGTATTACGGTGTGGGTACCTTGTATTATTCGATTGAGGAGTCTACCGGTTTATACAGCGAACGGCTTGCGAGAGACAAATATTCCTATGCAGAAGGGGACGGCAGGATCTGGGGCAGTGTGTTTATCGTAAGAGGTGATTACTTCTTGGCAGAAGATACAACCTTTAAGAACACTTACAATTATGAGCTGACAGAAGCGGAAAAGGCGGATATCGCAGGGTGTGTACTTGCGGTTGACAGACTGGCCGACGATGCGGATGTTTCTGCGTATAAATTTAAAGAAAGATCCAATGCATTCTATATTGAAGCGGATCATATCGAATGTTATAATTGCAAGATTCTTTCTTCTCAGGATACCTTGGGGAGAAATGGCAGTGAAAACAACAATTATCACGCGTATTTCAGAGATTGTGTGATCGGCGGCAATGTAGACTATATCTGCGGTGAATTTGCAGCGGTTTTTGATCATTGTGAACTCCAGTGGAAGACTTATCCCGATGATGCGGGTAATAATGGCAAGGTCGGTTATATTGCAGCGCCGAAGACAAGCCCGTATGTATTCAGAAATTGCACTGTGACAACCTCCGGAGAGGAAGGGGCGGATCCTGTCGTGGGCTATTATGGCAGAACCTGGGGGAAGGAATCTAAGGCCGCTTTTATCAATACCGAGACAAACGGATACATCAGTGAAGCCGGCTGGGGCGAGATGAGTTCGGGGGAAGCCGATTCAGCGGCGTTTTATGAGTATAACAATACAAATAACGGTGTGGTAATGTATACAACGGGCTGCAGGAATCAGACGGAAGATGCAGTAAAGGACTATATAGATACGGATACGGTTGTTGACACGGTTCTCGGCTCCTGGATGCCGGTTCATTATGTGTAAGACGGTGATTGGATGAGGACGCCCGCAGGTCACAATATGATCGCGGGCGTTTGATGGTGCGCCTGGCGACGCACGTTTCAGATGTTTACAAACAGAGAATCAAAATCGGGTATTGACAAATATTGTCATCTATTGTAATATAAAGTCACTTCCAAAGTGCATATTTGAATCGCTGATTCAATATGAGATCAATGGGCATTTCGCCCAATAATTCCAAGTTTACAAATGATACGGAGCCGAATCGCAAAAGAAAGGACAGAAAGGGGAGAATGTATTGGCGAAAAGAAAATTGAAAAATGTTACGGCGGGGATGATCCAATGGCATCCGGCGTTTGTAACGGGAATTGATCTGGATCTGAGCAAATATCGGAACGGAGTAGTTCATGAAAACGAACATAATCTGAACTCGAAGCCGCTTTCAATTGACGTTCTGATCAGGAAAAAAGTGAATGTGAGGATTGAGGATAATGAGATCGGGAAGATCTTCAGACGATATAATATCGTGGAATATAAGTCGCCCGACGATCACATGGACATTGACACTTATTATAAGGTGAACGGATATGCCTGTCTGTTTAAATCTTATGGTGAATGGGTCGACGCTATCAAAGCCGAGGAGGTGACGATATCCCTGTTCCGTTATGCGAAGCCGCAGAAACTGTTCCAATATTTTAGAAGAAATGGAATGACAGTCTCTAATCCTTATCCTGGGATCTACTATGTGGAAGGGAAAACATTGTTTCCTGTGCAGGTTGTCGTGACAGGGGAACTGGACGTAGACAAGCATATCTGGCTGGTCGCATTGTCAGGAAAACTAACGGAACAGCAGGTGGAAAAGATTCTGGCAAAGGCTTCACAGCTAACGAACGAAAGAGAAAAAAGGCTTGCAGATTCCGTCTTGCAGGTATGTGTTGCAGCAAATAGGAAAATTGTAGAAAAACTGAAAGGAGAAAATCATATGTGTCAGGCATTGGCAGAAATTATGGAGCCGGAGATCAGGCAATGGAAAGCAGAAAGCATGGCTGCGGGCAGAGCTGCGGGCAGAGCGGAGGGCAGAGCGGAAGCTCGGAGCGAATATATTACTATTGTTATAAATATGCTTCGGGATCTTGGGCAGAGTGATGAGGATATTCAAGGGATCATCATAAAAAATTTCAGTCTGCATGAAAATGAAGTAGAAAAGTATATGGCAATTTAGAAGGTACTGAGTAACATAGAGATTCGGGTGCATATCTGGCGTATCACCGTTTATTTCACTTTGAAGAAAAAAAGATACCGAGCGGCGACGTTATGGCGGATATGCCGGAAGTGCTGGAGAATATAGAGCAATATGAAAATGCAGAGGGAGGTGGCTGCAAAATGTGTATAGCGATGGACGGAATCAGGGAAGATGCGGACGGATATATGGTGATCTGATGATCAGATCTGAAGAGAGCAGTGGAGGATGCAGCGTTCCAGCGGAAGCTGTTCCGGGAATTCGGGTTGTGAGTGATTCGGAGTTTGCCTGAAACCTATGGTTTCATGAGGCCGGAGGAGCTGTTACATATGTTTTCAGAAGAGCTATATATCATGGATCGAAATGCGGAGCGTCTCATGGTGACAGAACTGGAGGAGATAGTTGCCGCAAAAGACAGCATCATTGCCGAACAGGCTGCTCTTATCGCGCAGTTAAAGGCAAAGCTGGCCGAACAGGCAAACGAATAAAGCACTCAAAAACAAAAAGGCGGCGTCCCGAAGCAGTATCTCCGGGATGTCGCTTTATTTATGATTCTATAAGCATGATCAAAAGACCGGATTCAGCTCCCGCTTATTAGGTATTGCCAAACCACTTGGTTTGGCAATTTGCCTAAAAATCGGTTTTTGAAAATGTGGAATAGGGAGAAAATGATGCGAATTCGGACAAACCGCTGGATTTTGTTGGAAAAAATTCTACTGTTAAAGCAAATTTATGTTCTCTCGTCCAAAAAGGAGGGTAATATTATGAAACGGAGAATCAAAAAACAAGCGATTGCCATATTGATGACGGTCATGATGGTAGTCGGACTTGTGCCCGCAAATTTTGTGGGTGGCGTATCAAAGGTAAAGGCAGAGGGAAAAGAATGGTTATTCGGAACCAAGAATGTCCCTGAAGAGAGCCAGGTCAAGTATGAAGGTACTACAGGTGAGTATGACGGTCTGACGATTGATGCGACTGCCGGCAAGTTTGATCTCAGTAACAATACGGATTGGGCGCAATTCAATACAGGAGCAAAGGTGAGCTTCGACGTAGCAGGTCCTACAAAGGTGACAGTAAATGGATATAATGCCGGCGGCTATGCCGTAGACGGAACGGCGTGCGATGCGGACGCAAAGACAGACTTTGTTTATTATTACACCGAATCGGCTGCGAAGACTATTGTGATCGAGGCAACGGCAAACACCTATCTTGCCTATATCAAGATAGAAGATTATACTCCCCCTGCAGCGGGTAAAGAATGGTTGTTCGGAACCAAGAATGTCCCTGCGGAAAGCCAGATCAAGTATCAGGGTACTACAGGTGAGTATGATGGTCTGACGATTGATGCGACTGCCGGCAAGTTTGATCTCAGTAACAATACAGACTGGGCGCAATTCAATACAGGAGCAAAGGTGAGCTTTGATGTAGCAGGTCCTACAAAGGTGACGGTAAAAGGATATAGTGCCGGCGGCTACACTGTAGACGGAACGGCGTGCGATGCAGATGCGCAGACGGACTTTGAATATTACTATGATGGTTTAGCTGCAAAGACCATTGTGATCGAGGCAACAGCAAACACCTATTTGGCTTATATTAAGACGGAAGATTATGATCCTCCTGTATCAGGTAATGCTGAGAGCTTTACATTTGTTATGGATGAAAAAGCTGAGGGCGGTGTAGTCAAGACGGGCGAGTACAAGTTCGGGGACAGCACCCTGTTACTGGCAGGTGAAACTGTTGACGGTAAGATCACGCAGTATACTGTAAAAAAGATAAGAAAGGTGTGATGGGCGGCACTGAGGTGGATTCTTACACGGCAGGTAAGAGACATGCAACACCCAATGACATTCCTAAGATTCCCGGGGAAGGCGACGGTACTTTGACTGTGTTCACACCGGCTGGTAAAGGTATGATGACAGTTTACTTCAACTCAACGTCTTTCTTGAGAGTTTGGGACTTTAATACAGACGGAACCCGGAACGGATATGTTGATTCCGATACAGGTATTACCCAGTATTCGTTTGCCGTAGCTCCGGGACATGCTTACGTTATGTCTACGACAAGCAAGACAAATAATATGTTCTATGCAGGCTATGAATATATTGTGGACGAAGAGATCACAAATCCGATCACGGTTACCAATGAAGATGCGACTCTTTCAGATGCATTGAAGCTTACGGTGGAGGATGCAAATCTTGGCGGTACCCCGATAGAGTTTTCTGTTGATACCACATCGCTGAAACTCGCAAAAGGTCATACTTATAAGATTTCATCCAATGACGGTGCAATACAGGCTCTTTGTGGCGAAAGCGATACATTTACGGCAACAGGCGAGACCGTTGCTATTACCCTTCACGGTGTTGCTGATGAGGCCCTTACCGGTAAGATTACGGGTACGGACGCTTCAAACGTTACCTCACTTACGTTTGCGAATATGGTTAACGGCACCACATACGAGGCTGTTATTACGGGAGATTCCTATACCTGTTCCATGAAGCCGGGTGAGTATAATGCCAGTGTTGTAACCACGAACGGAGGCGTTACTTATGACAGAGTTTCCGTTCAGGCAGGCGCTGAAAATGTAGATGAAGTTTTCGTAGAAGTTCCGAATTCTGAAGTTACAACCTATTCTTATGATGAAATTCCTACACTCTCCACGACGGGCAGTGTAGCTGTTGAAACAGGAAAACCGCACTGCGTTGCAGGTGCAGGTGCAACGATTACGATTCCGGTATCTGTCAAGTCAAGAGTTGTTGTGAAAGCTTATTATTTGGCAGACTTTACCATGAATGGCGTACAGAAGACGGTTACGACAAAGGATACATCAGTTATTGATGAACTCTCAGAAGTTGCAGATAGTGATGTAACTCTTGCCTTTAACAGTGTTTCTTATTTGAAGGGAATCGAAATAGTTCCTGTTGTTCCGTTCCAGAGTGAGATCAGTGTTCCTGGTGATTATGATTCGCTGAACTATGCATCCGCTGCTATTCTTAAAATGGATGGCAGGCCGGAGGGAGAAGCGGGAAGAGTAACCATTAATCTGACTGCTGATCAGTTTGAACAGGTTGTGATGTCAGCTCCTTATGTTACCTTGAAGGGTAATGGCCATACTATTTCTTGGTATTACGGTGTAGGTACGAACTATTATTCTATTGAACCTTCTACAGGTCTTTACAGCGAGAGGCTTGCAAGAGACAGGTATTCCTCTGCAGAAGGTAACGGAAATCTGTGGGGTGGCGTATTTATTGTAAAAGGTAATAACTTCATTGCGGAAGATACGACCTTTAAGAACACATACAATTATGAACTGACGGAAGCTGAAAAGACAGATATTGCAGGTATGGGATATGGCAACAGAATGGCTGATGGTGTGAATGTTGCTTCTCGTAATTGCACAGAAAGGTCAAATGCTTTCTACATTGCTGCTGACAACATTGAATGTTATAATTGTAATATTCTTTCCTCTCAGGATGCCTTGGGAAGAAATGGCTCTGCCAATAACAATTACCACACCTATTTCAGAAATTGTGTGATTGGCGGTAACATTGATTATATCTGTGGTGAATTTGCGGCTGCCTTCGATGAATGCGAATTACAGTGGAAAGCGTACCCTAATGAAGCAAGCAATAATGCCAAGATCGGTTATATTGTGGCTCCTAAGACAAGTCCGTATGTATTCAGAAATTGTACGATAACAACCAACGGAGCAGAGGGCACTGACCCTGTTACCGGCTTGTATGGCAGAACCTGGGGGGCTAACTCGAATGCTTCCTTCATCAATACCGAGACAAATGGGCATATTAAGCAGGACGGCTGGGGTGAGATGGGTACAGGAGAGCGTGCTTCAGCAGTATTTAATGAGTATAACAATACCGAAAATGGCGAGGTAATGTATTCAACGGGCTACACGAACAATACCGAGGAAGCAGTAAAGAATTACATTGATACGGACGAGATCAAGGCAACGGACACAGTTCTCGGTTCCTGGGTGCCTGTTCATTATCCTGCGGCAGATGATGATGGCGATGATGACGATGAGGTAGAGTACAGTAATGCGGAAAGCACCACGATTCCTGAAACTGTGCTGACGGATGCGGTCAAAGCGAAAACCGGAGCAACTACTGTAGAAGGCCTGATCAAGTACATCGAAACCACCTTGAAGAATAGCGGTGCTGTTGCTGAGATGGGTACGCCGGACGGCTACAAGACTGTAGATGTGACTGTGTTGTACAAGGAAGGTGAAAACGGTACATGGAAGCCTATCGACGGGGATAAATTCCCTGCTGAAGGGGTGAAAGTTGTACTTTCATATTCTGCGGGAACCGGAAAGACAGGGTACAAATACTCTGTCGCACATCTGATCGTTAACGGATACAATGGTCAGACTCCTGGCGAAATCGAGTTCCTGCCCTATGCTTTGACAGATGATGGCCTGGAAGTGACAATCAAGAGTACATCACCTTTCACCATTGCCTGGAAGAAGATTGTAGACGATGATGATGACGATGACGATGATGATGACAAGGGCAATATCATCACAACGGTTGTAAAGAATGATACTCAGGCCAGCCCGAAGACGTTTGATAGGTCCAAATTTGTGCCGGAAGTTCCGGAAGCAGAACTGGCTAAGTTTGTACAGCGTCAGGAGGTTGAGGACCTGCTCATTACACCGCAGGCGAACAAATTCCCGTTCGGAATCGTGATCGCAGCGCTTTTGGCGATGGTGGCTTTCATCGGCGGCGAAGCAATCTATTTCCGCAGAAAGAAATAAGGTTTAAAACACAATAAGCAGTAATAAGATCCGGCAGAGAGCAAATCTCTGCCGGATCTGTCATTTTGTACTTGACATTCTCTTTAAAATTGTTACAATAAAATCAAAGCATGACAATTTCTAAATATCATATTTTAACAATTCTATGTTTTCAGAAAATCTATGCTTTTAATCCAAATCGTATATTAAAGGCAGAAGAGTTTCGATAACAGAAGAATGTTATAATATGGTCGAAAG